>Ga0307984_1000266_pt1 | contig 22868 bp, 21 predicted proteins | sample EllFjometageno78_FD_203169 | JGI IMG/M metagenome (GOLD analysis project Ga0307984, IMG submission 203169) | Marine microbial communities from Ellis Fjord, Antarctic Ocean - #78 | ecosystem: Environmental > Aquatic > Marine > Unclassified | place: Southern Ocean | collected 2014-10-09
TGGTCTTGGACAGGAGTTGATGGATCAGAAAGTACATTATCAGCTTTAAGAGGGCCAAATCTATTAGGAGCTGAAATGATTTTAGATTTTCCTGTAGAAGATTACGAACCTTTATCTGCACAAGAAATTAAAGATATGAACGAGGGATTAGGTACTACAAATCTTAATGAATCTGAAATATGGAATGTTATATCTGGACTTGAAGAAAGCATTAATGAAAAATTAAATGTAGAAACAGGTGGTGCAGTAACAAGTGTAGAACTTACAGAAAATTTTGAGATTGTAGTTACAACATCTAAAACTGCAACTGTTAAAGAAACTGCTAAAGTACAAGAGGTAGTTCAAGTAATGAACAAAACTAAAGCTGTTGAAACATTAAAGAAAGAAGTTATTGCAGAAGTTATTAAAGAAACTAAACAAGAAACAGTTAAGAATAGTTCTAAAAAAGAATCTAGTTCTATAGTTGCTAAAAAAGAAACTAAAACTAATGTTATTAAAAAAGAAGTAAAAGAAACTACTAAACCTAAATTAAAAGTAATTATGGCAAAGATAGATGCTAAAGTAAAAAACCCTGTAAAGAACTTACAACTTAAAAACTTAATTAAAATAGATGCTATGACAGAAGATCAAAAATCTTTAGATATATATTCTAATACTGTATTTTATATATCAAAAGATATATATTTAGATCAACTTAATATGATGGACAATAGATTAATATATAGTAAGGTTAATCTTGCAAGTTATAGTGATAATGATATTATAGGTATTAAGGCAAGAAAAATAGGTATATTAAATTGGGAAAAAAATAAATTACTATTAGAATTAAAGGACTTAAAAAATGGTTAAAAATATTCAAAAAAATCTAACAAACATTGTTGTCATTATTGGACTTATAGGTAGTATAGGTGCTGGGTTTATTAAGTACGGAGAAGTTATGACTAAAATAGATGTATTAGAAAACGCATCTAAAAGTATTGATATAGATTACTCAACACAAATAGCTGTACTAGAAAATAAAGTTAAAACATTAGAATCTAAAAAAAGTGTAGATGTATCTGGACTTAATACTCAAATTAAGATTAATGAAACTGAAATCAAATTACTAAAAAATATAATAGAAGAAATAAAGATTAATTCTAGCAATCCATTATCAAACTAAATGGAAGACCTTTTAGAACAAGCTGTACATATAGCAAAAGAATTAGAGAGGAGAGAATCTACTAATCGTTTAGAACGATATGCTCCTTACGACTATCAGAAGAAATTTCATAATGCTAAAGCAACACAAAGATTGTTAATGGCAGGAAACAGAGTTGGTAAATCTTTTAGTGGGGCAATGGAAGTTGCATATCATACAACAGGAAAATACCCTGATTGGTGGGAAGGCAGAAAATTTGATAGACCAGTTCGTGTATGGGTTGGTGGAGTTTCAAATGAAACCACAAGGGATGTTTGTCAAAAAGAACTTACTGGTCAGCCAGATGATCCATCTGCGTTTGGCACAGGCTCTATTCCTTTAAAAGATATTGGAAACACAGTTAGAAAAGCTGGTGTACCTAATGCATTAAGTTCATTGGTAGTAAAACATAAATCTGGTGGATATTCTAGAATAGGTTTTAAATCTTATGATATGGGTAAAGAAAAATGGATGGGTGAAGCAGTAGATGTTGTTTGGCTAGATGAAGAACCACCACAAGCAATCTATTCACAATCACTTACAAGAACAGCCGATAAAGGTGGAATAGTATATATGACATTTACTCCAGAAAGCGGTATGACAGAAACAGTAGCACAGTTTGTAAATAATTTAAGAGAAGGTCAAGCATTAATTACAGCAGGTTGGGATGATGCACCACATATGACTAAATCAGTTAGAGAGCAAATCTTATCTGCATTACCACCACACGAAAGAAAAATGAGAGAAAGAGGAATACCACAATTAGGGTCTGGTTTAGTATTCCCGATAGCAGAAGAAGATATCTTATGCGACCCTATAGATATACCTACTCATTGGCCTAGATTGTGTGGAATAGATTTTGGATGGGATCACCCTACTGCTGTTGTTTGGATAACGTGGGATAGAGATACTGATATTGTTTATATTTATGATTGTTATGCTATGAGGCAAGAAACAGTACCTGTTCATGCATCTGCTATTAATGGTAGAGGTAAATGGATTCCTGTAGTATGGCCTATGGATGGAAGACAAGCAGATAAAGGCTCGGGTAAAAATCTTACAGATCAATATAAAAAAGAAAGTGTTAATATGTTAAGAGATCATTTCAGTAATCCACCTTCAAATGGAATGAAAGAAGGAAGTGGTGGAAACTCTGTAGAAGCAGGTATTATGGAGATATTAACAAGAATGCAAACTAAAAGGTTGAAAATCTTTAGAAATCAAAGTAAACTGTTGGAAGAATTAAGGATGTATCATAGAAAAGATGGTAAGATAGTTCCTGCACATGATGATGTAATATCTGCAATGAGATATTGTGTAATGTCATTAAGAAAAGCAAGAATTAAAAACTATCAGCCTATGCAGCTACATACTGATTCTGAATTTAACGTGTTTAACTAAAAAGGATTTATGGGCGGATTTATAAGATCAATAACAAGAATGTTTAGTCAACCATCTTCACCAGTACAAGTAGTAACACCTGTACAAGCAGCACCTGTTGCAGCAACAGCAAAAGATAAATCTAGACAAACTTTAGCATCTGGTGGATATGGTAGTTCTAGTGTTTTAACAAGTCAACAAGGAATAGAAGACGAAGCTAATGTTTCTAAAACTGTTCTTGGTGGAACTGTTCAAAAAAGACCAAAAAAAGTTTAAGTGATTGAAACAGTTACTGACGACAGTTGGCGAAAGCCAATTGGTGAGTATCTAAAAAAGAAATGTCATATTTCTGCTGATATAGGCGATCAATTTTCATACATAGGATTTATAGAAAATAATAAAATATTAGGTGGTTTTCTATTTACAGATTTTGATGGTCATAATATTTATGTCCATTTAGCTATAGAAAGTCCTAGATTATTTAATAGAAAGCATATAAGATATGTTTTTGACTATGGTTTTAAACAAATTGGTTGTGGAAGAATGACTGCTGTTTGTAGAAATGGCTTTAAACGCAATGAAAGAATTTTGTCTGGAACTGGTTGGACTAAAGAAGGTGTCGTAAGAAAAATTATGAAAATAGATAATAATTTTGTTGATGCAGCTCTTTATGGTATGTTAAAAGAAGAATGTAAATGGATTTAAAATAAAGGAATAATTATGGGCGGAAAAGCAGCAGCAGTACCAATGCCACCAGCAGTAGATACATCAGTTCAAGATAAACTAGATGCATCAGAAGCTAAATTAGCAAGTGAAACATCAAAAGCTATGGGTGTAAAAAGAAAAGGCCAATATGGAACTATTCTTACATCTGGAAAAGGTGTAGATGACGAAGCAGATACATCTAGTTCATTATTAGGTGGAAAAAAATATTAAATAACTTATGGCAACATTTGAGTATATTAAAAAAAGATGTGCTAATTTAGAATCTGTTAGAGCAACTTGGGAAGATCATTGGCAAGAAATATTAGATTATGTAATGCCAAGAAAAGCAGACGTTACCTTTGTTCGTTCTAAAGGTGAAAAAAGAACCGAAGTATTATATGATAGTACAGCAATAACTGCAAATAATTTATTAGCAGCAAGTTTACAAGGTACACTTACATCAGCATCATTACCTTGGTTTCATTTAAAATTAAGAGATACAGAAACAAATCAAAATAGAGATGTTCAATTGTGGTTAGAAGATTCTGCTAAAAGAATGTATGAGATTTTTAATGAATCTAATTTTAATACAGAAGTACATGAATTATATTTAGATTTAGTTTCAATAGGTACAGGTGCAATATTTGTAGAAGAAGGAAGTAAAGGATTTGATAAAGAAGGAATACATTTTAATTGTTTACATATAGCTGAATATTTTATCCAAGAAAATATTAATGGTAAAGTAGATACACTTTATAGAAAATATAAACTAACAGCCAGACAAGCAATACAAGAATTTGGTGAAGAAAATGTTGGTGAAAAAATATTAGAATCTGTAAAAGAAAAACCAGACAAAGAATTTAATTTTATACACGCAGTTGAACCAACAGAAGATTATGAAAGAGCAGTAGGTAAATCAAATACAAAATTACCAGTACATAGTTGTCATGTTTGCACAGAAGATAAAATGGTTGTTCGTACTGGTGGTTATAACGAATTTCCATATTTAGTTCCAAGATGGTCTAAAGCAACAGGTGAAATTTTTGGAAGATCACCAAGTTATAACGCATTACCAGATATTAAAACTTTAAACAAAGCAGTTGAAATAGGATTAAAAGCATGGGCAAAAGCTATTGATCCACCATTACTTGTTCAAGATGATGGTGTAATTGGTAGAGTAAGAATGACACCTGCTGGTATTACAGTTGTTAGACATGATGGTGCTATTAAACCATTACAGATAGGTTCTAATTGGCAAATAACTGATATGAAAGAAAATCAGTTAAGAACATCTATTAGACAAGCATATTATTCAGATCAATTACAATTACAAGATGGCCCACAAATGACGGCTACAGAAGTACAAGTTAGATATGAATTAATGCAAAGATTACTTGGGCCAACTTTAGGAAGATTTCAAAGTGAATTTTTAAACCCATTAATTGAAAGAACATTTGGTATCATGTTAAGAGCTGGTGCATTGTTACCAGAACCAGAGATTATCCAAGGACAAAAAATAGATGTAGAATATGTTGGGCCACTTGCTCGTTCTCAAAGAATGGAAGAATCAGTTGCTATTGATAGACTATATGAATTAGCAATGAATGTAGTACAAGTTGATCCTTCAATTATGGATAATATAAACCATGATGAAGCAATAAGATTAAGAGGTGATTTATTAGGTGTTCCTAAAATTATTTTAAGAGCAAGAGATGAAGTTGAAGAATTGAGAGAACAAAGACAACAAGCACAACAAGCACAACAACAAGCTGAACAGCAACAACAACAAGCACAAGCTGCTTTAACACAAGGTCAAGCTATGTCACAATTAGGTTCTCCAGAAGCACAAGAAGGTATGGCACAAGCTGAACAGGCAGCACAAGAAGAAGGTCTGATTTAATGGCTGATAGTGATGACGAGCTTAAACAATTAAAACAAGATTATCAAATTACATTTTCATCTAAAGAAGGTGAAAGAGTATTAGCAGATATAACATCTGCTTATTATCATAGAGGATCATATACAAAAAATGACCCCCATGAAACTTCACACCGAGAAGGTCAAAGATCGGTAATAATAAGAATAATCAATCTAATGAAGGAAGATAAAAATGGCTGATGAACAAACGACCACTAACGATAATCCAGTAGAAAATACAGTACAAGAAAGTACAATTTTAGGATCGGGAAGTGACAATCAAGACTGGAGATCGTCATTACCAGATGATCTTAAAAATGATGCTACTTTACAAAACTTTAAAGATGTAGAAAGTCTTGCTAAAACAGTAGTACACCAACAAAAAGTATTAGGTAGTAGAATACCTATACCTAAAACTGATGAAGAAAGATCAGAACTTTATACTAAATTAGGAAGACCAGAATCTGGAGAAGCATATGAATTTACTATTCCAGAAACTCATAAAAGTCATTTTAATGAAGACCAAGTAAAAGAGTTTAGAAATGTTGCACATCAAATAGGTCTAAACAACGATCAAACAAAAGCATTAATAGACTTTCAAGTTAAATCTGTTGACCATGAATTAGAAAGACAATCAACTGATTTGAATGTAACAAAACAAGCTACGGAAGATACACTAAAAAAAGAATGGGGATATGATTATGATAAACAAGTTAGGAATGCACAAAGAGCATTACAAGTTTATGGTAATGAAGAACTTAATGAATTAATGAATACAGAGGCAGGTAATATACCAGCAGTTGTTAAATTATTTGCTAGATTAGGTTCAGAAGTAACAGAAGACATGGCTAAAAATACACAAAATAATAGTCTAGCTACTTCACCATTAGATGCACAATCTGAAATAGATAGTATCTTTAGTAATGCTACCGATCCCTACCATGATAATATGCATAAAGATCATACGAATAGAGTTGAGTATATGCGTCAATTACATGAAAAAAGGTTTGGCAAATAGTTAAAAGTTTGTTATAATTATACAATCTAATTCGCCCATTTTTGGACAACGGAGAAGTAGCCATGATTGGCTTTAAACTTCCGATCTGATCGTATCGTTTACGATAAGGTTTCCCGCAAGGACAAAGACCGATAATATGGAATATGGATTAGTATAATTATATCATTCCCACTATTCTTTACTTTTAAAAAAAGGACAAAAAATGTCAACACAAATAACAACGGCTTTTGTAGAACAATACAAAAGTAATGTGTTTCATTTGGCTCAACAAAAAGGTTCTAGATTAAGAGGTGCGGTTAAAACTGAAACGGTTACAGGGAAAGCACACTTTTTTGAAAGAATTGGGTCAACTGCGGCACAATTAAGAACGTCACGACACTCCGATACTCCAAGAGTAGATACTCCGCATAGTAGAAGAAAAGTGACAATGAACGACTACGACTGGGCAGATTTAATTGATAATGAAGATAAAGTAAGAATGCTTATATCTCCACAATCTGAATATGCACAGGCTGGAGCATACGCAATGGGTAGAGCTATGGATGACGCAATTATTGCGGCAGCTACTGGCAATGCACTTGGCGGAGTTGCAGGTGGAACTTCAATAGCTTTACCAGCGGGTCAAAAAGTGGCTCATGGTTCTGCTGGATTATCAGTAGCAAAAATTATTTCTGCTAAAGAAATTTTAGATGCAGCTGAAACTAATCCAGATGAAATGAAATGTATAGTATGTTCAGCAAGTCAGATTTCTGATTTGTTAGCAATTACACAAATTACTTCTTCTGATTACAATTCAGTAAAAGCACTAGTACAAGGTCAAATTGACACATTTATGGGCTTCAAGTTTATTAGAACACAAAGACTTGGAACAGATAGTGATGGTAATAGACAAGTATTAGCATTCAATCAATCTGCATTAGGACTAGCAGTTGGATCAGATATATCTACAAAGATATCTGAAAGAGCTGATAAGAACTATGCAACACAAGTATTTTTATCTATGACAATCGGAGCTACGAGAGTAGAAGACGAAAAAGTAGTTGAAATTGCTTGTACAGAGTAATAGGAGTATATAGATATGGCTGTAACAACACAAAATAGTGCCGAGTACACTAATAGAATAGCTACTCCTCTTGTAACTGCTGATGCTGTTAATGATAAGGGTAAGTTAAGAACTTTAACTTTTACTCACAATCAAGACGGTGTTGGTGATGCAGGATCAATTGTCGTGCTGGGAAAACTTCCAGCAGGAAAAGTTAAAATCATAGGCGGTTTATCTAGATTTTATTGTAACTGGACTGCTGGTTCAAATACAATGGATATTGGATGGGAAGCATATACTGATGCAGACGGAGCAGCGGTTGCTGTTGATGTTGATGGTATGGTTGATAACTTGGACATTGATACTGCTGGTTACTTTACAATGGAAGGCAATACTGCTGCAACTAAATTGCTTGGTGGTAATGCTACTTTCTCTAGTAAAGAAGGAGTTGTCATTACTGCAAAGTCAATTGGGGCTTTAGCAGATGATGATGATCTAGCTGGTGTAATCACTTACATAGTAGATTAATAACAACAATTATTAAGGGCGGGATTATACTCGCCCTTTTTATAATATAAAAAAATTATGGCTACAGAAGTATCAATTTGCTCAAATGCATTAAGAAGATTAGGTGATAATCCTATTACATCTTTGACAGACGATACTGAAAGAGCAAGACTTTGTAATTCATTTTACGCAGATGCAAGAGATGCAGTATTAAGATTACATCCTTGGAATTTTGCAATCACAAGAACATCATTAGCACAACTATCAGATACACCATCATATGGTTTTGCATATCAATATTCATTACCAACTAGCCCTTATTGTTTAAGAGTTTTAGCAATGGAATATGAAGACTATATTTTTAAAGTAGAAAATTATTCTACACAAGGTAGAGTATTATTAACAGATCAAAGTTCTGCAAAGATTTTATATGTAGCAAAAATTACAGATACAACACAATTTGATGCATTATTTGTTGATGTACTAACTGCAAAATTAGCATTAGACTTATGTTATCCAATAACTAATAGTGTATCTTTACAAGATAAAATGCAAAAACTTTACCAACTAAAACTTTCTGATGCAAGAAGTATAGATGGACAAGAAGGCTTTATTGATGACCTTGTTTCTGATACTTTTACTGACTTTAGGAAGGCTTAATGGCTAGAGTACATCCTTTCCAAACCAACTTTACTGCTGGAGAATTAACACCTAAACTTGCTGGTCAAGTTGATTTTAAAAAATATAGCAATGGTGTAGAAACACTTGAAAACATGACAGTATTTCCACAAGGTGGAGTGTCAAGAAGAAACGGAAGTAGATTTGTTTGTGAGGTAAAAGATTCAACTGCAATTACTAGATTAATTTCTTTTGAGTTTAATATTACACAAGCATATGTTTTAGAATTTGGAAACAATTATATAAGATTTTTAAAAGATAACGGACAAATAACAGAAACAGCAAAGACTATAACAGCTATTACTAAAGCTAATCCTGCTGTAGTTACATCAAATGGACATGGTTTTTCTAATGGAGATCATGTTTGGATTGCAAGTGTAGTAGGAATGACTAGACTTAATGGAAGAAGATTTGTAGTTGCAAGTACGGCAACTAATACATTTGCATTAACAGGTGAAAATAGCACAAGTTATGATGCTTATAGTTCTGGTGGAACTGCATCTAAAACATATGAAATAGCAACAACATATACATCAGCAGAATTAAGTGAATTACAATTTACACAATCAGCAGATGTTATGTATATTGTACATCCAAATCATCCCCCTGCAAAATTATCAAGAACAGGTCATACTACTTGGTCTTTAGATGATGTTGCTTTTACTAATGGCCCATATTTAGATGTAAATACAACAGCAACAACTTTAACACCTTCTAGTGCATCTACTGGATCAAGAAATATAACTGCATCAGCTGTAACAGGTATTAATGGTGGAGTTGGTTGGTTAGCAACAGATGTAGGTAGAGAAATATCTATGAATAGTGGTAAAGCAACTATTACAGCTAGAACAAGTGCAACAATAGCAGTAGCAACAGTTACAACAGCTTTTACAAATGCTAATGCAATTACAGATTGGTCTTTAGGAGCATGGTCTGCAACAACAGGTTATCCTAGAACAGTATCATTTTTTGAACAAAGATTAGTATTTGGTGGGTCATCAAGTTATCCACAAACTATATGGGCAAGTGAATCTGGTTTATATGAAGAATTTGATGTAGGAGATGGAAGTGCAGCAGATGCATTTATTTATACAATAGCAGCCAACAAAGTAAATGTTATTAGGTGGTTAGCACCTGCTAGAGATTTAATCGTAGGTACTGTTGGTGGTGAATTTAAAGTTGGAAGACCTGCTGGTGAGCCTCTAAAGCCCGACAATGTTAATATTGCACAACAAACTACATATGGCGGATATACAACACAACCAATTCAAGTAGGTAGTGAAGTTTTATTTGTACAAAGACAACAAAGAAAAGTTAGATCATTTGCATATCGTTTTGAAGATGATGCATATCAAGCACCAGATATGACATTACTTGCAGAACATATAACAGATACAGGAATTGTTGATGTTGATTACGCACAAGAGCCAGATTCTATTTATTGGGCTGCAAGAACTGATGGAACATTATTAGGAATGACATACCATAGAGAAGAAGATGTAATTGCATGGCATAGACATATTTTTGGTGGTTCTAATAAATTTATATTTAATGGTGCAACTGGAGTTCTTGATTATCTTAATGATGCTAATTTTAATGGATATATTACTATATCATCACATGGATTATCTACAGGAGATGAAGTAACTTATAGTGCTGGTGGTGGAACTAAAATACCAGAATTAACAGAAGGTGGAACATATTATGTTTATGCTAGAGATGCTAATACATTAGAACTAGCAGATACTTATGCACAAGCAGTAGATAGAACAATTAAAAGAATATCAGATGGTGTTGGTGCAAGTCATTCTTTATCAACAAAAACTAAAGTAAAAAGTATAACTTCAATAAATGAATCACTTGAAAACCAAGTTTGGATAATATGCGAAAGAAGAATTAATGATACAAAAAAACAATATATAGAATATCTAGACCCAACATTAAATATGGATTGTACATTATCTGCATTAGTAAATAATGGATTGACAGTAGTAACAGGACTAAACCATCTTGAAGGGGAATCTGTACAAGTATTGGTAGGAGATGCAGTATTTCCAAATCAAACAGTTACAGGGGGCAGTATTAGTGTTACACTACCTACATCAGCAAGTTTTAAAAGTATTGAAATTGGCCTTGGTTATACATCTAAAATTAAAACTATGAGAATTGAATCGGGATCACAAGCAGGTACTGCACAAGCAAGGAAAAAAAGATATAATGAAGTTGTGGTAAGATTATATAAAAGTGTAGGTTTAACTGTTAATGGAGATCAAATACCTTTTAGATCATCTTCTACACCAATGGGGCAAGATATAGCAGAATTTACTGGAGATAAAAGAGTAAGTAATCTAGGATGGAATAGAGATGGTCAAATAGAAATTGAACAAACACAACCACTACCTATGACAGTTTTAGGTATAACAGGAACATTAGTAACAAGTGATTAATATGAATAATAAAATAATAGAAGCTAAAAAATTATTAGAACAATATGCACCTAAAGGTGAATTTCTTGCATACATTAATAAAGATGAAGAACAAATATTAAAAAATTTAGGTGGTTCTGGAGAAAAAGTTAAAGAAACAGGAATACCATCTTTTAATCCAATGTACATAATTGCAGGAATGATGGTTGCAAGTACAGCAATGTCTTACATGGGAAGCCTTCAACAGTCTAAACAAATGAAAGCAGCTGCGGCATGGGATAAATACCATTTAAATATTAAAAAAACACAAGATACTATTATGGCTAATAAAAGAGCTGCAAAATTATTAAGTGAAAAAAGAGCTGCTATTGGTGCAAGAGGTGTGCAATTTACAGGTTCAACTTTAATGGAACAAGAAAGTGTTATAGAAAATTTAGAAGAAACTTTATTTTGGGTAAACAAAGGTGTAGAAATGGATGTAAGAACTATGGATATCAGATTGGCAGGAGCATTAGCAAAAGAATCTTGGGAAAGAAAAACTAATTTACTAACTGGTATAACTAATAGTTATCAAGCAAGTAGAACAACATAAATATGTTTAAAATTAAAGTGTGGGATGGTGATACAATGATATTTGAAGGATATAGTAAAAGAGTACCAAAAACAGATGAAGAATTTAAAGCATGGACTTTAACTAAAGATGGAAACGCAACAGAACAAAGAGAGTTTAGTCCAGCACAATATAGAATAACTTACGAGGAAGTAAATGGCAATAAAAATACCTAGAAGTGAAAAAACAATACCTTCTGTTGGTAATAGAGGTAGTAGTATTTTACAAGCAGCACAAAGCAATAAAATTAATTATAGTGGGTTTACTAATGAATTAAATAATATTGCACAAACTATTAAATCTCATAACGAAAAAATAGAAGATGCTAGAAGAAAAAACAAAACTACAAAACATAATTCTATTATGGCTAATGATGTTATAGATTTTACAGAAGAAATTTCTATTGGTAAATTTAATGATGCAACACAAACTTATGATGCATATACAAAAAATGAAATAGATAAAAAGCAAAAAAAATTTGATACAAAAATGCTTGGTAAATATAAAGATAATATATTTAAAAATGACCCTGCATGGGAAGAATTTGAATCTTACTTTTATGGTAATTTAACTGATGCAAATTCTAGTGCATTCCAAGTAACAAAGCAAAAAATATTAGCTGATACCGCTATAGCTTACCAATCATTTAAAACAACACAAGATACAACTATAAGCAAAGTTCCTGCAAATGAAGCTATGTGGGGAAAAATGGAATTTTATATTGAACAAGAAAAACAAATGTTTTCTACTGCAAAAAATGCAGGTGTTGCAAATATAGATTTAAACGCAAATATAAATTCTATTACTCAAAGATTTTTAGTTAAAGCTATTGAAGGTACACATAAAATAGTTTTAGAAAATGGTGAAAATGGACATGATTGGACTGCTATTAGAAAAGAAATAAATAATAAAGAAACAGACTATTATGGAAGAACATTAACAACTGACGAAAGAACAGGTTTATTAGGATATGTTAAAGAAAAAGCTACAGAACAAACTTTCTTTGAAAATAAATGGGTATCTAATAATAATAATACTATATTTAACAAGAACATAAAAAGTATCACAGATGGTATTATGACAATAAGTGATATAAAAGGTTTGGATTTTAGACAATTAGATGGTGAGAAACTTAAAAATGGACTTATAGATATAGCGACTAAAGTACAATTAGGTGAATATGGAGATGAATCTAATATTGCTAATTTTTTAGAGATTAGAGAAAAAATACTTACTGGTGAAATTACATCATTAACAGAGTATATAACTTTAAAGTCTGATTTAGAGTATGATCCAAGTCAAAGTATTTTAGAAAGAGTAGGTACATCTATTGGTAATACTGATTTTGAGAGATTAAATACTGCTTTACAAAATAAAGATAATAAAAGATGGGGTAAAGAATACCAACAACTTCAAAAATTAATATCAGCATTTCAGCCACAAATTGAAGGTATAATGAAAAAATACGATTTGAATGCACCTGTTCGTGTTTATGAATTAGAAAGTGAATTAGAAAATGAATTCTTTACACAGCTTAAAGAAGGTAAAACTTCTAATGAATTACTTGATCCAAAAAGTAAATATTTTATATTAAAGCCAGACTTATTGCAAAAATATGTTTTAAGTGTTTCTGAACAAGCAAAAGAAGTTGCACAACAAATGAGTTCAAACAAATCAACTGGTATATATGAAGGGCCAGTTTGGGAAGATTATAAAAAACAATATGATAATGATTTTACAGCATTTAGAAATGGTGTTGAAATGCAAGATTATCTAAAATCTTCATCTGGAATATCATACATTAAAAACCAAAAAGCAGTTGATCTTAAAATAGAAAAAAATGTTGAAGTTATTAAAGGATTAAAAACTAAAGATACTAAAACAGAAGCATTTACAACATTAGGTATAAAACAAAAAGATGTTAAGCAAATGACTATAGACCTTAAAAAACTTAATTCAGCAGACTTTACAAGTAAATACAAAGTAATGAAAGAGCAGTTTAAAAAAGCAAATAGTGGTAAATAAATTTAAAGAATAAACAATGGCAGATTTATTAAATGAAGATTTACTTATGGAAGCCTCTGGCTTTACAGAAGATACAGAGGGTTATGGTAAATATAAAGAAAAAGAATATAATCTTTTAAAAGATGCTGGTGTATCAGATGAGGAACTGCAAGGTATAAAATTTGAAAGCAACGCATTAAAATCAACAAATCAAGGATGGTGGAAAAATGCCATAGATGGAGTTGGAGATTGGGCAGTAGGTGATGATGCAGATTGGGACACTTATTGGGAAAGAGGTTTAGGTAAATCTAATATAAATCTTGCAACACAATTTCATTCAAGTGGAAAATATGGATATGATTGGCAAAAAGCCATGGAAGCAGAGCCAGAAGACACAGGTGCATTAGAAAGAGCATTTGAAACTGTAGTAGGTCTAGGTGCAGACTTGCCAACATTTATAGCAGGTGGTGCAGCAGGAAAGGTATTAACAGGTGGTAGTGCATTTGGTACAGGTTTTGGTGCAGGTTTTGTAAATGACAGTATTAAAGGTATGTATGTAGAGGCTTTAAATAGAGGTGAAGTTAATAGCTTTAGTGAATGGTGGGATATATTTTTAAAACATGGAGTTGCAGAAGGTGTTAAGGGTGGATTAGTAGTAGGATCAATGTCAGTAGCACCATTAGCATTAGGTGCAATGAAAATACCAACAAACTATATAACTAAAAATATGTCTAGATGGGTTGCCCTTACAGGTGTTGGTGCAATGTTAGATGGAGAATTACCCTCAAAAGAAACAATGGTCAATAATGCTCTTATACTTGGTGCATTTGGTATTGTAGAACCAAAAGCAGCGAAGATGGTAAATGATAGTAGTTTAAAAAATAAAACAGATACTAATACAATAGTAGATCAAACTATCAAAAATATTCAAATGAAGGAAGATGCAGGTAGTAAAAATATTAAGACATATAGAAAAGATAGAAAAATAACAGAATTAGAAATTACAGTAATTAAAAAAGAATTAGTAGAATTAAACAAACTAGATACTCTATCAAAACCTAAAGTTGTTGAAAATAAAGCTAAAGAAATAGAAAGACTTGAAGCAGAAGTTAAACTTTTAAAAGATAAGATATTAAAACCTGCTAAAAATTTAACTGAATCTGTAAAAGATATCAATTTAACAAAATTAAAAATAGCAGAAAAAGAATTAGCAGAAGCTAAAGATGGAAATTTAATAGAAAAAGGTCAAGTTGAAGCATTTACCGAAGGACAAAAAATTAAATTAGAAAAAGAAACAAAAGAGCTATCTGATAAAATACAAGAAGCACAAGTTGAATTTAATATTATTAAAGGAAAAAAGAAGAATGGTGAAATGTTTAATGAGGATAGATATATAGAACTAAAAAATTTAATTAAAAAGAATGCTAATAAAATTATAGAGAATAATAAATTACTAAATAAAGATAAACGAATTTTAGAACTAGAAGAACAATTAGCTGATAGAGGTGAAACAGTTACAAGGATAGTAGAACAAGATAAAAGTATTAATAGATCGTCTGATAAAGATGTAAATGCTATAATGGATAAAGTAGCACTTGGTAAAATGAAAGTTAATAATAATTTTAAATCTTACGCAGCTAATTTAGTTACATCTATGATTGATAGATTATACCCTATTTTAGAAGCTGTAAAAGAAGCTAAAGATAGAGGTGTTAAAGTAGGTAAATTAGATGTTTATAAACAAATGCGTTTATCTGTAGGAAATATTGGTAAAGGATTTCATTTTATTAAACACGCAACATTTGATTTTAGAACTTTAAAAGATAATGGAAAGGGATTAACTGTAATATTAAAAGATGTTATTAAAACACCAGATAAATACAGAGATTTTAATGCTTTCTCTATTGCTAAAAGAGCATTAGAAAAATTTGCACAAGGTATAGAAACTGGCTTTTCTTCTTCTAAATCAGAAAGAGCAGGTTTAAAAAGAGTAATAGAAAAATTTGAAAAAGAATTCGGACAAACTCATAAAGAGTTACAAGAATATCAACAAAGAGTTTTAGTATATTTAAAAGATTCTGGATTATTATCAGCAGAATTATTTGAAAGAGTATTAGAATTAAATAAAGATTTTGTTCCATTACATAAAGTTATGGATGCAAGTATTAAAGCTGATTCATTAGGAAATATAGTTAAAAATCCAATAAGAAAAATTAAAGACAGTATTTTAGAAAAAGATAAACCAGTTATTGATCCAATAGAGAACATGATGTTGAATACAATTCATTTTATTAGTATGGCTGAAAAAAATGCTATAAATAAATCATTTATTAATATGGCATTAGAAGCACAGAAAGCTAAAAACAAAAATCCAGAACTTGATTTGTTTGCTGACATAAAAGAAATAAAAGACCTTAAACCTGTAAAAGTAAGTAAAGAAGAATTAAAAGATATTATTATAGATAATAAAGGTACAACAGCAAATTTAGAACATGGTATGACTATCTTTAGACAGAATGGTTCATTTGTAGATAAAACAAAAATAGCCGTATATGAAAATGGTAAACCAAAAATATATGAAGTAGGAAAAGATTTTGCAGATGCTTTAAAAGATGCAAACTGGTTTCAAACACAAGCATGGGCAAGAATACTTGCTGCACCCACAAGAACATTAAGAGCAGGTGCCACACTTGACCCTGCATTTATTCTTAAAAACTTTGGTAGAGATACATTTTTTGCATCTGTATTTTCTAAAAATAGTTTTGTACCTTTCTGGACTTCTATGAAGGGAATCTTTATGCAATTTGGTGATAAAGGCCATAAATCTACAGAAGTATATAAACAGTTTATGAAATCTGGTGGTATGCAATCTACATTATTATCATTTGATAGAAGTTATTTTAAAGATGGACAAATGTTATCAGAATTAACAGGTAGAAAATTACACAATACAATTAATCCTAAAAGTTGGTTAGAAACATTAAGGGTATTTTCAGAAATGGTTGAAACAGGTTCAAGACTTGGGGATTTTAAAATGACTATAAAAAGACTTGAAAAAGAAAATGCTAAATTACCAGAAGGCAGTAAAATGTCTGAAAGAGAATTATTAGAATTAGCAGGTTTTGAAGCTAGAGATTTAACTGTAGATTTTAGAAAAATGGGAACAGCAATGCAAGGGCTTAATATGATTAATGCATTTTTTAATGCAAGGGTACAAGGACTAGTTAAAATAAAAGAAGGTCTTGCTGATCCTAAAACAAGAAATAAAGTAATGTTAAATGGTATTAGAAATATTACTGCACCTTCATTATTAATTTGGTATAGTAATAAAGATAGTCAAGTTTATAAAGATTTACCTCAATGGCAAAAAGACTTAAATTGGATTATAATAACTAAAGAAGGTACGGAAGATCAAATAGTATGGAGAATACCTAAACCTTTTGAAATAGGTTGGATTTTTGGTACTTTGCCAGAAAGAATATTAGATGGTATATATAATTCAGATGGTGGTAAAGATTTAATTAATTCTTCTAAACAATTTAGTTACGATTTTATAAAATCTTTAGGCCCAGTACCAGAATTTATGAAGCCTTTTATGGAAGATTATGCTAATGAAAGTATGTTTTTTCAAAGACCAATAGTTCCTTATGCTTTAGAAAGACTATTACCAGAATATCAATATTCAGAATACACAAGTGAAACTGCAAAATTAATTGCTAGTGTATTTGAAAAATTAAGACCAGAAGAAGCAACAGAATTGTTTGGCCCAAGTTTAGATAGTCCTGCTAAAGTAGAAAATTATATAAGAGCATGGACAGGTGGATTAGGTAAATATACATTAGATGTATTAGATTATGCTTTAAAAAAAACAGGTGTAACAACACCAGTTAAAAAACCTTGGTCAGATAATTGGATTAAAAATTTAGCTGATATGCCTATAATAGCCTCATTTGTTATTAGAAATCCAAGTGCTTCATCAGAACATATTACTAAATTTTGGAAACTATGGATGCCTGTTCAACAAAAACTTGCAACATATAACTATTTAATGAGCCAAAATAAACCAGAAGAAGGTGTGAAAATCTTTAATAAAATTGACCCAAATAAATTAACTTTAGAAACTACAGCTGGAGTTATCAAGGGTATTGGTGATTCAATAGATATGATATATAAGAATAATGAAATTGACCCAAATGAAAAAAGACAGTTAATAGATGGATGGTATCTAGATATAATTGGAATGGCAAAAGAATCTTTAAAAATACAGAAAGAATTAAAAAATAAGTAAACTTTATATTTAAAGTATGATAAAGTAATGGTAAAATAGGCAAAATTTATGACAATTAGCACAACAATAATTAAGAACAGCTATTCTGGTGATGCCAGTAATGATACATTTGCGTATCAATTTAAGATATCTACTACGGCAGATATGGAAGTTATTATACGTTCTGCGGCAGGTGCTGAAACTGTTAAAACTTTAACTACTCATTATACAGTAACTGGTGCAGGAACTGCATCTGGTGGTAATGTAGTATTTGAATCTGGTGCAATACCTTCTGCAACTGAAACAGTTATTTTAAGAAGATCAACTACACAAACACAAGCATTAGATTTAGTAGAAAATGATCCATTTACTGCTGATAGTGTTGAGAGTGCATTTGATAAAAATTTAGCTTTAGTACAAGAATTACAAGAAGAATCTAATAGATCATTAAAAATTTCAAGAACAAATACTATGACAAGTACCGAGTTTACAAATTCGGCAACTGATAGAGCAAGTAAAGTTTTAGCCTTTGATGCTGATGGAGAACTTTCAGTTACACAAGAACTTGGAACTTATGAAGGAACTTCTGCAACAACTACAACAGCAGCTTTTGTTTTAAGAGATTTAGTTAAAGGTTCAACTACTGCTCAACTAAATAATATTTATATTTGTATTAAAGCATCACCTATTGGTACAGCTTTAACTAATACAACTTATTGGGTTTTAATTGTAGATGCTGTTAGTGCAGCAACATCTGCTACAACTGCAACAACTAAAGCAGCAGCAGCAGCATCATCTGCAACAGCCGCAGCAGCATCTGAAACAGCAGCTGAAACAGCAGAAACAAATGCTGAAACTGCAGAAACAAATGCAGCAGCTTCTTATGATAGTTTTGATGATAGATATTTAGGATCAAAAAGTTCAGCACCAAGTGTTGATAATGATGGTGGAAGTTTATTAACTGGAGCATTATATTTTAATACATCTGATAATACAATGTATAGTTATACAGGCTCTGCATGGGTATCTTTAAAACCAAGTTCTGCTGAACAGACAGCTATTAATGCTTTAGGTGCAAGTGCAGTAGTAACTGATATGGGTATTTTAGCAACTACAGATATAGTAGCTGACATGGCTATACTTGGAACAAGTGATGTAGTTGCAGATATGGCAATTCTTGCAACAAGTGATGTTGTAACTGATATGAATACTTTAGGAACTGCGGCTATTGTTACTGATATGGATTTACTAGCAACATCAGCAAATGTAACTGCAATGGGTGTATTAGGAACTGCTGCAGTAGTTGAAGATATGGGAATTTTAGGAACGTCTGCAAATGTTACAGCTATGTCAACTGTTTCATCTAATGTAGATGGTGTAAATAGTTTTGCAGAAAGATATAGAGTAACATCTGGAGATCCAGGTTCTTCACTTAATGCAGGAGATTTAAATTATAATACTTCAAGTAATGCTTTAAAATATTACAATGGAAGTGCTTGGTCATCAATTGGTGTAAATACAGATGAAAGTGCAAAAGTATCAGCTAATGATAGTACAGCTGGTTTTTTAAACGGAAAACTTGTAGCTGGAAATAAAATTACTTTTACAGAAAATAATAATGGATCAAATGAAACTTTAACTATAGCTGCTTTAGGTGGTATAGAATGGCAATCAGTAATTACAGGTGCAACAGTTAATGTAACTGCTGGTAAAGGATATTTTGTAAATACAGCAAGTAATGCTTGTACTGCAACTTTACCATCTTCTCCAAGTTTAGGAGAAGAAATAAGATTTATAGATTACGGAGCAACTTTTGATACTAATGCTTTAACAATTGCTAGAAATGGAAAATATATTCAAGGTGCAAATAGTGATTTAGTTGTTTCAACTGAACGAGCAGCTTTTGGATTAGTCTTTGTAGATAATACTCAAGGATGGTTACTAACAGAAAAATAGGATAAAAAATTATGACAACATATAAATCAATTAAATACAATTTTAATGGAACAGAACTTGGTGGAATTGCTGTTAGTCCAACAGTAAGTTCAATTAGTCCATCATCAAAAACAGCTGCACAATTAGCTGCTGGAACTACTATTGCTATAACTGGTACTGGTTTTGTATCTGGTGCTGGAGTTAATTTTATTCATGCAAATGGAACACAAGTTGCTTCTCCAACTGTTGTTGTTAATTCTGCAACTTCAATAACTGCTACAGTACCATCTTCAATGGCTGATACAAATTCAGATCCTATTGATGTTCAAGTTACTGGTAATGCAGTTGGTCAAAAAGATAATCTTTTATCTATTGATGATAACCCAATTTTTAATACAGCAGCAGGAACTTTAGGAACTATAACTGATGGAGTAAGAGGTGCTGGTGCTTATACTATATCTCCAGTAACTGCAGTAGATCCAGAAGGTGTTAGTGTTACTTATTCTAAAACAGCAGGATCTTTTCCTGGTGGAATGTCTTTAAATAGTAGTACTGGTGCTTTAACTGGAGCAATTACTGCTGTTGGTTCAAATACAACTTACACATTTACAATTAGAGCAACTGCTGGATCACAAACATCTGATAGACAATTTACAATAGTTGTTTCTGCTCCAACAATTACCGAATTTAAAACAGCAGGAGCAGGATCACACACACCTAGTTTTTCTGGTGCAATGGCAGTATTAGCTATTGCTGCTGGTGGTGGTGGAGATAGTGGGCCAGCTGGTGGTCACAATGGTGGTGGTGGTGGAGGTGGATTAATTTTACATCCATCTTATTCTGTTTCATCTGGATCAGCTATACCTTTTTTTATAGGTAGTGGAACAAGTAGTGGTACTGGAGAAAATTCTACATGGGGTGCAAACAACGGAACTGCAGTTACTACAGCAACTATTTTAACTGCTTTAGGTGGAGGCTCATCTAATACTGGAGATGGTGGTTCTGGTGGTGGTCGATCTCACTCAAGTGGTACTCCAGGACAGGCTATACAAACAAATTCAAACACAATTTCTCCACATAGTAGGACTTATGGTTTTGGAAATAATGGTGGTACTGCAACTTATTCTAATCCATCTCATCCATCTGGTGGAGGAGGTGGTGCAGGTGCTGTCGGTGGTAATGCTTCTGGTGGTAATCAAGCTGGAAATGGTGGTGCTGGAAAAGATGTAACTTCTACTTTTGGAAGTGGAGTACACAACTCTGGTATTTTTGCTGGAGGGGGTGGTGGAGGAACTCACCAAGCAGGTCATTCTGGAGCTGCAGGATCTGGAGGTGCTGGACATGGAACAACAACTGGTAATTCTAACATTGGTCAAAATGGAACTGCTAATACTGGTGGTGGTGCAGGAGCAGATGCTTTAGGTGGAAGTGGAATTATTATAATTAAATATTAGGAAACGATTATGAATTTACAAGAATATTATATTATTAAAGAAGAAGCAATATCTAGTGATAAACATAATACATTACTAGAAAAAGAAGTCGTTGTATTAAACCCAAATGGAGATGAAGAAACTATTGCTTTAGGAGCAGTTGCATCTTTTATAGAAATGGGCTATACAATGCGAGATGCTGATTTTTAAAAGAAAACCTAAGGTTACTTTTTGGGCTAGTACTAAAGGTTTTAAAGATATTATAAAACCAGAAAAAGCAAATAAATATATTCCTAAATGGTTTAAACACGCAAAACAATCAGAAGTACCTAATAATTCAAATGTAAAAAATTGTATAGGTTTTACTGACTATTTTAAAATGGGTTATGTAATTCCTTTATGGTGTGATTTAAATATTACAATTAATGAGTTAGGTAATATAGGTTGGCAAAGTCCACATAGTTATTATCAATTTGATTTTCATCACCCTTTTCAATTACAAAATTTAGTACCAGAACATGAAAAAGATAAAATAGCAGTTGTAATAAAAACACATTGTCCTTATCACGCAAAAGTAACAAAAGGATATTCTTTATTACAATTACCAATGACTTATTGGTATGAAAAAGATTGGACAGTTGCTTCTGGAATATTTCCTAGTTCTATATATCCAGAATTAAATCAACAAATAATAATTTACAAAAGTTTTTTTGATAATTTAAAACCACATAATGGTATTAGATCAAGAGTAATTCCTAAAGGAACTCCATTAGCTCAATACATGATTATTCCAAATGAATATGATGGAGAGGTAATTGAAGAAACTAAAGAACTGGCAGAATATAGATATAAAACTAATTTAAATGTTAATACTACTTTTCAAAAAAAATTTCCTGATATGTTAAAATGCCCTTATGTTAAAAGATAATTTTTTAGACAAAGAAAGTTTTACAAAACTTTATAATACAGTAACAAGTCCATTCATGCCTTACTTTATTCAGAATGGTTGTGCTTTTGAAAGTGATAATAGACCATTATTAACACATAAGATAATAGATTTAGATCAAAAAATACATAGTGGTACTTATGATATTATTGCTAAACCTATTTTAGAAAAATTAAATGCTTTTAAAATTTTAAGATTAAAAATTAATTGTTATCCTAACTCTGGTAAAGTTATAAAGTCTGGGTGGCATTTTGATTTACCTAATAAACATAAAGTGTGTTTATTAAATGTTAATACAAATAATGGTTACACAGATTTTAAAAATAAAGATTTAACTGTAGGAAGTTCAAAAGAAAATACTGCTTTATTGTTTGATGGCAAAGAAAAACATAGATCAATTTCTCAAACAGATACATTGTGGAGATTTAATATTAATATAAATTATGAGTAGTTTAGATAATTATTTTGCTACACCAATGTATTCTGATGATAGTTATTTATTATCAATAGATAATATAAATTTACTTAAAAAAGAATTTAAAGATAATACTATTAATGCTGGTGGTAATTATACAAGTAAAAATACAACAGTATTAAACAATCCAAATCTAAAAAATTTCAAAGATTATATTGAATCTCAATTAGATCATTACTGGCATAATGTTCTTGAATATACAGATGATACTAAATTAGTAATCACTCAAAGCTGGATAAACTTTAACACTAAAGATACCTTTCATCATATTCATCAACATAGTAATTCTATTATATCTGGAGTATTTTATATAGAAAATCCAACTCCTATTATTTTTGATAGACC
>Ga0307984_1000268_pt1 | contig 22800 bp, 18 predicted proteins | sample EllFjometageno78_FD_203169 | JGI IMG/M metagenome (GOLD analysis project Ga0307984, IMG submission 203169) | Marine microbial communities from Ellis Fjord, Antarctic Ocean - #78 | ecosystem: Environmental > Aquatic > Marine > Unclassified | place: Southern Ocean | collected 2014-10-09
ATCTTTGAAAATTTAATTTTAAACCCATATGATTTTTTATTTGAATCTAGTTTTTCTACTATTGATCGTTTAGTAATATCATAATAATTTAAGAAAGTATTAGTTTTATAATTGGAAATATTCTTATTTAAATTTATTAATTTATACTGTAAATTAATTTTTTCTTTAGAATTATCAGTCTTACAATTTGGAAAAAAATAAGGGCGTCCTTTTTGTATAGTTAAGAATTTACCATTATCAATTAAAACTTTTCCAGTTTGATTTACTTTAATATTATCAATTATTAATTTGTTAACTGTTTTATTTTTTCTTTGCTCTTTCTTAACTGTTACACAATCATCATTGGATATTAAAAAAACTTGTTTTTTGTTTGAACGTTTTGATTTAAATTTTACTATTTCTAGAGAGCTCATCGTAAGCGATTCAAGATATCCTAAAGTTGTATAAGAATCTATAAATTGAGTTGGTTCAACAAGTAAACAGGATTGTAAGTTTGTATATTTTAAATGTGCTGGGATATATTGATTTAACACCAATTTTTCTAAAATTGTCAGATTTAACCGTTTCATTTTAAAACAATTACTTAAATCAATTGCAATATTATTTTGTAATGAGTTTTTAGATTTTAAATTTATACTTTGAGAAACTAAATTTATACTATTAGATGTTTTAATTTTTTGATTTGTTTTATATAGGTAATTAGTTTTGTTAGTTATTTTAAAAATAAACTCTGAATCACTATTGTTAGTAAAAAAATTTCTTAAATTTTTTACTTTAGGGATTTCATAAAGAGCAAACGGTCGAATTAATAATTGATTATTAGCTTTTGTAGTAATATGTTCACATAATGAAGGTCGTGTTATTTCAATATTATCAAAAATAATTTCACCCGGATAATAAACATTTTTATCTAATTGTTCAAACTGTTTACCTTGATAAACAACTCCTGCTTTAATTCCAATTTCTTCGATAATATTATTTTTTTGAGAAACACTTATGATTCCTGCAGTTTTTGAAATAATATTCGGAATAATTTCAAAATTTTTTGATATGAAATTACCATTTTCTACTAATAAAATGTTTTTATCGCAGTTTAATTTGTAGGTTTCTTCAGAAAGCCAAATTAAAGAATTATGAACAATTTTTCTTTTTAATTTTAACTTTAGAAAGATATTTTCCATGTCTTGGTAATTTAAAAAATTTTGATAAAAAATAAATCCATTTTTATCAATTTTAGTTTCTAAAGTTTTTAAATAAGTTTCATAATGATTTTTACTTATTTTTTCATGGTCTTCTTTACTTATTTCATATGGTATATTATAGGAAATTAGTTTATCAGTTGTATCTCGTTTCTGTTTAATTCGTTGATCATAATACATTATCCCCCCAGTTAAAGTTTTAAAATTATTATTAAATGAAAGTGCAAAAGGTTTATAGTTACTACAGCGTTTCCAATTTTTAAAATTTGAATCTTTTAACGTAACTAAATATTTTGAATTATCCCAATTAATTAAATAATTTTTATTATTTCTAGGTTTAATAATTTTTTGAGCATAGGTATCATTTAAAAAATAGGTATCATTTGTAATTTGAATTCTTTGTTCTAACACATTTTTTTTATTATCAAAAACTTTGATATATCCAGAATATTGATTTATTAATTTTGTTCTAAAAATATAACTATTTTTATTGATTTTATGGTCTGTATAAAAATTTAAAAAAGAATTACTAGGAGTTTGATAAACTTGTCCTGATAAAATCCACAACAGTCGATTTTGTGTAATTAAATTTGTTCTGGTTTTTAATTTAGGAATAAAAATTTCACCGGCTGTAGCACTTAGTATCGGTTTTCTTTCTGTTAAGGTTTGCTTTTCTGTACTTATTAATTCTCCTATTATTGCTAATTTTTTAATATATTGATTACTTTTTACGAATAACATTGTATTTCGTAGTAATTCCATTTGGATAATTTTTTCCCCATGTTGTTGAGGTATTAATATTAAGGATCCGGAATTTTTAGTAACTAAAACATCATCTCCCCGATTTGTACGTAATATAATTGTTTTTAAAATTTTAGAAAATTTAATAACCCCATTTGTTGGGCTGATAATTTGTTGGCGAGCTTCCGAAGTAAATATTCCTCCTGTATGAAAAGTTCGCATCGTTAATTGTGTTCCAGGTTCTCCGATCGATTGTCCAGCAAGAATACCAACTGCTTCGCCTAAATCAACTAGATTCTGATTTGATAAATCCCATCCATAACACATTTGGCAGATAGAGTGATATAAACTACAAGTCAATGGTGAACGAATATGAAATTTTAAGATTTGTTTTTGTTCAAATATCTCTAATAATTTTAACGTTATCTGTGTATTAGCTGCGGCAATTAATTTTTTAGTTTTTGGATCACAAACTGATTTGGCTAATACTCGACCAATCATTTGTTCATTATCTAATTTATTTTCATTATCAATTATGAATGAAGCAGATGTTGAACAATTTTTCTCTCTAATAATAATGTCTTGTGCAATATCAATTAACCGACGAGTTAGGTAACCTGAGTTTGCTGTCTTTAATGCGGTATCCACAATACCCTTACGAGCTCCATAACCCGACATTAAATAATCTGTAATTGTTAGTCCTTCACGAAAATTCTTTTTAATTGGTACAGGCATAATTTCACCACTAGGGTCAGCCATAAGGCCCCTCATTCCGACAAGTTGTCGAACTTGTGATAGGTTTCCTCTAGCTCCTGAAAATGCCATTATATAAACTGAATTTAAAGGGTCATGTGTTTTAAAATATGTTACTACGTTATCTTTTAATGATTCGCTAGCTATACTCCAAGTGTCAATAATTTTTTGAAAACGTTCTACATCGGTTATTTTTCCTTTTAAACAAATTTTTTCCGCATTTAAAATATCTTTATTCGCTTTTTCTAACATTTCGTTTTTTGCGGCTGGAACCTTTAAGTCTTCAATACTAATAGATATACCAGCTTGTGTTGCATATTTAAATCCAAGATATTTTAATTCATCTGCTAATAAAGAAGCTTGCATGGAATCATATTTCGAAAAACTCCACGCTAATAATTCTTTTAATTGTTTTTTATTAATAAGTGTATTTTGATAAATATAATCTTTCATAATTCTTTTACTTAATTGTTTTTAAAAAATTCAAATATTTTAAATCTTTAGAATTCAAGGTTTAAGGTTGTTTGAATTGTATAATTTAAAAGAACGCGTCCAGTTGTAGTTTGTAAATATTGAACAATAGTTTTATTATTTTTATCTTTACGGATTTGAATATTTTCGTAATATTCAATATAATTCCCATCTTTTAATTTAATTTTTTTTATAAAATTTGAAGGTTTAGAAATTTTATGTTTGTATCGAACCCAAATCGAGGTATGGATTTCAATTTGATCTTGATTATAGGCTAATATAACATCGTTTAAATCAGCAAAATAATGGTTTGCACCTAATAAACCGCTAATATTATTTACAGTTAAATAATAACAACCTAATACCATATCTTGACTTGGCATAATAATTGGCTCACCATTTGCAGGTGATAAAAAATTATACGGTGCTAGCATTAGCATGTAACATTCTGCTTGAGCTTCTAATGAAAGTGGGACATGAACAGCCATTTGATCTCCATCAAAATCTGCATTAAACGCTGAACAAACTAAAGGATGAAGTTTAATAGCACGTCCTTGAACAATAATAGGCTCAAAAGCTTGTATTCCTAATCGATGTAATGTGGGTGCTCGGTTTAAAAAAATGGGGTGATTTGATAATACTTTTTCAAGTACAGGATCTATAATTGGCTCATTTTGTTGAAGCAAATTTTTTGCAACTTTCATATTACTTGCTAATCCCTGATTAATTAATTCACGAATTATAAATGGTTGAAATAATTCAATTGCCATTTCGTAAGGTAAACCACATTGGTTTAGTTTCAAACTTGGGCCCACAACTATCACTGATCGTCCAGAATAATCTACTCGTTTCCCGAGTAAATTCTGACGAAAACGTCCATGTTTTCCTTTTATAATATCGGATAATGATTTTAGTGGGCGATTACTTGCACTTAAGGCAATTTTGCCTCGTTTTCCATTATCAATTAATGTATCTACTGCTTCTTGTAACATTCTTTTTTCATTTCGAATAATTAATTGAGGAGCATCAATCTCTAATAGTCGAAGGAGACGATTATTACGTGTAATTATTCTTCTATATAATTCATTTAAATCGGAAGTTGCAAAGCGGCCTCCTTCCAATTGAATCATTGGTCTTAATGCAGGTGGTATAACGGGTAGTATTGTTATAATCATCCATGCTGGATTTGCACCTGTGGTTAATAGATTTTCTAAAATACGAATTCGTTTAATTGATTGATCTCGTAATTTATAAATGCGTTGGTATTCCCATTTTTTAGACCAATGTGAAAAATTATAAAACGGTTGTTCTTTATGAAGTACTTTACTACACAATGTAATAAAATTACGTGTTTTAATTATTTCTTGATCAAGATTTAATTTTTCTAATTCACGCTTAATTAAAACAGCACCAATTAAATAATTTGGGGTTGAACGTAATAAGTATTTGGGTGTATTTCGACGTCGATTATAGGACTTTGAATGTGGTTTTAATGGATAACCTGTGAATCCTAATTCTCTACAACGGCGGTATTGTTGTAAATCCCAATGGAGTCCATAAAAAGCAATTTCATCTTCAGCGATAAAATAAGCAAGAGATGCTAATTTTATTCGTTTTATTCGTTCATCATAAAAATTTACAATATTAGATTTTTTTGCTTTTGATTTTTCTTTGAGAAATCCTTTACAATTTAAAAGTGCTTTTGGGCTTATAAGGTAAGTCCTGCATTCAATATCTGAAGAAAGATATTCAGGTTTATCTTTATGATCTTTTTCTTTATGATCTCTTGGATCTGCAAATTCTGTCCATCCAGTGTCTAGTCTTTTTTCACATTGTTCAACTTCAAGTAGTAACGCTATATAATTCGGGCGACTGTTTGTATACCAAACATGTGTAACTGGGTAAATTAAATTAATATGACCCATTCTATGTCGTCGAACTCGTGACTCAGTTAATTCGACACCACAACGTTCACAAATTAAACCTTCATATCTAACTCGCTTATATTTACCACATGCACATTCTAGACTTTTACTTGGACCAAAAATTCTTTCACAGAATAAACCATCCATTTCAGGCTTAAATGTTCGATAATTAATCGTTTCAGACTTTTGAACTTCTCCGACAAATTGGCCATTAGGTAACTTTCTATGTGACCATTGTAATATTCTTATAGGAGAAGCTAATTTTATTTTTATATAATCAAATTCTTTTTCAGAGCGTATCATATTAAATTTTTAAAATGAAATATTATTTATATTTGATGTATGAGAAAATGTTTTTAGTAATGGATTATATTTTTCAATTAAATTTAATTCAATTTCATACGATTGGTCTGAACTAAATTTATCAATTCGATAAGTACTCAAATCTAATCCAATCGAACGTAATTCTTGGACTAAAACCTTAAATGATTCAGGTACACCTGAAGTTGGTATTGATTGGCCTTTAATTATAGAATTTAATGTTTCATTTCTTCCTTGCATATCGTCAGATTTAATTGTTAAGAGTTCTTTTAATGTAAAAGATGCACCAAATCCTTCAAGTGCCCAAACTTCCATTTCACCAAATCTTTGGCCTCCATGCTGCGCTTTCCCACCTAAGGGTTGTTGAGTAACCAATGAATAAGGACCAGTTGCTCTTGAATGCATTTTATCATCTACTAAATGAATTAATTTCAACATATATGCATTACCTACGGTAATTGGGTTATCAAATTCTTTACCTGTTCTTCCATCAAGGAGTACCATTTTCCCTGGAGAATAAGGATTGAAAAGCCATGCTTCATCATTTTCAATTGAAGCTTCTCGTAATTTTTTGTTAATTAAAATTCGTGAAACCTCGGACCCATACATTTCATCAAATGGTAAAATTTTAAAACGGCGATTTAATTTATGACCTGCTAGTCCTAGTAAACATTCATATAATTGTCCTACATTCATTCTAGAGGGAACTCCTAAAGGGTTTAAAATAATATCAATAGGTGTACCATCTGGAAGAAAAGGCATATCTTGACGAGGTAAAATACGAGAAATTATTCCTTTGTTTCCATGACGACCCGCAATTTTATCCCCTACTTGAATTTTTCTTATTTGTGCAATAAAAATTTGAATTTTTTCAAATTTGTATGCTAGTTTTGTCCGTCGATTAAATGTTAAAGTTTCAATAACTCTTCCATATTCTCCTTCAGGCATTCTAAATGATGTATCTCGAACTCCTTTTGCTTTTGCTCCAAAAATTGCTCTAAGTAATTTTGATTCTGGTAATTGTTCAGAATCATCTTTCGGAATAATTTTTCCTACCAGAATATCCCCTGGTTTTACAAATGTACCAATTGTAACTATTCCATCTTCATTTAAGTTTTGAACGTCAGAAATATTTAAATTTGGAATGTTATTTGTTGTTTGCTCAGACATTTCGGCCGTCCGGTCAATTTCAATTTCATATCTTTCAATATGAATTGATGTGAAAATATCTTCATAGACTAAACGTTCATTAATTAAAATTGCATCTTCAAAATTATAGCCTTGCCATGGCATATAAGCTACTAACACGTTTTGTCCTAAAGAAAGTTCACTACTTATTATACCTGGTCCATCAGTTAACATTTGACCAGATTTAATTTTTTCACCTTCCCATACTATTGGTCGATGATTAATACAAGTCTCTTGGTTTGAACGTTGGTATTTTTGTAAATCATATTTATAGTGTCGTCCTGAATTTTCACGAATAACGATCTTATTTGCTGTTACTGATTCGACAATTCCGTCTTGTTGTGCATTTATAACTATACCAGAATCTAATGCAATTTGGTTTTCTAAACCTGTACCAACAATAGGTTTTTGTGGTAATAATAATGGGACTGATTGTCGCTGCATATTCGAACCCATTAGGGCCCGGTTAGCATCATCATGCTCAAAAAATGGTATTAAAGATGCAGCAACAGAAACAACTTGAATTGGAGAAACAGCAATAAAATCAACTTCAGAGGGAGTAACAGTTACAAAATCTTGCTTGTAACGTATAGGAATTAAATTTTTTGTTAAATAATTCTCTTCATTTGTGGAAATGTCAGCTGGGGCAATTTTATAAAAATCTTCAATATCAGCGGTTAAATAAATCGGGGCTCCCGTTTTAATAACTTTTCCATTAATAACTCTCCAAAACGGTGTTTCTAAAAAGCCAGATTCGTTAACCCTTGCACATGTTGTTAATGAAGCAATTAATCCTACATTTTGTCCTTCAGGTGTCTCAATTGGACAAATACGTCCGTAATGACTTGGGTGAATATCTCGAACAGCAAAACTAATACGATCTCTATCAAATCCTCCAGGTCCTAATCCACTAATCCTTCGTCTATGGGTTAATGAGGATAATGGATTTGTTTGATCCATATATTGAGATAATTGACTTGCCCCAAAAAATTCTCTAATAGTTGCCCCAACTATATTGAAACTCGACAATTGACTTGAATATGTTTTATTTGTTTGACTTCGTAATTTTCTTAATAATCTTTGGAATCCAATACGGAATAAATTTTGTAATAATTCCCCTACTGAACGAACTCGTCGATTCTTTAAATGATCAATGTCATCACTAATTTGTTTAGAAGTAGATAAGGTTATTAGTTTATCAATTATGGCAAAAATATCTTCATATGTGATTGTAGTAATTCGTTTTGATAATTTGATGTTTAATCTATTATTTAACTTTGAACGACCCACTTTTCCTAAACGATAATAAGATGGGTCAAAAATCCTAGAAAATTCTGATATATTTTTATAATAATTTTTGTTTAAATTAAAACGTAATAATTTATTTGGTTGATATATTGAATGAGTTAATATAGGATTATTAAAATAGAAAAATTCAGAATTTTGTAAGTTCTGACAAATCTCTAAATCAGTAACGCCCATTTCTTTCAATAAATGAATCACTGGTTTTTGTGTTACTTTATCAAGCTGAATAATAATTTCATCTTCTTGATTTTTTATAGGATATTTTGAAATATTAATTTTTGTATTTTTTTGAAAGCCAAACCTGATCCATGATCCATATTCAGGAATTAATGTTGCAGTATATAATTCCTTTTCTTCATATTTTTTCTTATAAATATCCTTTATTAAATGGTCTTCTTTATACTGAATAATTTTAGATTTTGTCTTTAAATATTTTGTCTTGTTTTTAAAGATTTTTGTTTGTGATTGGTTTTTTCTTTTATCTTTTTCTTTTTTAGTAAAGTTGTATTTAAATTTAATAAGTTCTTTAAAACTATTAGTAAAATACAGGTTAGATCGCACTTTAGGGTGGTTAATAATTACGTTAATTTTTGGTGTTATGTTTAATTTTAAAAAATTAAAATTATTAAGCTGAGTGAAATTATCTAAATCTCGAAGCAGAAAAATAAGTAGTTCTATATTAGTATTTAAGTTTAGTAATGTTAATGAGTTTTGTAATACTGTATGGTATAATCTTTCAATTTGATTAAATTCTCTTAGCGTATTTTCATTACTATTTCTTCTTTTTAAAATTTTATATTTTGTAATTGTTTTTGTTAATAAATTGAAATAATTAATAACTAAGAAAATTGTATGTTGATTATTTGGTAATCTAAAGTTTTCATTAGATGCTAACCATTTTAAGAAAATTTTAATTCGTTTTATTTTTGTAGGTATATTTTGTATTTTGAATAAACTTTTATAAACTTTAAAATATTCAAGGAATGAAGAACTAAAATTGATTTCATAATTTTTTAATTGTTTAAACGAATAAATATTAATCGTTTCTCCTTGCCAATTCCAATCTTCTTCTTTTTTAATAAATCTTATCTTCTTTTTTTTATCATTAATTAATTTTTTTTTAATAGTTGGTTTTAAAAAATATAATCGGCTTTCTGTAGGTAAAATTTCACTAGGTGGGGTAAAACTTTTTAATTTTCCAATTTCACTGGATATTATTCTTTTAATTTTCTTATTTTTTTTTTGGTGTTTGTTTTTCTCAAAATATACACCCGGGCTTCGAATAATTTGACTAACAATAACACGTTCACAACCATTAATAACAAAAGTTGCAGAACTTGTCATTAAAGGTAAATTAATAATAGGAAATTTACTATGATATTTTATAATATTCGTTTTTTTATTTCGAACTTCTAAAGGAATAACGAGTTGGGCAGAATAATTTGCTGTATATTTTTTAGCCCGAACTATATTATAAATAGGTTTCACCAAACTATATTCTTGTCCAAATAAAACATATTCTGTATTTTGACTAAAATCATAAATTCTTGAAAAAGTATTTAATTCTTCAGTTAGGCCTTGAGCAATAAACCAACAAAAACTTACTCGTTGCATTTCAATAAAATCAGGTAGAGCAGTTGTGTAATTCATCATATAGTAGTTTAAAAGTTTTATTAGTACTTTATTTTAAATTCAATAATTACTACGTTTTATTATGGGTATTCATTAGTAAAATAAATTAAAATTTTAATTTTGTTCTTTTTCGATTTAAAAATAGAATTAGCATTTAATTCTAAAATATTAAATTTATTTTACGAAAGAAATTCAACTTAATTAGAGATTTTTATAGTGGTGGTACTTGGTTTTTATTAATATTAGTTAAGAATTTTTACACTTACGTTTTTTATAGTTTATGGTTTTTAGAATGAATTTTGACTGAGTTCTAATGGTAAGCTGAATGTGGAAAGGTTGATTTTATTAATTAATAAAATTAATAAAAAATTTTAAATAAAGTAACCTATTCAAAATTAGGCTACTTTAAATTATAAATAATGTTTTTTCAATTATTTTAGATTATGCAGTTTTTAATAAAGCAGCTAATTTTGCTTTTTTTCGTGCTGCTGTATTTTTATGATAAACATTTTTTTTTAAACCTTTATCAATTAAACTATAAATTGAATTTAATAGAATTTGTACTTTTTCTTTATCAGTGTTCCTTTGTGAATTTTTATAAAGTTCTAGATCTGTTAAAAATCTTTTAGTTAATGTTCTAACTGAACTTTTATAAAAACGATTTTGAAGATTATTTCGTTTACTTATTAATATGCGCTTTTTTGCTGATTTGTTATTCGCCATAAATAAAATTTAGAGATATATAAGTCAGTATTTATATGAGATTTAATTTTATACGTCTGTTTCATAAAATATAATATATTTAATAAAAAATGGGAAGTTTTTATCCTGAATATTTTTAAAATAAAATACTAATGTAAAAATTTATTATGAAAAATGATGAGGATATCATATTACTTAATTTGTTACTTTAAAATATTGAAAATTAAAGGTCTTTAATACTTGCATATATTTTTTAAAAATGTCTTTCAGTAAATTGGATAACAAAGTATATTTAAATTAAAATCGAATATTATTAGTATTTTAAAAAGTAAGATATTAAACTCTTGATAAGATAAAAATATTTAGGCAATATAGTAAAGTAAAAATACTATTAAAAATTCATTATATTATAGGAATTGAAATGGCAAAAAGTAAAGGTACTAGAATATTAATTACTTTAGAATGTACGGAATGTAGAACAAATATAAATAAACGATCTGCAGGTGTTTCACGATATTTAACTCAAAAAAATCGCCGAAATAACCCACAACGGATGGAACTTAAAAAATATTGTCCACACTGTAATAAACCAACTATTCATAAAGAAATAAAATAAAAATATGTTAGCACAAAAACAAAAATTAGCACCTATCGGAATTAGTCAAAAAATTGATTACAAAGATATTGATTTATTAAAATTATTTATTACAGAACAAGGAAAGATATTACCACGTCGAGCGACAGGAGTAACTGTACAACAACAACGTCAAATTGCAAAAGCTATTAAACGGGCACGAATTTTATCTTTATTACCATATGTGGCTTCTAATGAACTTTAAGAAGTTAAAGTTTATTAAGATAACGTAAGGAGGGATTCTAGCGTATGGGTGTAAGGAATTTTATTGATCGTGTATTTACAGTTATTTCAGATCTTATTTTAAAACTTTTACCTGCGAGTAAACAAGAAAAACAAGCTTTTGCGTATTATAAAGCTGGTATGGCCGCTCAAGCAGAAGGTGATTATGCTGAAGCATTAGAAAATTATTATGAATCATTATATTTAGATGAAGATCAATATGATAGAAGTTATACTCTTTACAATATTGGGTTAATTTATGGTAAAAATGAAAATTATCCGCGTGCATTAGAATATTATCATCAAGCTGTGTCTTTAAATTCGAATTTACCACAAGCTTTAAACAATATTGCAGCAATTTATCACAGACAAGGTCTATTAGCATTAGAGATGGCTTCTCAAGATTATGATTCTGCAATGGAAATTTCTGAAGAATATGAATATATTGAATTAGCAAAAGGGCTATTTGATAAAGCTGCAGAATATTGGTACCAAGCTCTCAAATTGGCACCTGATAATTACCCAAGAGCACGAAATTGGTTACGAATAACTGGGCGGGCTAAATCTTTAGATTCTTTTTAAATAACATTTAAAAGTTAAAGTAAAAAATATTTTATTCAAGAATTCCCGTTATTTTGGTGTACAATGGTAAGTAGTTAATAAATTTTTAATTTGTTATTGTTTTGAATAATCTATTGAATTCTGAAAGTATATTTATTCTTAAATATTTAAAATATTTAAAATCAAAATGGTAGAAACTACAAATAAAGGTTACGTTTGTCAAATTATTGGTCCAGTATTAGATATTGAATTTCCCTCTGGAACCTTACCTCCAATTTACAGTGCAATTAAAATTGAAACTGCAGATGGAATAGGAAATATTGTTGAAGTTCAACAATTATTAGGTGATAATAAAGTACGTGCAGTATCGATGCGTTCAACGGATGGTTTAAAGCGTGGTGTTGAAGCTGTTGATTTAGGTACTCCAATTAGTGTTCCAGTTGGTACTCCAACATTAGGACGAATTTTTAATGTGATTGGCGAGCCAGTAGATGAACAAGGTGACGTTTCATTAGATGAAATTTTACCAATCCATCGTGAAGCTCCTGCTTTTACAGAATTAGAAACAAAACCATCAATTTTTGAAACTGGTATTAAAGTTGTCGATCTATTAGCGCCTTATCGTCGTGGTGGTAAAATTGGTTTATTTGGTGGTGCCGGTGTAGGTAAAACAGTATTAATTATGGAATTAATTAATAATATTGCTAAAGCACACGGTGGTGTATCAGTTTTTGGTGGTGTTGGTGAGAGAACCCGTGAAGGTAATGATTTATATGAAGAAATGAAAGAATCAGGTGTAATTAATTCTACTAATTTCCCTGAATCTAAAGTAGCTTTAGTGTATGGTCAAATGAATGAACCTCCGGGAGCACGTATGCGTGTAGGTTTAACTGCTTTAACAATGGCTGAATATTTCCGCGATGTAAATAAACAAGATGTTTTATTATTTATCGATAATATTTTCCGTTTTACACAAGCTGGTTCTGAAGTATCTGCTTTATTAGGCCGTATGCCATCTGCAGTAGGTTATCAACCTACTTTAGCGACAGAAATGGGTGCGTTACAAGAACGTATTACTTCAACAACTCAAGGTTCAATTACGTCTATTCAAGCTGTTTATGTACCGGCCGATGATTTAACGGATCCAGCTCCAGCAACAACATTTGCTCACTTAGATGCAACAACAGTGTTATCACGGAATTTAGCTGCAAAAGGTATTTACCCTGCCGTAGATCCATTAGATTCTACTTCAACAATGTTACAACCTGGGATTGTTAGTGGTGAACATTATGAACTTGCAGAAACTGTAAAAGAAACATTACAACGTTATAAAGAATTACAAGATATTATTGCTATCTTAGGTATTGATGAATTATCTGAAGAAGATCGTTTAACTGTTGCTCGTGCACGTAAAGTTGAGCGCTTCTTATCTCAACCTTTCTTTGTGGCTGAAATTTTTACAGGCTCACCTGGTAAATATGTAAGTTTAGAAGATACAATTAAAGGATTTACAATGGTTTTAGCTGGTGAATTAGACGATCTACCAGAACAAGCATTCTACCTTGTAGGAAACATTGACGAAGCAATTGCAAAAGCAGAAACTCTAAAATAAGGAGTAATTAATATATGGTTATGAACATTCGCGTTCTAACTCCGGATAGAGTTATTTGTTCTACAACAGCAGATGAAGTTATTTTACCTGGCCTAACTGGTCAAGTTGGAGTATTAGATGGACATGCGACTTTAATCACGGCTTTGGATACAGGATTACTTAGAATTAAATTAGCTGATAAATGGACACCCATTATTTTATGTGGTGGTTTAGCAGAAATTGATCGTAATCGTGTTACGGTTCTAGTTAATGACGTAGAAGAACTTGTTACTGTAGAACTAAATGAAGCTACCAAAGAGTTAGAAAAAGCTACATCAGCAATTGAAAAGGCTGAAACAAGTAAAGCAAGACTTGATGCTTCAGTTGAATTAAAAAAAGCTACAGCACGTCTGGAAGGTATAAATTACTTATCATAAAATTTATTATTAGTAAAAAATTCTAAGAATTTTTTACTGATAGTAAATTTTATATAGCCATTTTGAGTTAAAAATAAAACACCATATTTTTACTTCACAGATACTATAAACACAAAAGATCTATAAACTAACTTTATGGTAACAAACTCTGATTTTAACTTTACAAATAATGAAACGGTAATTTTAGAATTACCGTTTTCAGAACACATTGAAGAACTTAGACAGAGGTTATTTCATACATTTTGGATAATTTTATTTTTAACTTGTGTAGCTTTTATTGAAGTTAAGCTTTTAGTTAAAATATTAGAACTTCCAGTTGACAATGTAAAGTTCTTTCAATTATCACCAGGTGAATATTTTGTTTCAACTGTAAAAATTTCTTTTTATACAGGTTTACTTTTTGGAAGTCCGTTTGCAATCGGCCAAATTATATTATTTTTATTGCCAGGTTTAACGAAAAAAGAAACAAAAGTTATTTTACCTTTATTGTTGAGTTCGTTATGTTTGTTTGGTTTAGGTTTACTTTTTTCTTATTATGCTTTAATTCCGGCAGCTTTAAATTTTTTTTTAAATTATAGTGACGAAGTTATTGAACCTCTTTGGTCATTTGATCAATATTTTGAGTTTATACTTGTTCTTTTTTATAGTACAGGTTTAGCTTTTCAAATCCCCATTATACAAATTTTATTAGGCTTATTAAATTTTGTATCAGCTCAACAAATGTTAGGTGCATGGCGATATGTAATACTTATCTCAACAATTATTGGAGCAGTTTTAACACCCTCTACTGATCCTCTTACGCAATTATTGCTTTCTTTCGCAATATTATTACTTTATTTATCAGGCGTAGGTATACTGTTTTTAATAAAAAATTAATTTATATATATACTTAAAAAGTATTTAATTCATGGCAACTAACAAGTTTTTTAAAAGTCTTTTATTTACTTTCACAATTGCTATAAGTTTATTTGGTTTTTCGGTAGAAAACTCGTTTGCGTACCCTGTATTTGCTCAACAAGGGTATTCAAACCCACGTGCAGCGAATGGTAAATTAGCTTGTGCTAATTGTCATTTAAACCAAAAAGCTATTGAGATTGAAGCACCACAAGGTGTACTTCCTAATTCTGTATTTGAAGTTGAAATAAAAGTACCATACGATGTAAGTCGTCAACAAATTAGTGCTGCTGGTAAACCAGCAGATTTAAATGTTGGTGGAATTCTTATTTTACCTAAAGGATTTAAATTAGCCTCTAAAAAGCAAATTTCTCCAGAAGTTAAAGCAAAAAATAAAGGTGTGTTTATTTCGCCATATAGTACAGAGTTTGACAATATTTTAGTTGTAGGTCCAATTCTTGGTAAAAAACATCCACAACTTTTATTCCCTGTTGTTGCACCTGACCCTGATAAAGATTCAGATGTTAAATATTTAACATATCCATTCTATGCTGGTGGCAATCGTGGCCGTGGTCAAGTTTATCCAACTGGCGAAAAGAGTAATATAAATAGTTTTGGTGCAACTCAAGCTGGTCAAATTACTGAAATTACAGCTACTGAAAAAAATGAGTCTCAAATCACAATTGTTAATTCTGAGGGTGTAACAACTTCTCAAACTCTTGCAGCAGGTTTACAATTACTTGTAAAACAGGGTGATATTGTAAAAGCAGAGCAACCATTAAATATTGATCCAAATGTTGGTGGTTTTGGTCAAGAAGAATCAGAAATTGTATTACAAAGCTCATCGCGAATTCTAGGATATTTAGCTTTCTGTTTCTGTCTATTATTAACACAAGTTCTTTTAGTTCTTAAGAAGAAACAATATGAAAAAGTTCAAGCTGCAGAGCTTAATTTTTAATAGTCAATATACTAATATTACAGAAGAGTAATTTTTCAAATTTTTAGTTCAAAGAAATAAAAGAAAATTTATTTTAGTAAAAACGTTTTGCTCGCTAACAACTTTTATTGTTAATTTTTCTATTACTAAAATTCAGGAATAGTAATTTTTATTATCTCATTCTTGAATTTTAGTAATAGAAAATTATTAGTTTATTGTGAGTACACTCTAGATTTTTCTTAATAATTTGCTTTTTCCTTTATAAAGGTATGGTATGTATGTTCATATATAATTTTTCTATTATATCTTTCAATACTTACTGATAAAGAGAATAAAAATATTAAATAGTTATTTTAGCAATGTGTTTAAAACTTTTTTGTATACTAGTTTTTTATTTTTGATAAAGTTATAAGTCTATTTTTCTTAAAAGAGAAATATTTTTATTATCGTTTTATATATTTAGTCACAAAATATATTTATATTTAGGTAGAATTTTATTGATAAAGTAATTCCTTTTTATTAAAAATATTGCCTTATTTTTATTTTTTAAGCCATTCACATTTACCATATAATAGAAATCGTTACCCTATTAATTATGATTTCTTCATTAAAAAATTGTGAGGTTTAGTAAAATATCTATTCATTTTAAATTAAATAGAAAATAAGTAAGGTTTAGTGTTGAAGATAAAAGACAAAATAATTTGGTTAGAAAGATAATAAAATATGCGCGGAGATAATCCTAAAATAAGTAAATAAAAATTAACTCGTTATATGACAGATTAATTGCTAATAATGAAATTGTTTAATAATATACTTAGAAAGGTACTCATCTCTGTTAGTATGGTTTGTTAGCAAAATTTTTCATAGCAACTATTAGTGTGAGATTTATAATACTAGAATTAATTACAATTGTAGTTCCTTTTCGATTGTCTATGTCGAGTAATAAAACTAGTTAAAAATGAAAGTAATATTACTAATTCTACAAATGTTTTAACTGTACTAAAAAACGTTCCTCTAATTCTAGTAGACGGTTTCAACTATTCGATTATTATCTCATTACATTGAGATCTAAATTGTAAATCTAAACCTACTTTCCTTAAGTTCAGATATTCACTTAGTTTTAGGTATTTGTAAAAATTATTAAAAAGTGAATAGATATTTGATATCTATTACTGGGGTAATGGTAATTTCTAATTTACTGTTGAACTTAATCCTTTTCACTCTTATAATAGTGTTGGTGAGATTTATTTTAAATATTAAATAATAACGGGTAATGTAATTTCATTGATTATAATTACCCGTTATTATTTACTATTCTTCGATTTCAAATATTTCTTTAAAGACTTTTGATACTTTATCACCAGAATCAATTGATTCTAATGGATCTTTTCGTAAACGATGACGTAAACATAAAGTAATAATACATTCAATATCGTTTAATGTTACCTTATCCCTACCATCGTATGCTGCATGTGCTTTTGCAGCACGGTTTGTTACAATATCACCTCTTAGTCCATCAACATCTAACTGACTACAAACCTCTGATATTTTAACGCGCAAATCATAATCGAGTTGAACGTTTGGTAATACTTTTTGAGCATCAACAATTCTACTACGTAATTCTTGTTGTTGGGCTTCATAGTTTTCTAACCATACCATTGGTGTTTGGTCGAATGATGTTCGTTCTTCTACAACCTGTACACGTAAAATTGGATCTTTAACAGTTCGAATCTCTGCATGCATACCAAATCGATCTAATAATTGTGGACGTAATTCCCCTTCTTCAGGGTTACCTGATCCAACTAATACAAATCGAGCAGGATGACGAATTGAAATTCCTTCTCGTTCAACTGTATTCCAACCAGAAGCTGCTGAATCTAATAAAATATCTACTAAATGATCATCTAATAAATTAACTTCATCAACATAAAGTAATCCGCGATTAGCTTTTGCTAATAACCCTGGTTCGAAAGCTTTTATACCTTCAGTTAATGCTTTTTCAATATCAATTGTTCCACAAACACGATCTTCTGTTGCTCCTAAAGGTAAATCTACCATTGGAATTTTAACAAATTCTGTCTCCAATGCTTCACCGTTTTGAATTGCGGTTTTTACTTCATTTCCCATTAAATCTAAGTCGGATTTATGCGAATTAAAAGGATCATCTTTTACAACTTCAATTTCTGGGAGTAAATCGGCAATGGCTCTAATCGTTGTTGATTTACCTGTACCACGGTCACCCATAATCATAACTCCACCAATCTTGGGGTCGATTACATTCAATTGTAAGGCTAATTTCATCTCTTCTTGACCCACAATTGCAGTAAACGGGAAAACAGGTGAAGAGAATTTTTTTAAATCTTGTGTTACCATAACTATCAATTAAATATATAAATTTTTGATCAAAGTTTAAATTATTGGTAAAGTGTCGCACCTAAACGAATAGCTAAAACACTTGCTAATAAAGCAGATATTAATGCGATATAAACTTGAAAATCAGTAATCATAATAATATTTTTTATATAAATTTCTAACGTAGATTGATTCTAAGGAATTAGATTATTTTATTTTTTAAAATTACCCTAACAAATTCTATTTAAATTGTAGTTTAAATAGAATTTGTTAGGGTAACATTTGTCTAGTTTACCAACTTGACTTAGTAACCCCTGGTAATAAACATTGGTGAGCCATTTCACGTAAAACATGACGTGATACTCCAAAATCTCTATAAAAACCTCGAGGGCGACCTGTTTTCCAACAACGATTTCTAATCCGAATTTTAGAACTATTCCTAGGTAAACGTTGAATTTTTGAGTGAATTTCTAATTTTAAATTAAAATCACTAGTACTATTATATTCCTCTAACAACGTTTGTCGTTTTGATTCATATTTTTTCGTTAATTTAATTCGTTTTTTCTCTCTTTCAACCATACTTTTTTTTGCCATAAACTCACCTAAATTTTTAAATTGGAATAAATATTAATAAAAATAAACTTTAGTTTTTAAACTTTTTATATTTTAGACTAATTCTATATTTATACCGTTTATATAGCAATATTTAAAATCCAGAATCTGTATGAATTAAAATATTGATATTTTTTAGTATTAAAAATTATTAGTTTTATTATACTAATTTTGAAACAAACGCTGCTTTTTTATTAGGTAAAATTGTATAAGTACTTAATAAATCACGGAATTCATCCCCTTCCATTGTTTCTACATCTAATAATCGTTCAACAATTAAATCAATAATTACACGATTATCTAAAATTATTTGAAGAGCTTTTTCTTCACAATAATTAATAATTTTACATACTTCATCATCAATTCTATCTGCAATACTTTCAGCGTATTCTGAATCTTGGTTCATCGTTCCACCTAAAAATACTTGACCGTTTGATTCATCATCTTCTAAAGCGATTGGGCCAATATTAGACATACCAAAACGTGTTACCATTTGACGCGCTAAATTAGTCACTTGTTGTAAATCACTACTTGCACCAGTTGTAATTTCTGGGTCACCAAAAATAATTTGTTCTGCAGCACGACCACCTAATGTTCCAATAATACGTGCTAATAATGCTGAACGAGAAACTAAACTTTGATCTTCTTCTGGTGTAAACCATGTTAGACCTTTTGCTGCTCCCCTTGGAGTAATTGTAATTTTCTCTACTTCATCATGTGACTGTAATACTGTACCTGTAACAGCATGGCCAACTTCATGATAAGCAATCAATTTTTTATTTTTACTATCTTCCATTGGGTTACCTGCAATACCACCGATAATCCGATCAACCGCTTGGTTAACTTCATTTTTTGAAATTGCTGTTTTTTTATATCGGGTTGCTAAGATTGCAGCCTCATTTAATAAATTAGCTAAATCTGCTCCTGAGAATCCAGGAGTTCGATTTGCTAATTGAACTAATGAAACGTCTTCTCCTAAAGGTTTGTTTTGTGCATGTACTTTTAAAATACTTATACGACCTAATCGATCTGGTAAATTAACGGTAACTTGTCTATCGAAACGTCCAGGACGTAATAATGCTGAATCTAAAATATCTACACGGTTTGTAGCACCAACAACTATTACGCCTTTATTTTCTTTAAAACCGTCCATTTCAGTTAATAGTTGGTTTAGTGTCTGCTCACGTTCATCATTCCCACCGCCAACACCGGCACCACGTTCTCGACCTACTGCGTCAATTTCATCGATAAAAACGATACAAGGAGCATTTTCAGCAGCTTTTTGGAATAAATCTCTTACTCTTGCTGCACCAATACCAATAAACATTTCAACAAATTCTGAACCGGCTACACTAAAGAATGGAACATCTGCTTCATTTGCAATTGCTTTAGCTAATAATGTCTTACCTGTTCCGGGAGGTCCAACTAATAGAATTCCTTTTGGAATTTTTGCACCAACAACTGTGTATTTTTCCGGTTCTTTCAAAAATGATACAATTTCTTCAAATTCTGCTTTTGCTTCATCAATACCAGCAATGTCACTAAAATTAACTCCTGTATCAGGGCGACGTTCAAATCGTGCTGTTGATTTACCTAAACTTAACGGTGATTGACCTGAACCACCACCAAAATTTTCAGAATTTTGGAAGAAATAAACTAAACCAGCAATGAAAATTAATGGTAAAAGTAAATTACTCGCTATAGTAACAAAAAGATTTTTTTGTTCTGCTGGATGCGCATCAAAATCAATATTATATTCTTTTAATTTTTGGATTAATTGAGAAGCTCCTACTGGGATTTCAACTCGAATTGTTTGTGGTCGATTACCTAATTCTGGACTAGAAGCTTGAACTATGGCATTTCGACTATTATCATACAAATCAACTTGTTTTACCCATCCCATTTCTAAATATTCTAAGAAACGGCCATATGTCATACGTGAACTTACAACATTTTGGTTTAATTGGGCTTCATTCCTAATAGCCTCAGGGTTTTCAGGGCTTTGTATACCAAATGTTTTGACACTTAAATCAATAACACTAATAAGGATTAATCCTATTAATAATACTCGTAAAATTTGTTGTCCCATTTTTTATTGTAATTAATTTTTATATAAATATAACTTTATAATCAATTGTAACATACTTAAAATGTTAAAAACAACAAATTTTTTAGTCTATTTTTTTTTACGACTAGTTCTATAACGATGCCTTAAAAAAATTTATATCTTAACTCTTGCTTTTTAGTTTATTTAACAGTAATATTATTATTTATATATTAGGATCATTTAATTTATTAATAACTCTTTCTGTATCTAAAGTATTTTTAGCTTGTATTTATGAATAAAAAACCTAGCTGGTGTAGCTCAACGGTAGAGCAACGGATTTGTAATCCGTAGGTTGGGGGTTCAAATCCCTTCACCAGCTTTTATAAAACTACAGTTGTTAAAACATTGCTTTAGTTTTTAATTTTTATAATTTATAAATAGTTTTTGTAAATTATTAAGCAATTTATAAAGTCTGGTTCATTAAAAAATTGCTTAATTAAATAATTATAATTTTGTTGATCAAAGTAGCTATATATCTATTAAGTAATAGCTAATTGTTTTTTATTTCTCACTTTTAAATTTATAAGCCAACCATATTTCGAATAGTAAAATATAGACTTAAAATAAAAACTAAACTAAATAAAATTAATAACCAACGTAATTTAGGTGTTTTAAATAAATTTCTAAAAGGCGTTAATATAATTAATATTAACCCTATCATACTACTAATAAAAAATCGCGGATATCTAATTATGTTAGTCCAAAAGTTATTCATACAAATAATAATTACTAAATCTTTTAACTAACATTATATAGAACTTTTTATATGAATTACGTAAATAAAATTTTTTCTAGTATTCTATGAAATAAAATGATATAATGTTACTATAGTATAAGGCTCTGTAGCTCAGTGGTTAGAGCAGGGGACTCATAAGCCCAAGGTCGTAGGTTCAAATCCCACTAGAGCCATCTACTAGTCTAGTTTTATTAATTTAGGAGAAATGGCTGAGTGGTCGAAAGCAATAGATTGCTAATCTATCGTACAATTCTTTGTACCCAGGGTTCGAATCCCTGTTTCTCCTATATTAAAAAACTGTAAAAGTCTTGACATCAGTTTTATTTATTAATTATTATATGCTTTGTAAAATAGCTTTAGGGACTGTAGTTCAATTGGTTAGAGCACCGCCCTGTCACGGCGGACGTTGCGAGTTCGAGTCTCGTCAGTCCCGTTTTAAAAACTTTACGAATATCTAAAGAACCCGCTAACTTTTAAGATTTAACTTCAAAATATAATTAAAAGAAAATTATACTTTTCTTTTTGAAAGTAAAGTATAATACAATTACATAATATATAAATAATTAAAGGGATAAAAATTCCTTTTTTAATTATAAAAGCTTAAATTAATTTTTAAATATATATGGATATTATAAGTCTTGGTTGGGCTGGTCTAATGACTATGTTTACTTTTACATTAGCACTAGTAGTTTGGGGTCGAAACGGTTTTTAAACCTTAAAACTTTGTAAAAACTTAAAAAATTTAAATATTATGGCATTAGTTCTACAAATTTTTCCATTTGCAAATGCAGAAATTGTAACTGCAGCAGTAACATGTATTTTTATGACGTTATTTGGATTATCACTTGGATTTGCTTTATTAAAAGTACAAGGTGAATAATAAAAAATAAGTTGCTCAACTTTTTAGAAATTATTGAGCAATTTACTTTTTATTATTATGTTTTTCTGATTATCATTTTTTATTTCCAAATATTTATAAATACTTATTTAATAAAATATCTGATATTGTTTTATTTATTTTTACATGTTAAGATGTACTTATAAAGAAAGGGGTCGATGCCCGAGTGGTTAAAGGGGGCGGATTGTAAATCCGCTGCGTTATGCTACGTTGGTTCAAATCCAACTCGGCCCAATTATATTAATTACTTTATATTTAACTAAATGTTAATTTGATAAGAGTAATTTAAAATGTATCCATACAAAAAATTTAATTTAGTACCACAAAACTATCGAGGAAAAAATTGGTACACAATAATTTTTAGATTTTTTCTATTTTTCATGGTTACCACAGATTAATTTGAAATTTAAATAAGAATTTTTAATCTTATTTAAATTTCAAATTGATTTCCACGACGATACTGCAAAAATGCAGCCACAAAAAGACCAAATGCACTTACAGTAATCATTCCTAATACGATTCCAGATAATAAAGGTTCAACCATTTATTTTTAATTGTTAATATACAAGTGTGTGAATAAAT
>Ga0307984_1000271_pt1 | contig 22728 bp, 29 predicted proteins | sample EllFjometageno78_FD_203169 | JGI IMG/M metagenome (GOLD analysis project Ga0307984, IMG submission 203169) | Marine microbial communities from Ellis Fjord, Antarctic Ocean - #78 | ecosystem: Environmental > Aquatic > Marine > Unclassified | place: Southern Ocean | collected 2014-10-09
TATCTGTGTAATTACTAGAATGGATATTAGATGAGTTAGTTAATGACCAATCAATATGTTCATTAGCAACGAAGCCTGTTAGACTATCATGAGTGAAGTCAGAGGATACATAAGTAGTATCAGTAAAAACTGCTCCACTTGGCACTGCTGTTTCTACTAAAGGATGAACTACGTTAGTAACTTTAGCAGTGTTAGCTGTTATTGCTGAAGCTTGACTAGGAGTTATTCCTACTTTAGCAGTGTTAGCCGTAACACTAGCATTGGCTGAAACTCTAGCTTCAGTATAATATTTATTAGAACTATTCTCCGAAACATTAGTTGTATCTAGAGTAACAACACCTGTCTTTCCAGCAACACTAAGTACGTTATCTGTTGGTGTTGATAAGAGGGTGTAATCAGCCATTGTACCTGCTGATCCACTATTATGTATGTAGGCTTTGTTCTCATCGGAACGGACTACTACATCTCCCTCTTGAGCAGTTAGGGATAAATGAGCCGTTTGATTAGCCGCAGTCTGTACCGTTGTTAGGGCGAGTGCTGTAACACTAATCACACCAGCGCCTGTTATACCTACTCCAGTACCTGCTGAATAAGTAGTATCAGTAAACACTGCACCACTAGGTACTGCTGTTTCTACTAAAGGGTGAACTACGTTAGTAACTTTAGCAGTGTTAGCTGTTATTGCTGAAGCTTGACCTACTGTAATGCCTGTCTTAGCTGTATTAGCCAACACTTGAGTATTGTTAGTAATTATGCCTTGTACAGTTGTGGTGTATACTCCATTAGTGACAGTACCAGCGTTCCCACTGACAGCTGTTTGAACTATGTTAGGTGCAGAGTTAGTCAAAGTAACAGAACCAGAAGTACCTCCGCCAGACATACCAGTGCCTGCTGTGACACCTGTAATATCACCTACGTTAGCTGTTGCCCCTGAGGCAATACCGTCTAACTTAGACTTATCAGCACCTGTCTGTACACCTGCAACCGTAGTAGTAGCTGCTGGTATGACTGCGTTGGTACCATCTGAGCTATTGACAGTGACTGTAGTTGATGCTGTAGTAGTAGATAGGTTAGTCGTTACGTTGTGATTAACGTCAGATACCTTCGCAGTGTTAGCTGTTATTGCTGAAGCCTGAGCTGCTGTAATACCTGTCTTTGCTGTATTCAATGCAACGGCATCTGAAGCTGTAGATGAATAAGAGATCTTTGCTGTGTTAGCTGTGATTGCTGTAGCTTGACTTCCAGTGACACTAGTGGCTGCAATACCTAAAGAGTCAATATCTGTCTTAGTTTGATCTGCAGTTGCATTAGCTTCAATAGTATCTAGTTTAGTTCCATCTACTGATACATCACGACCATCAAAGGTGCTGGTAGTTGTGATAGCGCCTGTAAAGGCTGCACCTGTTAGTAAGGCTGCACCTGATAGTGATGCATAGGCTGCTACCCAAGCACTACCTTCATAGACTTTCATAACATCATCAGTCGTATTGAAGTAAAGCGAACCAGCTAATAATGTAGCTCCATCATTATCTGTTGTAGGATTAGATGCTTTCTGACCCAAGTATCTATCATCAAAAGAGTCAAAGGCTGCTAATGCCGCATCTCTTGCTGCTTCCGCTGCTGACTTAGCCGTTGCTGCACTTGTTGCAGATGTGGAAGCTTCAGAGGCTTTAGTGGTTGCTGTAGAAGCAGAGGTTGAAGCAGATGTAGCAGATGTAGCAGCGCCAGTAGCACTAGTGGCTGCATTGGTTGCAGATGTAGAAGCTTCAGATGCCTTAGTTGTTGCAATGTCTGCTTTAGTGGTTGCTGTAGTGGCAGATGTAGAAGCCGCAGTTGCACTGGTACTTGCTGCGTTAGACGATGTAGTTGCTGAGGCAGCTTTAGTTGTAGCTGTAGAAGCAGAGGTTGAAGCAGATGTAGCACTAGATGCTGCATTGGTTTCACTAACAGCTGCATCATCTTCACTAGACTGTGCATTAGTAGCAGACGTAGAAGCTTCAGATGCTTTAGTTGTAGCAGTGGAGGCAGAAGTGGATGCTGCTGAAGCACTCGCCGCCGCTTCACTTGCTTTAGTTGTAGCAGTGCTAGCTTGTGTAGTAGCTGTAGATGCCGATCCAGATGCTGCTGTCGCGCTAGAAGAGGCTTCATTTGCTTTAGTAGTTGCTGTGGAAGCATTAGTTCCTGAAGATACTACATCAGCATTAGTCAGTACAACGTCTGCGTTGGTAGTGATCTTGTCTAAGCCAGTTTGCACTTTGTCAGCTTCAGCTAATACTACGTCAGCGTGGGTTAATACCACGTCAGCATTTGTAGCTATCTTATCTAAACCAGTCTGTACCTTATCAGCTTCAGCAAGAACTACATCAGCATGAGTAAGCACTACATCCGCATTGGTTGATACCTTATCCGCTGCAGTTACTATTGCTGCTGCTAATACTGCATCATACTTAGCTATGTACTCTGTAGTTGAAGAACCAGCAGCACCTGTGGCACCTGTAGGTCCTGCTACAGTAGAGTCAGCTCCTGTGGCACCTTGAGGTCCTGTAGAGCCTGTGGCACCTGTAGGTCCAACCACAGTAGAGTCAGCTCCTGTAGAGCCTTGAGCGCCTGTAGCTCCTATAGAGCCTTGAGGTCCTCTAGGTCCTGTAGAGCCTGTAGGTCCTGTAGGCCCTGCTACAGTAGAGTCAGTTCCTGCAGCTCCTGTAGTGCCTGTATATCCTCTAGGCCCTGCTACAGTAGAGGTAGGTCCTGTGGCACCTGTAGGTCCTGCTACAGTAGAGTCAGCTCCAGTAGAGCCTGTGGCACCTTGAGGTCCTGTAGAGCCTGTAGGCCCTGCTACAGTAGAGGTAGGTCCTGTGGCACCTGTAGGTCCTGTAGATCCTGTGGCACCTTGAGCGCCTGTAGAGCCTGTGGCACCTGTGGGTCCAACTACAGTAGAGTCAGCTCCTGTAGAGCCTTGAGCGCCTGTAGAGCCTGTAGATCCTGTGGCACCTGTGGGTCCAACTACAGTAGAGTCAGCTCCTGTAGAGCCTTGAGCGCCTGTAGCTCCTATAGAGCCTTGAGGTCCTGTAGAGCCTGTAGGCCCTGCTACAGTAGAGTCAGCTCCTGTAGAGCCTTGAGGTCCTGTAGAGCCTACAGGTCCTGTGGCACCTGTAGGTCCTGTAGAGCCTTGAGCGCCTGTGGCACCTGTAGGACCTGTAGGTATACCAAAGGCTAACACACCTGTAGAACTTGTATAACCAGCCGTTGCGTTTGAACCTAAAGTTAGTGTAGAAGCTGTGGCTGTTACTTCTTTAATTTCCGATGCACTTGAGGCTGCTTCTGTTGCACTCGTTGCTGCAGCGGTTGCTGAATTTGCGGCACTAGTTGCCTGTGTTGTAACTGCGTTGATCGTAGAGTCAGTTGTTGAATCTCCTGAACCCCCTATACCACGAAATATAGCCATTGTTTTTACCACTGTTGTTAAATCTAAAGAAAAAAAGGGAGCCTCAAGTGTTCTTTAAGTACCTGAGGCTCCCTATAGTGGTTATTTTTTTATTAACCGTTTACTGCCATTACAAATCCAGTCTCTGGACGAAGTACCTGAGTACCATACAAACGGTCTGCAGTATACAAGGTTCCTAAGAACTCTTGCTTGTACTGAGTTTGAGAGCGTACACCCTGTTGCTCAGCAAGTACCATAGTGTCCTTATGACATAGCAAGGCACCACGTACAACACCACCAGCAGCATTCTCTGCAGCAGTCTCAAGGATTGGGCAGTTAGTAGATACATAAATATCCACACCATACAGCTCACCAATCTTACCATTAACAACACCTTGGCCATTAACGAAGTCACTAGATACATAACGATCAATACCCATAATTGCATTACGCAAGCTTGGTGGAATTACCAATGAGCGTCCATCCATTGGGGTGTCAGCATCATCCATTTTCTGAACCATATCACGTAGGAAGCTATCAGCAAATGCATCAGCAGTGACAAGAGTATCAACAGCATAGGCAGAAGTACCGCCAGATGCATCGTTGTAGAAGGTAGCTGAGTTAGTCCAATCTGAACCATCACCATCACCAAAGGACTTGCCTAAGGTAAATAGATCATCATCCACTTGCTTACCTAGGGCATAACCAGCATCACCAGTATAGAACTGACGTAATGAAGCAAGTGCTTGTACGTTAGTAATATCTTCGATCATACGTGAGTATTCAAAGTGCTTGTTAATGGTAACTAGAACTTCTGACTCTGTAGCGTTCTGAATAGTTACTGCTGTGTTTTCTGCCTTAGCAGATGCAGTGCCTCGAGTAGGAGCAGGGATATGAATTGTATCGCCCTTCTTACCTTGCATTGCAATTTTCTTAACTAGGGGTGCAAGTACAAGTGATTTCTCATACGCTGCAATTACTTCGTCAGACCAAATTTCGGGGATGAAAGTTGCTGCGGAAGTGTTATCTACCATACCGCCCGTGGCGGGATATACTGAAGTAGCCATTTTAATTTCTCTCTATAGTAAGGTTATTTGACCCTCTTCTCCGCATATGCCAGTGTAATGTCATCTGAGAGTGCTAAGTAGCGATCTGGGTCTGTTTTCATTAGTTTAATAATATCAGCTCGTCTATAGATTTTTTTGGAAGAACTTGAGTCTGGATTACCACGAGTGTAACCATTTGACCCATCCTTGACAGCCCTCTGTCTTCCTTCTTTCTCAGCCTGAAGTGTTTGGTTGATAACCCCATTACGGTCTTTCCATAGTGAGAACAGCTCATTAGCTGCTTCCGTATCATAGTGCTGATCTGCCGCGATAAACATTCGTGTCCTAATATTAGAGGCTTGAATCCATTCAGCAAACTTAGGATCACTTATGATCTCTTGTATGTCTGGATGACCTTCCTTTAGAAGTGCCATTGACGTTTGCTTTTTATAAGCTCTCGTGGACTCTTCTGCTGCTCTAACTGAAGGATGATTGTCTATAGCCCGACTGATAGCCCTTTCAGGATCAGAGTAAAAATCTATATCATCATCTGTGTCGTCAGCTGCCTGTGTAGGTTGCTGATCATGGAGTTGTGTGTTGATATAACTATCGACTACGTTACGTAAGTCACCCACTTCTGAGCTTTGACGACCTAAGAGCTTCTCAGCCTCTTGGTGCATCCTAACTACATCTTGTAACGACTTACCGCTGTACTTGTCTGGTATCTCTGTGGGCTCAGGGGTTACCTCAGGGTTAGCCTCTAGTGCTTCCTGTGGTTCTGTTGTGCCTTTGGTGAGATCATCTAAGCTATCAAAACGCTCACTTTGTAATTCCTCATCTTGATCGAGGATAACTGCTGCCATATTAAACTCCGTACCTTAGTATTATGGAGAAAGTAAAAATGAAAGCTTCCTAGTGTTAGGAGTTGGCTTTCTCTGCTTTTTCTCTACTACGTTCATGATCCTTAGCCCACTTAATGGTGGCACCAGCAAAGTCGCCAGAGAAGGGATCTAACATAGAACGTGGAGAGGAAAGTTGTCTGGTTGCTAGAGCTTTACAGGTTTTACACACTTGTGAGTCTGGAGAGCCTTTAACCATATGTTCATTAACGTGCCCTGAGACACACTTGTAATCATAAAATCTATACATGCGAGTACTGGTCTACGATGGGATCTTCAATACGTTGAGATTCCTCTTGTCCAATGCGTGTAGTTTCTTCTAGATTCAAGATAGTGCCTAAGATGTTGAGTTGTCCTTTACGGAAGTAGAGGTCTTTCTCATCTTTAGCGCTTTCAATTGAGTTAATGAGAGGGATATTTGAGCTTAAGTCTTTAACTAGAGTCTGCCAACCATCCGTCCTGAATAGTTCGTTCATCTGTCTAAAGTAAAGCTCTAATTCATTATCTGTCATTTATACTACCTATTATACCATATATTAGCTTAAAAGTCAAGGTTTTTCTTTACTTTTGACCTTGGTTGTGTTAGCCAGCGTTAATTTGGCCACCTGCTCCTCGAGGTCTTCCAGCTTGCTCAAAAGCCTGCTGTAACTGCTGTTGATTTGCTCCACTACTTGGTTGAGCTCTCGCTGGGATACCATTGTTCTGTGCTCCGTTGGGATTCATTTGTTTTAAGTCAATAGCTTTCTCTTTAAGCATCCGATCCGCTACCTTAAGCCTACGCTCAAACTCACGATCATCATTTTCACCGTCTTTTAGGTTAGTTGTGATAGCTTTAATTCGATCTATTTCCATTTCTACAGGTATAGCCTTGGCTTCAACCATAAGCTTCTGTGCTCTCATCTCTGATTCATGCGCCTGAGCTTCAAGAGCGGCAGTTTGGGAGGCTTGGAAAGCTAATTCAGCTTGTCTAGTCTCTTCTTGTGCTTTCTGGCTCTCTGGTGAGGGTTTAGCGGCCTCGTCTATCAGTCCAATCAACTCTTCTCTATTAGAGACATTCATATTATCTACGATAGACTTAAGCATGATGGGGTAATAAGGTGTCTCCTTGCCCATAGTCTGCAACAGCTGCACTAACTGGCTAACCTCATACTCTCTAGCTACAATACCTAACGTAGACGTAGCGTTGAACTTGTAATCAGACACAGGGTAGAGCTCAGGCTCGTACTGCATATAACGCCAAGCCGCCTTAGATACGAAGGGTATCAAGAAGGACTCTTGGAAGTTAATCAAGGTGCGCTTATGTCGCTTGATGATTGCACCTAGAGACATCGAAATGCCTGCAGCAGTAGCTTCTCCATTGATTTGACCACCAACACCAGAAGAATCTACAGCACCTGTACTTTGTTGTACCATAGATTGTAGTGCTGCAGCCTGAGCAAATGTTATTTGGCTTACGTTGCCAAAGTTAAACGGATTGATGATCTCTCGTGGGTCACCATTGGTTAATAATAACTTACCAGCACGAATCTCTGGCTTAGTTCCCCTTGGGATGCGTGTAGCGTCCATAGCTAGCATTGGATGTACAGTTAACGCTAGGGCATCAATACGTGCCCTAAGCTCAGCGTCTAGTGCTTTCTGGCTATTGTAGCCTTTCTCGCATACACCACGGCCCCAAAAGCGACTAGGAACAACATCCCACGGGAATGCTACTACTGGGCGATCCTTCATCATATAAGGACTTGGCTCTGCCTTAAGCAGGTGTCCTTCGTTAGCAATGATGACCACAGCTTCAATGTAATAACTTTCTTTGTCTTCATCATCTAAGGCATAGTCAAGCTCTTGCTCCAACAGATGACGCGGCACTAGGCCATAGTACTTAGTCAGACGAGTCTTATCATCTTGTGTAACCGTGAGCTCAGAGTCAGGCTCTAAGTTGAAGTCTTCACTAGCAGAGCCAATGTAGGTGTCACGATAGATACCCTGCTCTTGTAACTGTTCAACAATATGAGTACCAACAAACTCATCTATAGCACAACCTAAAGCTTCCTCAATGTTAGTAGCTACAGGGTCTATACGGAAGTTCTGAGGCAAGACAGGGCGTAGACGCACAATGGTACGTTTGGACACAGTGACTCCCACAGCTTCCATAGCGCCACCCATAACCTTCTCAGTCGAGGGCTTCATCTCATTGATTTCTTCTAATACAACTTCACCAATACCATTGCCAAAGACAGCTGAGTTGATTAAGCATTCAGATACATCCCTACGTATCTTAGCTGTATTAAAGTCCTCATGTAGCTTATTGCGGAGGAAAGCAATGTCAGTAGTCTCTTGGTCACCCATGTTATCTTTAATGTCAAAGTACTTACCTCTACCGAAGGTTGCCTCTTCTATCTCAGCTACATTAGACTCCACAGCTTGCTGTAGTGCTGGAGCAATGATTTGACTACGCTCTGCTGATCTAGTCTTGTCACTAGCATTCCAGATGCCACGCCATAGGCGGTAGTATTCCTCATGCTTCTTTGAGTAGTTAGTTTCATAATAGTCACCCCAATCGTTGACTTTAGTCATTACCCAATCTTCTAAGGATTGCTCAATGATGATAGGATCTGTTGATTGGTTGTTATCTAGCATTCTCATAATTTAGTATCCACTGATTGAGTCAAGGGTTTCAAAGTCGTCATATTCAGTAAAGTTACCAGCATAGGTTACTTTAGCGAGTTGATCTATATAGGCTAAGGAGTCTATTAAGTCGTCATGGGTTAAGGGGTCTGGAAACTGGAATAGTTCATCACAGAAGCGTGAGTGCCATTCCTTCTTCTTCTTGTTGAGCGTTATGCGTCCATGTTCAAAGCGCCCCTGTAGAGCCCACATGATTCTATCAGTCTTCTTTTGGTTGCCATGAGTTAGCTCCTCTACTCTAAAGTAGAAGTTCTGACGCTTCATCATATCCATTATTGGTGACATAACCGCTTGCTTAGATATACCTTTCTCTATGCCTACTGAAAGAGGCTTATAGTCGCGTACAGCTTGAAAGATCTTTGTTGCAGTCTCGTCTAGCGTCCAGCGTCCATAGATTACATCCTCAACAAACCATCCATCTTCATTGACATATACAATTGAGATAGCTGAGTTGTCTAATCGGCTTGTGTTACCTTTCTTCTTGCTGACATCTTGAAAGCCAGCTAAGTCTATAGCAATATAATAGTCACCTTCACCAGTGGGCTTTGTGCCGAATGAGAGCCATTCCTCTTTGAACATCTCTGAGCCTTGGTTCTTAAAGGATGCCATGAACTCCTGTTGGAAAGCATGAGAGCTCATAGACTTCTTAGCCATGTCAAGTTCTTCTGGATCTAATGTTTCATTATCGTAACTGGTGAAGTGATAGGAGGTGAAGGAAGGATCATCCTCAGTGAGCTCAGCATACTTGTAGAGATCATAGAAGTGGTTACGTCCCTTAGGTGTACCTATGAATAGACAGCCGCCCTTTTGGTCAGCTAAGGCAGGACGTAGGATCTCCTCAAATACCTCAGGTTTCATATCCGCATATTCGTCAAGCACTAAGTAGTATAAAGAGACACCACGCATAGTGTCAGGTCTATCGGCACCCTTAAGTGAGATAGTAGTGCCATTGATCAATGTGATCTGCATGTTGTTTATGTGGGCTGACTTGATGACAGGGCCACCTAGTTCGACTAGGAGCTTCCACATAATGTCTCGTGCCTGACCTTGTGTGGGAGCGACATAGAAGATGTGTGAGTTTGGTAGTGTAGCTTCGAGACCCTTTACGATTAGCTTCCAAGCAGCTAGCCTAGATTTACCGCAACGGCGACCTGCAGCACATACAATGAAACGTGTAGGATCAACCCATACTTTCTTTTGCCACTCTAGGAGTTCTATGGTTAGATCTGAGCTCATACGACAGTGTACTCCGCATCATCTATAGTGTCTTGAGTATCCTCAGAGCCTGAGATGTCCGTAGAGCCTACACCAGTGATATTGATTTGGATGGAGTTCTTACCACCTCCTTTAATGATCTCTTTCTCAAAGGCTGCTACAGGAGCCACACGATCCATGACTAGCTTCCATGCACTTGCTTGGTTCTTGTGCTCATTGTCTAAAGCAGCATCAAAGATAGCTTCAAGCACCTTAGCTGACTTAGGACTAGCAAGCATACGAGCCTTGTACTCATTGATGATAGTAGCATCACCTTTGGGCCTGCCTATGATTCCTTTAGGTTTCTTTAGGGCTGACTTAGGTGGCCGACCAACCCTTTTTACTTTGTCTTTTGTGCCTTTAGATTCTTTTGTGTCTTTAGATTCTTTTGTTGACAAATCAATTACCTCTATGTTGAGATTGAGTCTTAGTGTCTTAAGTATACTTAAGTGTCTTAAGAGGCGTTAAGGATATTCTTTAATAATTCATAAAGTAATAACTAAACGATCTCTTAAAGCTGCTTAAGTACATAAGTATATTATAACATATTTAGAGCTAAATGTCAACACTTATCTCATGTTTCTTGTATCTTCTCACGTATACATAAGTGCCCTTAACGCTAAATAAGAATCATTCTCATTCCCGTGTGCACTGTAGGTTTCCTTTAGATTTCAATTGCATTCTTATGTTGACTTTACTAACAAAAGCAAAACCACTCTCTTTTGTGAGCTGGAGGGTACCACTGTTATTCACGAGTGAACTCACGCCCCCGCCCCCATCAGATCCCTAGCACACACAGGGCCTTGTGTCAACCTTGTGCAGCCCTAGGTATGCCGCAGTCAGACCGTGACTACCTAAGGCACTTGAGTCACGGGGGTTGACAGAAGTGTACAAGTGTGTGCCAAGGTGGGTGCCTACGGATGCTATAGCACACCATGGACACTATAGCAACTATTGTGACTATTTAGCCTGCTATAGTCACAAGGGTTGACAACGGCACGACACTGGTGTAGTTGAGACACCTATTGTTTATGCGCACACACGCGAGTATCATGCTTGCCTATGACTTGTCAAGTATTACTCATTACGTGACTAGCCAGTCAGTTATCAATAGTGCTTGACACATTGCTAGTGTGGTGTATACTTGACCCAACAACAACGCAACAGGCCCTAGGCCATTGGAGTTACTATGCAGGTATTTAATCAAGTGTCAGATTCGGCTCAGATGCACAAAGTGGCAGCTTTCAAAGGTGTTACTATACTTGAAGCTAAGGCGGCGGCTAGTGAACAACTAGACATAGTGTTAGCTAAGACTGAGCGTAACGAGTATGTAACATGGGTGTACGTGTTTGGTCAATTCGCAAGTGGCCATTACTTTGGCAATGACATAGCACAAGCTGGTGCAGACTATGCGGAGCGTGTAGCATGAAAGCACTAGGCTACACACTATTAACTATAGGCATGATAGTAAGCATGCTTCATTTAGCTACAGTTACTGGAGTATTATAATCATGGGCGCAATGATGCAAGGGCCACGGGCCACACCACTAAAGGCAAAGGCTAACGTATTAGGCTTTACGTTATACCATGGGCCCTCAGTACTAGATCCTAGTCGCACAATAGCAGCTATACTCACTCTTAAGACAAGCAACCGCAAGACGGGTAACATGGCGCAAGTATGGATTATTGATGCAGGCCCATTGAATCCTGTGGAGCTAAGCAAGGCAAAGCAAGATGATAGTATATGTGGCAATTGCCTACACCGACAAAGTCTAGGTGGTGCTTGTTATGTCAATATAGGCCAAGCACCATTAGCAGTGTATAGAGCATTCAAGCGTGGACGCTATGAGCCTTTTAACCCTAGTGAGCATGGGCACTACCTAACCTCTAGACGTACACGACTTGGCGCTTATGGTGATCCAGCGGCAGTGCCTTATGCTGTACTAAAGCAGATAACCGAGCTATCGCTAGCGCACACAGGTTATACACATCAAGCAGCACATAGTGCCTTTGATTCTAGATATACTCAGATATGTATGGTATCAGCTGATACACCTAAGCAGGCCCTAAAATGGCAAGCACTAGGCGCACATACGTTTCGCGTAGCACTAGCAGGCGATACTTTAGCAGCTAACGAGCTAGAGTGCCTAGCGGATAGCAAAGGTCTCACATGTAACGAATGTGGCCTGTGTGATGGTAGCACAAAGAATATCGCAATAACTGTACATGGCTCTAGAGCTAAACGTTTCTCTAGCCGTTTGATTAATCTAACCGAGGTAGCATGATATGACTAACAAAGAATATCACGACCAAATGAGCCTATTATCGCCCACTATGCGGCAATATGTAGAGAGTTGTATAACAGATTCTGAGTTATTAGAATACTTAGATGCACATGGCGTCCATACGTGGGCTTACTATCAAGATGCAGTACACGAATATAAAACAGATCAGGAGCAATAGACCTATGAGCAAATATGAGCAATTCAAGCAGGCACTGTGGCTAGCTATACTAGCGCCCACAGATGAACAAGAGAAACGTGCTACGGCACATGCACTAAAGCTACTACCATGGCTATCTGTGCGGCAGGAGAAGCAAGCAAAGTCTGAGGTGCTTACTAGGTTAAATAAAGCCACCTCGGTTGAACTTGATGATGGTAGTGGTTGGCATATGACTGCAGAGGAGCAGGAAAGATGGGATATGTGCCACACAGGAACCGTCACTAGCAGGAGTAAAGCACAATGAAACAAGACCTAAAGAACCACGGTCAAGGGCTTAACGCAAGCCCTCAGGTAACACAAGCCCTTAAGCGTCATAATACCATAGCAATAGCAGTAAACGTAACAGGCAGCCTTATTGGTGCCTTGTGTGTTATCTTTGCTATTGTAGTACTATTTAACTAGGATTAGGAGCACAAGTATCATGATCAACACTACACAAACTAAAGCACAAGTAGAAGCAATGCTAGCTAAGTTAACAGTAAAGGAGCTACGCGACAAGCGTACAGGGCTGACCTTAGAAGCTAAAGCAATTTACAACCAGCTTTTAATGCTCAATTGGTCTGAACCATACATAACTATGGACGACCTAGAGCAAACAACAGGTATAGAGCGCCACACACTTGCACCAGTGCTTGGAGAGCTAATTAGTGCTAGGAGAGTATTATCAGGTAACGAGGACGTTTTAGGAGGCACTGTGTACACTTATACGCCTATAATCAAAGGACAAGCGTATGGTTATCCCTTAGATTTCTTTAAGAGCTACTATGAATTTATGGAAAATGCTTTATGATGACCTATGCAACAGATGCTTTATACCTGCTAGGCTTGCTAGTAGTGTACACAGGCGCAGTTATGGGCCTAGTGGCACTAGCAGGTGCAGTAGTAGCAATAGTGATAACGCTACTCACTAAAGATAACTAAAGAAAAGGATTGACATATGGACAAATGTATTGATATACTTATTGACCTAATCATTATATTCCTAGCAATAGGCTAACTAAAGACAAGAGAGGTAATACCATGAGATGTAAAGCATGTAACACAATACTAAGCGATTACGAGCTAAGCCGCAAAGAGAGTGACACAGGAGAATTTATAGATCTATGTAATAGATGCTTGACAAGTGCTAGAGAGGGCGAGTATAATTATTCTATAGATGCAGCAGATCTGGATGTAAATGAAACTAAAGGTGATAGCCCGTGGTTACGAGAGTAATCTAGGGTAAACCATAGAGGAGAGAGGATAGAGCAATGACAGAATCAACAATAAATCTTGAGTTACAAATAGGTACCTATACCGAAGTGCCTTTGGAAGTAGAGGTACAATGGAGCTTAAATAGCCTAGGTGAAGTAGACATAGATGACTTTTATGCTTATTATGTAGCCTTAGACGACACAGGGCACAAGACGTTTGAACGTATACCTTACTGGATGCATAAGATACTTGAACTAGAGCTAGAGGAGTATCATGAAGATATAGAAAATAAAGCTTGACACACTTTGGACACAATGGTATAATATACCTAAGAGAGCAGAGAAAATACTTTATGAATAATCTTAAAGTATAATAGTAAAGTGTCTTAAGGCTCTTAAGTGTACTTAAGACACCGTAGTAAAGACCTATTTTGGTCATAATAGATAATCTTATTAAAGAGAGTAAAGCGTATGTCAGTATTAACAGGTTCAGTAGCATTTTCAAACTTAGATGAACATGAAATGTATCAAGGTCAGAGCACAGGTAAGTTTTCCGTGGTGCTAACTTTAGATGAAAACAATGCAGCCTTATTGTCTGATGCAGGAGTAAAGCTGCGTGACTATGAAGACAACAAGCAACGAAAGTTTGCTAGTAAGTTTGCAGTAGACGTAGTGGACATTGAAGGTGAGCCATGCAAGGAACGTATCACACGAGGTTCTCTAGTGCGCATTCAGTACACACTAGGCCAAGAGCATCCAGTGCATGGTATCACGCCTTACTTGGATAAGATTCGTGTCTTAGAGCTAGCCACATCTAATGATGATGATTTCTAGTTAAGCGTCTAAGCAACGCTAAGTTAACCCCTAGCCCTACTATTACTTTAGTGGCTAGGGCCCTTACACAGGCTTACAGGAGCTTACAGAGCATGTATCCCACGGAAAGAACAGAAAGTACGTTTGTAAAGCATGGCCCATGTGCTCAATGTGGCTCTAGTGACGCTTTAGCAATCTATAGTGATAATCATAGTGTATGTTTTAGCTGTCAAGCGTATACCCACGGTGATGGTTCTATAGTATCACCCAACCAGACAAGAGCGAGGCCCTTAGAAATGACAGGTACAATAACAGCAATACAAGATCGCAGGATTAGCATGGACGTAGCCAAGCGGTATGGCGTCACAGTAGAACATGACGCAGATGGTAGCATAAGCAAGCATCACTACCCATATCATAACCAAGAGGGCTCTAGAGTAGTAGGAACTAAGGTTCGAGGAGTAGTTGATAAACAATTCTACTCTACTGGCGACCTAAGCGAGGCTGGCTTATTTGGTCAACAAGCCTTTACAGCTGGTGGTAAATACATAACCATTACAGAAGGAGAGCTAGACGCATTAGCAGTTAATGAGATGTTTGATGGTAAGTGGCCGGCGGTGAGTATACGCTCTGGTGCAGCCTCAGCAGCTAAGGACATAAAAGCCAGCCTAGAGTACCTAGAGACATTTGACAATGTGGTAATATGTTTTGATACAGATGAAGCTGGCGCTAAAGCGGCTGCTGCAGTCGTGGGGCTCTTTAGTCCTCGTAAAGCTAAGGTCTGCACATTACCTCTTAAAGATGCTAGTGATATGCTTAAGGCTAACAAGGTACGAGAGTTCACACGCTGTTGGTGGGATGCTAAAGCCTTTAAGCCCGAGGGGGTAGTAAGCCTAGGTGATGCCGAAGTATGGGATAAGTTCCTAAAGCGTGGTACTGAGGAAGTAACACCACTACCAGCTAGCTTTGGCTCCTTAAATGCCATGATGAATGGTGGCATTGCAGCTGGTGAGGTCACAGTTATTGGAGCCTTAACAAGCATAGGTAAGAGTACAATGGTCTACAACCTAGTCCATGGTATGTATGCTGAATCAGCTAAGAAGATTGGTTGTGTGTTCTTAGAGGCAGACGTAGGTGAGACAGTAGAGAAGCTACTTAGTGTGTATATGGGCACTAACATAAGTGACATACAAACCAAGGATCGCGACTACAACTTATACCACGAGAAGTATAACGAGCTAGCTAAGAGTGACAAACTACACATCTTGGATCACCAAGGCGCTTTAGAAGCTGACGAGCTATTTGCTAAGATGCAATATTTAGTTAAAGGTCTTGACTGTGACATTATCATCCTAGATCCGCTACAAGCTGCAGTGACTAGTAATGAGAATGGAGTCATTGATGCCTTTATGGATAAGTGCTTGAAGCTGGCTAAGAATACTGGTGTCAGCATCATCATTGTAAGTCATATGCGTAAACCTAATGCTAGAAATGCACATGATGTAGGCGAGTATGATCTTAAGGGTTCTGGCTCCATTAACCAGATAGCTTTCAATACTATACTACTTAGTAGAGATAAAATGACGGAAGATGATTACGCACGTAACTGTACTCAGGTGCAACTAGTTAAGTGTAGACGTACAGGACGTACAGGTGTAGCTGGTTGGCTTTACTATGAGAATAATACCTCAAGGCTAGTGGCTACACAGGCACCTGAGACTAAAGCAGCGAATGCACATGAGGACTTTTAAGGGGAGAGGCCAATGTCAAGACTAATATTCGACATAGAAACTAATGGGCTCAACCCTAGCATAGTGTGGTGCATAGTCACTAAAGACATTGACAGTGGCGCTGTAGTCACTTACGTGAAAGACCAGTGGCTTGAGTTCAACGCGGCAATAGAAGCTGCAGACGAGGTAATAGGTCACAACATAATTGGGTATGACATTCCAGTGTGTGAGCGTTTGTTATGTACTAACTTCTCTAAGGCTACCATAGTGGACACCTTAGTAATGTCAAGACTAGCCAACCCACAACGGGATTCACATTCACTAGCATATTGGGGAGAATTACTTGGGTATCCTAAAGGTGATTATAATGATTGGTCATGCTATACTGTGGAAATGCGGGATTATTGTGAGCAAGACGTTAATGTTAATGAACAGGTATACAGGAGAGTCTTATCCGAGCTGGATAGCTTTGGAGATCAGAGTATACTTCTGGAGCATTCAACACAAACTATTATACAAAAGCAAATAAGAAATGGCTGGCTCTTGGATCAACCAAAAGCTAGAGACTTAGTAGCACAACTTAAGGAAAAATCATATGATCTTGAAGAAATTGTCCAACAAGTTTTTCTTCCTCTACCTACGTACATTAAGGAGATTGTTCCCAAGCTTAAGAAAGACGGTACCATCAGCATCGTTGGACTCAAGTTCCTCGGTGAAAGATGGGAGCAAGTAGGTGGCCCTTTTAGTCGCATTGATTGGCCTATTTTTAATCTTGGGTCTAGGCAGCAAATAGGACGTTACCTTAAACACTTTGGGTGGAAGCCTAAGTTATTCACTGAGACAGGACACGCCATAGTGTCTGAGGACGTACTACAGAATGTCAAAGGCATACCTGAGGCGGAGCTTATAGCTTCATACCTCTTGGTTGGCAAGCGTATAGCGCAAGTACGTAGCTGGCTCGAGGCAGTTGATGAAACCACACAACGAGTCCACGGATACGTAAACACCAACGGTGCGGTAACCGGACGCATGACACACAGCAAACCTAACCTAGCACAGGTGCCCAGCTCAAGTAGCTTATATGGGCCTGAATGCAGAGGTTGCTGGATTGTTGCTGATGGATACAAGCTGGTAGGTATAGATGCTTCGGGGCTTGAGTTACGAATGTTAGCACATTACATGAATGACACTAAGTACACTAATGAGATACTTAGCGGTGATATTCATACTGCTAATCAGCTAGCAGCAGGGTTGGCTACACGCAACCAAGCAAAGACTTTCATATATGCTTATTTGTATGGGGCAGGTGACGAGAAGATTGGTTCTATAGTGGGCGGTGGTAGAGCAGTAGGTAAGAGGCTTAAGGCTAAGTTTCTAGAGGCCACACCAGCACTGGCCACACTCAAGGAGAATGTAGCTATCTCAGCAGGTAAGGGCTATGTTACTGGGCTGGATGATCGTAAGATATTCATAAGATCAGAACATGCAGCACTTAACTCATTGCTACAGTCAGCTGGTGCACTAATTATGAAACAAGCCTTGATTATTTTGGATAAGTATGCTACAATGTATAGGTTAGACTATAAGTTTGTAGGCAACATTCATGATGAATTTCAAGTTGAGGTTCTAGAGAGTCAAGCGGAGAGATTTGGTGCCTTAGCAGCCAGCTGTATAGAAGCTGCAGGTATACATTTCAAGCTTAGGTGTCCACTGGCTGGAGACTATAAGGTAGGCAACAGTTGGGCTGATACACACTAAGGAATTATAATGACAACTATGCAATTAACACGCAGTAGACCTAATACAGTAATACTTGATCTTGATGGTGAGCAATGGTATGTACACTCTGATGGTGGAAGACGAAGATTAGACTCACTCCACCGCTTTAACGACAAGCGTATGTTTGTTAATAGTAAATATGTACCACAGACACACCCATTATGGAAGTCTGGAAGATACAAATCATTCAATGATGCAGCCTTTAGTTCTTTTGAGAATTATAAGAAAATAACTAAAGGTGAAGTATATATAATTACTAATAAAGCATGGCCTGAGTGGATTAAGGTTGGCAAGGCTGTTAACACAGAGGATCGGCTTAAGGGTTATCAAACAAGCGACCCTTTTAGAAGTTACAAAATACATCACTCCTTCAAGGTCAATAACCGCCATACTTTTGAAGTATTTTCACACGATCTCTTGAAAGGAGAGTGTACTGAGTTTAAGAATGAATGGTTTAAGATGAATCCTTGTCAAGCTAAGAAACTTATGGAGGTTGAACATGAAAAATGGTAAACCTTTTGATATTTGCTTTGTTGATGCTGATAGTATAATCTATCGTATAGCCTTAAAGACTGATATTAGCTTGTCTAAGGCCACGGAGTACTACGATAAAGCAATAGAGGACATTGAGTGGGCTACAGTAGCCACTGAGGTTAAGGTAGCACTCAAAGGCAAAGGTAACTTCCGTTACGACATAGCTGAGGACTACAAAGGTAGCCGCAGCACTAAGCAAGTGGATGAAGCACTAGTGGAGAGGCGTAAGGATCTAAACGAGTACGCATACAGCCTAGGTCACTTTCAGTCAGACAACTGTGAAGCTGATGATGTGGTATCCATATGGGCTCAAGAAGCTTTAGACGCTGGTGAGAACTACGTCATAGCACACATAGATAAAGACATTGATATGGTGGAAGGTTGGCATTACAACTTCACCAAGGAAACTTTATACTATATAGATGCTGATGAAGGTTGGTATAAGATGTGCCTACAGATGCTTACTGGTGACTCCACGGATAACATACAGGGCTTACGTGGCATTGGCCCTAAGACAGCACAGAAGCTATTAGCAGATGTTCCTAGAGCTGATATGATAGCTAAGGTGCAGGAGGTGTGGAGAGAGCATCACCCTGAGGACTGGCATGAGAGGCTTGAGGTGTGTTGGAATTTGATATACATGAGGCGCAACTGGGATAGTTTTCATCAGTTGACTATAGAGCAGGAGCTGTCTAATGACACCTAAGCTTAAGTTCCGATCAGGTCTCGAAAGCGCATTTAGCGAGGCAGTGGGCACCAAAGACTTCCTTTATGAGCCCTACAGACTACCCTACATCATTAGAAAGAAGTATGTACCTGACTTTATTGACACACGTACTGGAGCTATGATAGAGTGTAAAGGGTTCTTTAGAGTTGGGGACACACAGAAGTATAAGGCCATACGTGATGAAATTGATAGACCACTTATCTTTATATTCTCCGATTCACGTAAGCGCCTACGTAAGGGTTCTAAGATGAACCTAGGGGAGTGGTGTGAGAAGGAAGGTTTAGCTCACTTCACTATGAAATCAGTTGATAAGCTACTGGAGCATCTAGCATGTCTAGCACCTTTGAAGAAATAAGAGAGCAAATACTAAACAATTATGATGTTGACTTCTTATGTGAGCTACTAGGGATTACTAGTGAATCATTAGTGGATCGTTATGAGGATATGATCATGAAGAACCTTTCACTGTTTGAGGAGGACACTAAAGATGACTAAGCTATTAAAGGATGTTCTTAAGATGAATAGAGCACTAGACAAACAGGTCGGTGGTAATCATTATACCAACATGAAGCAACAGCCTCTTGAGAAGACTTATCTTCAGTACGGATATGCAGGTGTCAAGCACTCTATCTATACCAAGGTAGATAAGTATCTTACTAGGGACAAAGGTACGAATAGGGTTGACATTGAGAAAGCAATCCACTGCTTACAGTTGCAGTTGGAGTTCTATGATAGATACCATACGTTAGATAATCGCTCTGATGGGCGTTTAGAACCAACATTCAGTCAAACCACAGCAATAGATGGGAATAAGTAATATGAGCAAATTAATAGAGATGATAAAGCGTCATGAGGGAGTTAAGACACATGCTTACAAGTGTACAGCAGGTAAGATCACTGTAGGTGTGGGACGCAATATAGATCCTGATGGAGGCATAGGTCTCTCTGATGAAGAGATTAATTTTATGCTTGGTAATGACATTGATCGCGTAGAAGAGGAGCTATACGCTTCACTACCATGGTTAGGTGACATTGGTATCAGTGAGGTGCGTTATGATGCTTTAATAAACCTAAGTTTCAACCTAGGCTTACCAAGGTTCCTTAAGTTCAAGAAAGCTTTAGCAGCCATGGAAGCTGGAGACTATGAGCTATCAGCAGACGAGTTTCTAGATAGTCGTTGGGCAAAGCAGGTAGGCTTAAGGGCTATAGAGGTTACGGATATGATTAGAACTGGAGAATACTCATGATTGTTAAGTTATACACAGGGCCTAACTGTAGTGCATGTGCTAAGCTAAAGGATCGCTTAGCTTCTGTGGGTATATCAAGCACCAGCTACACAGAGGCTGATGTTAACAACCCTTCCAACAGGGCTGATGTTGTTAAGTTAGGATTCAGAGGCATACCTTTGTTAGTTAAGTATGCTGCAGACGGTGGGGAAATGATAGCTACCTTGATGGGTGCAAGTTATCCCGACAGTAAGTACAAGGAGTTCTTTAGCGTATGATGATCATAGAGCATATACAGCAGATAATGGATGGTTTCAAGTGTGATCTAAACACAGCAATGCAGCTGTACAAGCGTGGTACTGTTTGGGAGGACTAGAGCAATGAAAGCTGAATATATAAGTCACATGGGCTCTGACTTGACTGTAGTGAATGCCGCTAGGGTGTCCTTTGACAACGAGAGTGCCTATGAGAATGAAGATTGGCCTCACGAAGATTTTGAAGAACCAAACTACTTAGGTAAAGCAGACGTAAAGCTAATCAAGTATCTAGCTAAGCATGGACACTGGACACCCTTTAGTCACCCGCAGGTGACACTAAGGTATACAGTGCCTATCTTCATAGCCAGACAGGAATTCAAGCACATCGTAGGCTTCACTCGTAATGAGGTTAGCCGTAGGTATGTTGATGATACACCTGAGTTCTACACTCCAGACACTTGGCGCAGTAGGCCAGAAGGTAGTGTTAAGCAAGGCTCAGGTGGTGCTAGTGAAGAGAGTGAGTCTGTAGCAATCTGGTATGACAAGGTTCTTTGTGAGGCTTATGATACTTACGTGATGATGATTGACTTGGGTATAGCACCAGAGCAAGCACGTATGGTCTTACCTCAGTCCATGTACACCAGCTACTACATCACTGGTTCATTAGCAGCCTTTGCACGAATGGTTAAGCAACGCTCAGACCCTCATGCTCAAGTAGAAATACAAGAGCTAGCAGCTCTGGTTGATGCGGTGATTAGACCTTTATTCCCCGCAAGCTGGGCGGCCTTAGTGGACACAAATGACACATAACAGTGTCACAAGAGTGTACTAAAGTGCTTCTTAATGTGTACATTGTACATTTATATGTACATTAAAGTGTTTTAAGGGGCTTTTGTAAGACCATTTGTACAAGAGGTCAACATGAACAATCAATGTGACGGATGTATAAGGGGTGTACCTATAGTCAATGGGATACACAAAGATGAACAATACTTTGGAATGATGTGTAGCAAAGAGAGGTATGAAGACATGAGTAGGACTAGAAGAAAGTCACTCAGGGGTGGTAAATCCGTTGATAAGTCCTGTAGGAACAACGGTGGCTGTCCGGTGTGTGAAGGTAATAGACTACACAAACATAACAAGCGTAAGGTGTCCGGTGAAGATACTAACATAAACCAAAGAATAGAAGAATAGAGAGAACAGAATGAAACTGAAGCTAAAACCTTGCCAGATGGAACAAATTACAGTAACTTACTTAGACCAGTTACACTATGATCTAAAAGAAGAACTGTTAGCACATGACATTGACCCTTACCTAGACGCTGATGATGTAGTAGAGGTCACACGCTCCATTATTGCAATTGAGGTTGTTATGAAGGACTTAATGTTTGAAGACTTCTATTATCAATGGAAGCTTGTAAACGGGGTAGAGCTATGAGCGTCTATGAAGACTACATTCACAAGTCACGTTACGCTAGATACCTACCCAATGAGCAGCGTAGAGAGAGCTGGAGCGAGACTGTCACTCGGTATCTAGATTACTTCAAAGACCGTGGTTCACTGGATGATAAGACGTACAAAGAGCTATACAAAGCTATCATAGCCAAAGAAGTCATGCCCTCCATGAGAGCTCTTATGACCGCTGGTAAAGCTTTAGACCGTGATCACATTGCTGGTTTCAACTGCAGCTACATGACGATTGACCACCCTAAAGCCTTTGACGAGATGATGTATATTCTTATGTGCGGCACAGGTGTTGGCTTCAGCGTAGAGCGACAATATGTTAGCAAGTTGCCTGAGGTATCCGAGGAAATGCACCAAACTGATACGTGCATTATTGTGGACGATAGTAAGATTGGCTGGGCTAAGGCCTTTCGTGAGCTAGTCGTCTTGCTATATTCAGGTCAAGTGCCAACATGGGACATTAGCAAAGTACGTGAAGCAGGTGCACCATTGACTACCTTTGGTGGTCGTGCGTCAGGCCCTGAGCCTCTAGTGGACTTGTTTAAGTTTACTGTTGGTGTCTTCAAGGGAGCTGCAGGACGTAAGTTGAGTAGTATAGAGGCACATGACTTATGCTGTAAGATTGCTCAGATTGTAGTCGTTGGAGGAGTCCGTAGATCAGCTTTGATAAGCCTAAGTAACTTGACTGACGATAGACTTAGACGTAGCAAGCATGGACAATGGTGGGACACAGAGCCACAACGAGGCTTAGCTAACAACAGTGCATGTTACACCGAGAAGCCAGACTTTGAAGCCTTTATGAATGAATGGAGTAGCCTGTACGAAAGTCGTAGTGGAGAGCGTGGTTTCTTTAGTCGTGTAGCTAGTCAGAAGCAAGCAGCTAAGAATGGTAGACGTGAAGCAGACCATGAGTTCGGGACAAATCCATGCAGCGAGATAATCTTACGACCACAGCAACTGTGCAATTTAAGTGAGTGTGTAGTGCGTTGGGATGATACTCATGCTACACTGAAGAAGAAGGTACGTCTCGCTACTATCTTGGGTACACTCCAAGCTACGTTGACTGACTTTAGATACTTACGGAAGAAGTGGAAGGATAATACAGCTGAAGAATGCTTGTTGGGAGTTAGCCTAACAGGTATATTAGATAACCAAAGAATGGGAACAGTGGGCCCAGAGCTAGCTAAGGAGCTAGAAG
>Ga0307984_1000272_pt1 | contig 22608 bp, 32 predicted proteins | sample EllFjometageno78_FD_203169 | JGI IMG/M metagenome (GOLD analysis project Ga0307984, IMG submission 203169) | Marine microbial communities from Ellis Fjord, Antarctic Ocean - #78 | ecosystem: Environmental > Aquatic > Marine > Unclassified | place: Southern Ocean | collected 2014-10-09
GGCACTTAGCTATAGCACCCGAGGCGTACGCAGAAGGGAAGACTTTGTACGATGCCTTCACCTTGCGGTAACAGTCGTCTTTGACCGTACCACCCTTCTTAAACGTAACGGGCTTCATTTTGCCCATACCCCGGCACTTCATCATACCATTCGGCCTTTAGTTCGACCTCGGATAGCTATTCCGTCACCTACAAAGCCGCCAGCTTTATACGGCATAACCGTACCGCCCATGTTCATCTTACCTACGCCGTCAGCCGCGTAAAAAGGGACTTTCTTACCGCCCTTCTCTACCATAGCCAAACCGCCAGACTTGTACTTCTTATCTTTATCTGCCTTCATGTAATCTGCTCCTACCGTTTGTGGGATGCCCGCTTTCTTGGCGAACTTAGGATTATTTGCTACTGCCGCCATTAAGTTATGCTGAGCTTTGCTTCTACTAGGCATTACCACTTAACCTTGTCAGCCCAGTAGGCTGCGCTCATTTTACCCTTAGCAATGTTCTTGCCGTGACGAGCCTTAAACGACTTGCGCTTAGCCTTCATCTTAGCAGATTCGCCTTTTTTGGGTTTACCAGCAGTGCTTGCACCTTTTTCGCCAAAGCGAATAACTTTCTCCTTCCCACCCTCACAAGCCTTAACTACATGAGACTTCTTAGAATGAGACGGAGTTCGTCTTGGCTTATTACAAGCCATTGCTTTCTTATTTACTTGCTTAGCCATATTGCTTATTCACAGTAAATATAAAGGTGTAGGTGTCCCCAGCAGTTGGAGATACTGTGGTTGCTACGATGTCGCCAGTTTTACCCGCCCCAGCGTTGTTGGGTATGCCACTATAGCTAGAGAAATCATAGTCCTCTGTCCAGTTTACGGGCAGGTCAAAGATAAGAACGTTAGCGTTTGCCTTCCATTCTAGTTTGACCCCTACACCAACACCTACGTAAGTAAGCTTTGCTAGCACAGCTCCAGTACAGGCTCTACGGCTAACCGGATCAGCCGATAACGTAGAAACATCAACCATTGTGCTAGTCACTACGTCTGTATTTCCTACAACCGCAGTGACTTTAATGATTGCCTGTTTGCTGCCATCTTGGATTATTTGCGTCGTTAATGTATCAGCCATATATTACTCCTTACAATTAAGTAGTTTTAATGTTTAAGGAGTAATATTAATGTTTTGTTGATACAGAACAGTCGCTCTAACTTCACCACCACTAGTGGCCCCAGTCGTAGTCCAAGTCAATTTTAAATCCTTATTTCCAGTGTCTGCCCAAGAAAGAGCGCCGCCAGCTTCAGTGGTAGGATACTTTCGACCTACGCCAGAAGCCACTGTAATGGAGAAACTATTAAGGAACGTAGCATTACCGCCAACAGTAGCGCCAATACTCAGCACTGCTGTAGCACCCGCCATAGCTGAAGGACAGTCTAGTACGATGTCAATAATTTGAGAGTTGGCTGGAATAACTACAGTAGTAGCGTTCGCAGCAGAAGCTCCACCGGCAAGGTCGGTTCCAGTTGAGAACGTCTGAGCCATAGTCACTTGGCCCGTGTTCTTTACATCCTTGCCGAGAGTTGTTCCGGTAGTGTTGGAGATAGTGCCCGCTTTAACTGGGCCAGAGAAAGTTGTAGTACCCATCGGTAATTCCTCACATGCGAGTTAGTTTTAGGTATATCTGTCTGCATGTCGTCAGCCGAGACTGTCAGATACACCGGATGGCCCCGGATTTAGCTAAGTATATAACACTTATTTTTGCAATGCACAAATAAAAAAACCCATCGATTAGGATGGGTAAAATCTCAAGGGGGTACTACAACTTAAATCTAACACTAAACCCAAGACAAAAGAAAGGGGGCCGAAGCCCCCTACCTTAATACCTTTTGCTTATTAAGCGCCGGGTGAACCGAAAATGCCCAATGGATCAGATACGCCGAAGCTGTATCTTTCACGAGCCTTGTAGCGACTGTTGCCTGTGTCGAAGTCTGCGTCCATGCTAGTGCTCATAGCAGAGCGAACGAAGTGCTTCAGGCCATTAGGAATGTCCGTCATCAAGAACCAACCATTGGTATCAGTCAGGTAGTTGTTAACTGTGTAACCACCCGGGATTGAACCATTGTTGTTTAGTGCGTTGATGTCGTTATCCGCTGTACCGACACGAAGATTGGTATCCAACAAACGAGTAGCAACGAATTGCAACGCAGGTGGGATAACAAGCTTAGTAGGTTTAGATGCAATAAGCAGACCGCGCTCATCAGTCCAGCCAGCTATCTGAATAACAGCAGCTTCTAGTGAAGCCTCGTTAAGGTCAGCAGAAACAGCAGGACGGTTTGAGTTTACACCGCCAGATACGAGAGGATGAGCAGTCGAACATAGTGGCTGTCCATCACCGTACGTAGTACCGGCAGCAAAGGCGTTGTTAAGAATAGCAGCACCTTTGGTTTGCTTAGTGTACGCCATAGCGCGGGCTAGTGCCTTTGTATAACGTGAAGAGAGCGAATCGTAGAGGTTATCTTCGATTGCTTCCTCAGTGAGCGAGAAGCCCATTGCAACTGTCTCGTGAGTGTAACGAGCAGTCCACGCTTCTTGCGCATTGTCATACTCGATTGCAGAACCTTCACCTTTAACAGGTGCGGCACTGAAACCTGACAACTTAGTTTCTTCCTCGAAAGACCGATCAGAAGACTCGGTTTCAAAGATTGCAGCGGCCTCGTCACCATACTTCTCGTATTCGAGACCAAATAGGGCGTTTAGACCCGGTAGTAACTCCTTAAGGAGTTGCGCTCTTGAAATAGCCATTTGCTAGTCTCCTTATACGCCAGTTGTGTTGTTGTACTGATGCAGATTGATCTTTACGATTATCTCTACAAAAGTATCAGCAGCGGTTTTAGTTTCATCTACTGTGTCAATAACGCGCACAACTAGACCTGCGGTTCCAGCTTCAGACCCTGCTAGTACTGACGCACCAGAGTTTCCAGTAGCTGTATCACCCGTACCTGCCAAAACAGACATGTTAGAACCTACAGCCGCGCGAGCCGCTGAAGACATGGTGCTGTTAGCAGCAGTTACAGCGACTTTAAACGCCGCCATTGGATCGTCAACTACGATAGCAAAAGCTTCTGTAACGCTAGTGCCGGGGTAGTACTGAGCCGGTGTGAACTGGCTCAATGAATTGACGTACTGAACACCTACAAAGACGCCCGAAGGGGAGCCAGTAGTAGTGCCAGTGAACTTCTCGATTGTGCCTGCCGCCACGATTTTAACCAAATCACCTGCAAAGATAGCCGTATTGTAGGTGCTCGCTATAGGAATAAGGCGAGTTTGACCTGCATAAGGCGTACCATCTACGCGGTTAATTGCTTGAAAACCGTAGGGAGCACTGACTGTTGGATAAGCCATTTTAAACTCCTAAAATAAAGTTAATTTCCTTTGCCGAAAGTAACCTTCGTCTTCCTATCGTTAAATAGGGGCATACGAGGGTCGTTTTCACGCATCAGACCTTGGTCAACAGATCGCATTTGAGACTCCGTTAAATTTTCGTAGTACTCAGTACGTTCTGCAACGAGTTCTATTGGGGCCTTACACAGCATTAACCCACCAACAATGACATTATCTTTGAAACGCACGTCATCAACGGCGTCACTAAATATCTCTGGGTGGTCTTCTGCGCGTACTGGCTCCCAACCTTCACGTAATTTTGAGGACACATTAGTAGAATCAGGTTGACCCATAGTGCTTACACGAACCCAGTGAAACTTGTACCCATCTTGAGGGATAGGATCAGGCAGCACTGTTGGTGGCGCCCACGCCTTCTTACGTACAGTTTTTTCACGGGTTTCCGCGTCCCTATTTTGTCGATTCTGAGTCATTGTTGTTTCCTCATTAATTCAGCAGCCTGTTTGGCGTAAGTTTCCAGTGGGACTCCAAGTTTTTTTGCAATAGCGACTTGTGATTGCGTTAGCCTAATTTTATTAGGCGCTGTGCTCCGCGTAGCGGGAGCAACCACATTGCTAGATTTTCTCTTAGTCCCTTCTGGTTCATCCTCTATCCCATCATCGAACTGTTCAGGGAATACTTGTCGCATACGAGTGTTGATTTTCTCGTAGTAAGTATCAGTTTTGGGGTCTACCCCCTCTTTCGTTAACTTGTTATGTAACCCTAACGCAAAGGCAGTCATCTCGTCATCTGAGCCGAACCACGCGTTATCATCGCGCCATGAATCAGCTTTTTCGTCTCGCTGCACTCGAGGTTGAGGTACATCTACTTGCGTTTGTACAGGAGTTTCTCGAGGTTGTAAAGCCTGAATCTGCTTAGGTTTCAACCCGTTAACTTTCTCTAGGCGTATTTGAGCAGTGTTAAGCGAAGTCTGGGCCTCTAAAATTTTATCTGACTCGCCAGACTCATACGCTTCTTTATACTGACGTTGAGCCAACGCCATTTCGCCCTGCACTTGCTTTTTAGCTGACTCGATAAGCGTATTGTGGTTCTGATCTACAGAGCCTTTTAACTTTTCGTTTTCTACCATCAAGTTTTTAGTATACGCTTCAAGAGCCTCTTGTTGTCGTTGGGCCTCTTCTTTGGCCCTACGTTCATCGTGGTAGCCCTTACTAAAGTGCTTAATACGGTTCTTAACTTTGTCGGAGTAGTTTTCTAGCTCCTCGTTGGTAACTTCCTCTGGTGGGGGAGACACCTTTCGCCCACGGTCGGCTTCTGGAGTATCGTCTTCTATCTCAATCTCTACTTCGCCCGCTTTAATAGCATCTTTGGCGGACTTCATGTTTTCCCTCCCCACAGCACTTTCTACTTCAAGGGGGGCATCTTCCTCTTCGATGTCTACCTCAACTTCTTGAGATACTTCATCCTTGTCTGGGTCTGGAAATTCAAACTCTACATTTTCTCTAGGCATGGTCTATTCCTTATGCTCGCGAAACAGCTCGCGGATCATCTACGACGGCTTCAATAGAGTCGTCATTCATTAAGCGAAACTCCTGTCCATTCACCTTAAAGCGCGTGCCGGTGTTGGCTCGGAACATCACATGGTCGCCTACTTTGCACCAAGGCCCCGTAGGAAAACGTTCTTTATCGCTGTAGGCTTGCTCACCCATATCAAGTACAGACCCAACAGTAGATAGGATATATTCCTCTCGACGGGTAGATTCTGCCTTAATAAGCCCGCTTTCCCCGAAAGTATCTTCGACGTTAGGCAAGGCAATTAGCACCCTATAGCCCACAGGTTTAGGGATAGAGGCTTCTAGCTCTGCCTCTACTACTGCTTCTACTTCGATACGCTTCTGTCTTTTTTTCTCTAGTGCAGTCATTGCTGGGGTTGTAGACGCGTCAGCGCTGACCCCACTAACTGTTACTGTTTCAGTCATCGTCATCATCCATATAGTTACGCGAAAGGTCGCCTACTTCTCTTAATGCAGCGTCTAGACCTCGAATAACGCCACACACCTCCCGATACTCAGCAAAGTCTTTAGCTCCACCAGTTTTCAGGAAATCTTCGCTAGAGCCTTTAAGCTCCGTTATTTTTTCATTCAGCACGTCAAAGACGGTAGTAGCCATTAGTTTCTCCCTATGCGGTCTAGGCTTGCTAGTGTGTGAGCAAGGTTTAACGCTGCCTGAGAAAGTTTCATTGCCTCGTTAGCATCTGGTGATGCTCCTGCCCTACGGCTAGTGCGCCAGATTGCTTCTATTACTGTTCTTTCTGCCACTTCGCAGGCTACCTCTGTAATAGCTTCCATCTCTAGGGCGGGTGGGTCAATACTAAATTTAGGGTTTTTTATCATAGGGTTCTAACTCCTGTGGTTTTAAGGTTATTTGTTCTCTTATTTAGCTTTCTTTTTTGCCGTAGCTGACAAGTCTTTTAAGTGGAATAACTTCACACTACCTTTGCTGTGGTTTTTCCCACTGTGCAAAGAGCCATCAGGCATCTTGTGTGAGTTGCCTGTAAACAACGTTCCGTCTTTTTTGTAATGTTTAACACCTTCCATTATTTACCCTCTCTGTTAGCTTTTGCTAAGTCTAAAATGGCTTTTGCCTCGTCTAAGTCGTGTTTTGCATTAGCCTGCTCGCTCTGCGCCGCTACGCGACTTGCTTCAATAGCAGCAGTGGTTTTAGCTTTTTCTGCATCCAACTGTAGGCGGGCGGCATCGAGCTGTGTATCTGCTTGATCCTTCTGTACTTTACGCTGCTGCTCGCCTCGCTTGAGTTGTAGTTCCGCTTGTTGCATTTGAAATGCAGGGTCTTGTTGTTGCGCTTGCGCTTGCGCTTGCGCTGCTTGTTGTTGCTTTTGTTGAGTAAGTTGCACTCCCGCTTTTGCCATAGTTTGAGAAAGAAGCTTTTCTACCTCATCTGGCATTTCCTCCCCGGGCGCTGGTAATTGTGCTCCAAGTTTTGCTTCTACTTGTTGTCTATAGCTAAACCCTATGTGTTCCGCAATATGCGCTTGCAAAGCAGTGACGACCTGTTGCGCTGCGGGGCTTTGCCCTATAAACGCTGCAATCTGTGGGTCTTGCATAAACGCTTGGTGTGTAGCGATGTGCGCATCGTGGTCTTGGTAGATAAACGCTTTAATCGGTTTACCGACTATGACGTTCATGTTCTCGCTGACCGGATCAGAAGGCTTCATATCATCTTCAACAGGTACGAGTGTATCGGCGTTCTTAACGCCCAAGACCTCAATCATCTGGCGATGAAGTTGTGGCAAGTCGTAGATTTGTGGGGCGGCCTGCGCCATCTGCATAACAGTCTGATATTGCACAACTCTTTGTGCCATCGTGCTGCTATTAGGATCGCTGACGGGGATGACTTCCACCATAGCGTAGTCAGCTTGTCTAGCACGAGGCTCGCCACGGTCAGGCACGTACATATACTCTTCAGGGGCGTACTCAGCGATGATCTTTCTTAGGAGTTTAAACTCCTGTTTCATCGAGTAGTGGACACGGGATTGCACCGCAGCCATTGGCTTGAGAGTACGCTCTAGTAGCGCAAGAGTAGTTCCAACAGGCGCATTTGCGCTCATGTCAGAAATGTTCATATCGGAGATTGCCCCTAGGCGTCGCCCTTCCTCAGTGATCTGCTTAAGTAAGGCAAAGAGGGTTTGGCTAGGCTCTTTATAGGGGAGCGGCATAATGTTGTCGCGGATCGAACCTGACGGCACATCTACATCACGAAACTCACCGGGACCAATCGGGGTGTCGTCACCCTTAACTCGTAGTCCGCGAGATTTAAGACCTCCGGGTAGATTGGATAGGGTTCCAGCGTCCACGAGTTGACGTATGAGAGAAGTGCCAGCGCGAGCGTAGCCACCAATAATGTGAATGAGTCCAAGTCCATAAAATCCAAATCCGGGTACATAAGCATAATGTACAAAATGTTGACGTTTAAGCGTCAATTCGTCGTCAGGGTTCCAGTTACGACGGATAGCTAGTATCTCACCCGTACCCTTCTCAAGCGTTACTACATAAGGCTTTGCGACTTGCAAAGACTCTTCAGTGTCTGCCCCATCTACACCGTCAATATTTAAGTCAGCGTGGACTTCAAACATGGTGTAACGGTCGTCAGAAGTAAGAGATACACCTGACTGCTCGGCCTTAGCTTCTTCAACGTCAGAGAAAAACGACATAGGGTCGCCAAGTTCCACGTCTCGATAGAATCCAGCAGCCTGTAGCTTGACCATTTCGTTCTTTGTCTTGCGCATGACGTGCGTAACGCGCTCTGCGGACTCAATATTAGAGGCACCGTAGGGTACAATCACGTCTTCCGCAGGGATATATAAGGCAATCTGACGCCCCATACCGGGGTCAAAATACACCTTTTTGAACGCTGAACCAGCTAAACCGAGTGAATACAATAGCCGCTCATGTTCGGGGCGGTATTCTACCATAACCTCAGTCAGCTCGTAGTTCATATCTGTCTTAACACGTAAGGCAGCGTCTTCTTTATCTTGGGTTATTTCTCCAAGAATCTTAGTTCTTACTGGCCCAGCGGCAGGGAACGTCTCGCTCATGGCTTCAGCTTGGAACCGGATAGCGGCTTCCGCTAAAATGTTACTATATACCCCACAAGCATTTTCCCAAGGCTCAGTACGTTCTTCGTATTTCATGCCCAACACATCAAGACCAGCAACATAGCTATCAGCCCAGTCACGTCGGGCCGCCATGTCACCTTCTACAGCATCACACAACTCGCTTGATATTTCTTGAAGCTGGCTGTCTTCTAAGTAGTCGGCTAGGTTTGCATCAAACGGAGCCGAGTCTATATCTTCATTTTCTTCCCCGAAGTTAATCTCAACACCGCCATCTTCCAGCTCAATCATAATGGGCGTGTCTTCAGACGTAACTATATCCATTTCGATCATGGCGTCAGGTTGACCCATCTCGCCCATCAACTCTCCGTCTATGCCCTCGGGCATGCCGTATAAACCTTTTTCAATAGCCATTAGTAAAACCCGCCGTTGCGCCTTCTAAACATAGGGTCTTCTTCCCTTTCGTCCGAAGGCAATCGAATGAACCCGCCTTTTCTGAACCGCGCTAGTGCAAGAGACACTGAGTCAACGTAGTCATCGTGTTCCCCTGCGGGGAAGCTAGCAACCTCGTCAATAACTTCTTCTGCCCAAGACCTGTTTGGTGCCCATACTATACCAGACGCAAACATATCCGATACCGCGTTCAATCTTGTAATCTTATCGTTACCCTTTGTGGGGGTAAACTCCTGCGCTGGTATGCCCATCGCCCGCATCTCGTAAATAAGAGGAGAACCTGAAGCCTTTTTCTCAATAATTAAGGAATCCGGCTGCCACTCGTCATATTGCTCTACAGTTGCTCGCTTAAGTGTAGGAAACTCCATCCTATCCCTAAAAGCGTTTAGAAGTATCAGGTTAGCCCGCTCTTCTCCGTCTTCATCCGCGTGGTAGAACACTCCCCATGTCGTACATGCAGAGTAATCCGCCCTATTTGTCTTCTCGAACGCCGTATCCCACGCTTGTACAATAAAAGTCACTGGTGGAGGGTCATCTTCTTCCCATTCACGCCACCATTCACGCTTTACAATAGCCGAAGACTCTGATGTCGGCTGTTGTTGGTACTGCGCCATCCACTTACTGTTGGGTAGTTCTTCCTTCAGCGCTGCTAGTTCCACAGGAGGCCAGAACTCAGGCCATAACGCGTTACCCGAAGGTAAAATAGCAGGGAATTCAATGACTTCCCACTCTTCTCCACCCCTTTGGGCCGAAGATTTTAACACTTTAGATGTCAGGTCACGTAACGACCACCTTGTCATTACTATAACTATAGCTCCACCCGGTTGTAGACGCTGACGTGGACCTGATGTGTACCACTCGTAGGTCTTATCGTAAATATCCGGGTTTATTTCGGCTAATGCTGCCTCTTGTTCCGAGTGTGGGTCGTCAATAATGAGCAAATCCGCACCTTTACCAGTAACCGCACCACCTACACCTATCGCAAAGTAGTCACCCCCTCTGCTTGTGTTCCATCTTCCCGCTGCTTTAGAGTCACTTTGCAAGGTTAACTCAGGAAATATACTCTGGTAGTTGTCCGTATCTACTAAGTTACGTACTTTACGACCAAAACCTACCGCTAGCTCGGCGGTATGTGACGTTTGAATAATTTTTTTATGGGGGAATTGACCCAAAAACCACGCAGGTAGTAAGTAACTAGCAAACTCAGACTTAGTATGACGAGGAGGCATATTAATAATGAGGCGCTTACAATCCCCACGAGCCACTCGCTCAAACGCTTCAGCCATCTTTGCATGGTGTTTCCCCGATATAAACGTAGGCCAAACAGCATTGACAAAATCTATGAACTTTGTCTGCGCTTTCCTTTGTTTCTTAAGCTTGGATAATTGCTCAAGCTCTGCTAGTACCAACTCTTGCTCTGTCTGTGAGAGTAGAGGTAGTACTTTAGGTATATCTTGAAGAGATATGTTATCAAATGGCGATGTCTGGTTCGGCATTTAAGTCCTCATCCTCATCATCTATGTCTACTACACCTAGTAGGTCGTCTAGCTCTTCTTCCGATGCCCCGCTTGGGGACATTACATCTACTACGCTAGCATTAAGCAAAGTTTTTATGCGCTCTTTGATTGCTTTTTCTAAGTCGTCAGGATTCTTATAGTTTATCGTCACTTCGCTGCGTTCAGTGAAAATGCCAATGTCACTATGCTTACCTAGCAGTTCAAGTGCTTTTAGCTCGTACCTTGGGTCGCCACAGTCAGCGATCTCCATGAGCTTGTTTGTAATAGCAGCGCGTGCCTGAACGGCGTCCATAGCAAGTTGCTGGCCATACGTACGCAGGAAAGCCGCAGCGGCAAAGGCGGTGGTTTGGTTTGTGAGGTTAGATGGTTTTCTGGCCCCGGCAACGGCTTGCAAGAGTTCTTTTTCTCGTGCTGTATCACCTTCGGTTATATCAAGTGAGGCACCTAGTGCTTCTTGCAACTCTGCTGTATTACCAGCGACGGCCATCTCGTCCAAGAGAGTCTTTGACTTCTCTTCAGACAGATCGTAGGGGACTTTGTGGTCCTTTGTTGGCTCCACTTGTACAGTAGGCATATCTTTTCGCAGGTAGTTAATACCGATGGGCGGAGTGTAAACCAGATACTTTGGTACATGCAAGCCATACAAGAAGAAGAAGAAGGAAAAAAGAGGCAAATGAAGGAAAGAAGAAGGAAAAATAAAAAATACCCCCTACCCTGTTTTGCTTTCGGACTCCTATGGGGGTGTTTCTGTGTGAGAGGGGGGTGGGGTGCGAGCTAGCTGGGTACAGAAAAAGAGGGGGTGGGGGTAAGTTATTGATTTAATTAAGGAAAGTAAGTAGGAATTGTCAAGTCGTGGTATTAATTGTGCATATTATTATGTATATAGCGCCGACACATTTGCTGTAGGTAAGGGGCCATGGGGGGTGCGTAGGGGGGCCGTTTGCTTGCATATACTAAGCTATGGGGTACTATAACCCTATGTCGAGCCACTAATGGCGCGACCTGCAACGTACGGAATCCGTACCTTGGTCATTAATACTTAATAGGTAAAACATTATGTCAGAAAATACTAACGCAACATTAGAAAACGCAATCCGCGAGGCTGCCGAGTCACAATGCGCGGCCGATACTGCTAAGAAACAAGGCGACTCTTTAGTAGGTGCAACCGGTACAAAGTATCAGGAAGCTGCCGATCTGATTACTGGTATCGCACCAGCCTTCCCGCTAGTAGCGGCGAATGCGACACTAGGCGGTGTCGGTAAATTCCTTGAGAAATATGCGGGTAACTCATTATGGCCGACAACGGAGCAGGCTATTATTGCTTACTCAATTGCGGTTGAAATGAATACTACATTGCGCACGGTTCACATAAATTCGGGTAAACCTTGCGGCGAATTAAAGACCTTTAAACTCCGATTCGCGGAGTGTATGCCGACCTATGATAAGAATGATAAAAACTTTAAATCAGCCGCAAAAAAGAAGGCTGTCGAGATGGGTTTAGATAAAAAGGGTAGCATATTAAACCCCTGTTTCGATCCTATGATCAAAGCTAAAGCAACGGCTAAAGCTGAGAAGGCTAACACTGATAAGAAGGCTCGACAGGAATACAAGGATTTGCCTGCCGGTGCGCAGATCAGAGTCGACTTGCAAGCGGTAATCAATAGGGTTGTCGGTTATCTGCCTGCTCTAGAAGACGCAGCGGGAATTGCCGAAACTGAGTTGAATCCCGATCACGTCAAATCTCTTGAGAAAATGAAGACGCGTTTATCTAATGCGCTTGCTACAATGGAATCGGAAGCTATTTGGGCAGATGGTTTCGCGGATTACAAATCTAAGTAATCTCCCGCAATACACTAGGCCAATCCAGTTAATTCTGGGTTGGCCTTTTTTTGTGCCTGTAATTCCTACATCGAATCCCCCAAAAATTTCTGATGACAGTAGTGGAAGTTGGCTGCTATCGAAGTCAGTGATGACAGTAACTATGGAGTTGCTGCGCCATGCAGGTTCTAAAGTAGGGTGATGACAGTAACTATGGAGTTGCTGCGCCAGCCTAATGTTATGCAAGGTACGGAATCCGTACGTTGTAATGTTACGTTTCACTCCTAATGTTATGTTTAATGTTACGCGCTAAAGCGTTGATATGTCAGCATAAAGAGCCTTTTGTGTAATGTTATGCAAAGAAAAGTACTTTCAGTATTTTATCCTCTTCTCCTACCCCCCTTCGCGCAGTGAATAAATTTCTCTATGGGGGTATGTTTTTCTCTAAAACTCATAACACCATAACATTATATATAAAACAGCTCCACACCCCGCGTATTCTGTACATTGTTACGCGAAACCTAATGTTATACGCCTCGTAACATTACCCCCTATTTTTATAACAATGTAACATTACAATACCACCCCTTGACAAAGTAAGCTAATTGTGATACAATGTGTATGTAGTTTGGAAGTTTAGGTTCAATTTACAGGGTACGGATTCCGTACCTTACATAACAGTACCAAGGAAAACGCTATGGCTAATTGCATCAAGTGCGACAAGTATTACTCCGAAGCCCGTTACCAACTAGGCAGACTGACTTGTCTAGTATGTGGAGAGTCCGCAGCAAGTGAGGTGAAGCACACAGTCGCCCCGCTCAACAAGAGCAACTACATGCTTCTCTCACGAGAGGAGTTAAAGCAACTCAACCCTAAGAGAACCACTTAAACCACAAGGTACGGATTCCGTACCTACCCAAGGAGAACGACATGCGAGTTATTAAAACATCCAGATCGAACCACGCAGTAGGCCAGATATACAAGTCACACGCCAAGCTGAACATCCATGATCCAGATAACCAGTACCAATGGGCAGACGAGTCCACACCCAAGCAAGTGCGGGTGGTACGCATACTGCGAGTGCTAGGTGTTATCAGCGCAGTAATCCTATTGGGAGTAATGTTATGAGTATTGAAGAGCTGGAAGCATTATTAGAAGTAACACGACAGAGGATTGCCGACCAAGGACGCATAGTAGACGCCCGCCTTGTAGATAAGGAACAGATGCTAGTAAAAGCACTTGGGCACTCCAGACGACACAATGAGTCTAGCTCGTGTATAGCTGTTTCTTGGCCCGCTACGACTTTTATAATGGAGCACGACCATGACTAAAGATCTAAAGAACTACCTAGAGGCTTACCTCGGTGATTTGCAATATTGGTGCGGGTTTGAAGATGACATAGAGAGTGTGAATAAATACACAAGTGGAACCTGCGAGTTTTCAAGTATAGATGAGCTGCGCGAGTACACAATAAAGCTAGAAACCCTACTAGAGGAGCACAACCATGAGCTGCGCGAGTACGCAATAAAGCTAGAAATCCTACTAGAGGAGCACGACCAATGAGCATTGAAGAGCTAGAAGAGTTTTTGGAATCAACACGGCAGCAGATTGCCAACCAAGGACGCATAGCAGACGCACGCCTGATGGAGAAGGAACGGATGCTAGAGCAAGCATTGGCCGACGCATGCTCAGGTGAGCGTAATGAGTTTGTTTTCAATCCTAAGATTCAGCAAGAGTTGCTTGCAGAGTATAAAGACTAACCCACAAGGTACGGAATCCGTACCTAGCCAAGGAGCAAGACGATGGCACGAGTTAATGCAGTGACTAATGGTTCAGGCTACAACTTAGTAGGTGGCCTAGACTTACAGGGGTTAAGGCCAGAGCAAGTGCTCGGTACACGCCTCGACCCATGGGAGCTAATTAAAAATGCTACTGATGGCGAGGATGAGCGCGGGCACAAATACCGCTACGGTTTTAAAGACTTCTTTAAAGAAGACAAAGGGGGTGAACTTGTTTACCCCAAGTTGGACAAGTACAACTTACTGGCTAGGCACGTACAACGAGAGCTTGGCATAGCGGGAGCAAACCCTTGCACCTACGTTAGCAGTTACGGGGGTGCAAAGTTAATCGAAGTGTACGACGTTCAGTTTTTAATCCACGCGGGCAAAATCTTTAGAAGAGATAAGCCTTAGCCAAGGAGAACGAGTAATGACTAAGCAAGAAGCAATAGAACTATTAGAAGCAACACGGCAGAAGATTGCCGGTCAAGCACGCCTAAATGCATGCTGTGTAGACGCACGCCTGCTAGACAAGCAACGGAAGTTAGAGAAACTGATAGCTGACTGGGATGCACCAGTAACACTGCAAGACTTACTTACCGAGTATAAAGACTAACCCACTTCAACTAGGTACGGAATCCGTACCTTACAAGGAGAACGACATGTTCGGAAACATAACAGACCTACCAACCCTATTCTCGTATGCCAAAGCACTCGCGCATTACGAGTCGATCACCCCGATCAGGGGTAGCAATAACCTGCGGCCGATCTGCACCACACACAATGGCAGACGCAAGCAGCACATGCAGATCATCAAGACCACATACCCCAAAGCATTAGGTTGGGCAGCAACACCCCAAGGTGCTATTGATGCGGTGGCTTGCAGATTGTATGGCACTGACGTCGTTACTTTCACGTCGAACGGCGACATCATTATTGACAACGGAGGGTATGCAACAACAAGCACGCACAGTTTTATTGTTGGCGTATTGACCTATGGCTACCGCACTCCCCCCCTGCTTGCGTATTCCAAAGCAAGCAGTACTGTCATCGAGGTGTTCCCGCCCCAAGGTAAAAGGGTCGTAGTCATGAGAGACAATCCAGTAACCCTACGCAAGGTAGAGAATATACAGGGAGTGGCTTACGACTTTACCGAAAACGCTATCGTCCAGAAGGGCTACTACCTCAAGCGCAAGATCATGGGTGAGAAGCGCAAGGAGATGGAGAAGTTTCGCAAGTTTGCCCTCGCTTGCGCCAAGATGATCGACCCCGAGCAGTACCGGCTTGGCAAGGTCTCACTGAGACCTCTACCGGCTGAAGACATCTACGCATACATGGTAGACCAAGACCAGTGGAGCAACGCCTTTGAGGTACTGGTCTACACCACAATAAATTCAGAGTACGACTACTACACGAGGCGAAGGGATTACTCAGTAAATGTATCCAGACTCAAGCGGCTGATGGACGACGTGCTTAAGTATGTGCATTGCGAAGAGCTGTTCGAGGTACGCGATACCGATAACCCTCTATCTAATGACAACGCCAAGTATATGAAAGGCGGGGAGAACATCGTCGTATGAAAACTTTAATGAAAGCTAAGACTCAGACTCTAGTAGCTACTGGAGAAATAGTAAGAGACCAACACGGCTGGAGGTACTACGTCTCGCACATTCACAACAACAAGATAGCGGTGGTGTCGATGGACGAGCGCAAGATACACATGACAGCTCCCCCCGAGCAGTTCGGCTGCTACTTGACAAAGTAAGCTAATTGTGGTACAATATGTATGTAAGTTAGTAAATCAAACCTTTAACCAACAAGGTACGGATTCCGTACCTAACCAACGAAGAGAACGTAATTATGCACAGCGTAACTATGAACGAAGTAAAGACTGTAAGCCTACAACAAGCGATAGCCCTGATCGTCAACAACCCCAAAGTGCGCTTTATGCTGCGCGGGGAACCCGGAGTTGGTAAGACTAGTATTGCTGAAGAAATAGCAAAGATCACAGGACTAGCCCTATCTATGCTCGATGTACCTAACCTAGACCTTGGCGATGTATGTATGCCAGTGATTGACCATGAGTCTAAAGTGACGAGGTACTACCCCAACGCAAGGTTCGGGATACATACAGGCGAACCTGTTGTGATGTGCTTCGATGAGTTTACCAAAGGTGCGGAGCCAGTGAAGAACATGCTTCACCCTGCGCTAGAAGTCTTTAAGCCTAGACTAGGTGACTTAGCTATCCCCGAAGGTAGCTTCATCTATCTAACAGGCAACCTTGATACGGATGGTGTAGGCGATGGGCTGGCTCAACATACCAGACAACGTGTCGTTGAGTTGATTGTCCGTAAGCCTAACGCGACCGAGTGGCTAAGATGGGCTTCGTCGAATGGTATTCACCCTGTCGTGATGGCATGGGTGGACAGGTATCCGCAAGCTCTAGCCTCGTATGTAGATGGTGTGAAGAATGAGTTTATATTCCATCCATCTAACCCGCAGGATAATGTGGTTTCCCCGCGTACACTGGAGATTTCTTCCAACATCATTTGGAACATCGACAAGTACGACGAAGATACTCTTGACGCTGCGCTAACAGGCACAGCCGGTGGTGCGTACGCAGCAAGCCAAGTCTCCTTCATCAGATTCCAAAGGGCGTTGCCCTCAGTTAAGTCTGTCGTGAATAACCCAACTACTACTGAAGTTCCGAGCGACCCCGGTGCCCGCGCAGTAATGACGTTCGGACTACTAGAGCATGTGGATAAGGATACTCTGACCCCGATACTGCAATACCTACGCCGTATGGAAGAAGAGTGGCAGGTAGTGTTCTGTGTAGCACTGGCTAGGCACGCGAACAAGAACATAGCGTTTAACAACCGAGAGTACTCACTATGGGCAGCTGACAACGAAGACTTACTGTGAGGTACGGATTCCGTACCCTAGGAGAAAGACAATGAGCGATAGCTTAGATGAATGGGAACGCGAGGAAGAGAAGAAGTCGCGCAGGGTAGCCAAGCGGCTGCTGAAAAAGCACGGGGAGGCTGACGATCTTAAAGTCGAAGACGATAGCTTTGGTAGAGATGAAGACGACCCAGATTACCGTGAAGACTATTACTGGTATGTATTCTGTCCCAAATGGATTCACATAGATAAACCAGTGCATACCGGCTATTGCCACGGTTGGTCTGAAGTGGTTTCCATCATGGAAGAGTACATAAAAGATATTGGCACAGACAATGATATGCGTACACACGCCGATCCTGAGAAGAGTCGCGAAACAATGTATAGACGTTAAGGAGAACGACAATGGATATAGAAAGAAAATTCAAAGCAATCAAGATCGGGCTTATGCGGTCTGAGCCGTTCGGGCTGTTGCGTGGCGTTGCCATGCACGGCAGGACTCATCTGACTACTGACATACCCACAGCAATGACAGACGGACGGGACTGCTGGTACAACCCTGAGTTCTTATTCAAGAAAATCAGCAACGGAGACAAAGCAGTCGCCTACGTCATGGTGCATGAGTGGCTGCACAAAGCAGGGGTACACATGCTGACCTACCGTCGCCTTGCCGAGCGAAACGCCCGAGTCGCTAACATGGCGATGGACTATTGGAACAATGACCGCATCTTGTTGGCTGACCCTGACCATAAGCTCACCGAGATGCCCGAGGACAAGAACGGTAAGCCTATAGGCTTGCACGACATCAAGTATCGAGGGTGGACAATCAAGAGGATATTCAACGACCTACTTGAAAATCAGCAAGACCCTGATGATGACGACGGCGGGGGCGAAGGTGACGGTGACGGTGACGATGACGGTGACGCAGGACTTGACGATCACGATTGGGAGGGGGCTAAGAAGCTCACCGAGGAGGAAGCCGAGCAGGTCAAGCAAGATGTGACCGAAGCTATCCGACAAGGTATCCATGCCGGTAGTAAAGCAGGTGCAGGAGGCTTAAAGGACGCCCTTGGACTGGGAGAACTGATTACACCAAAGGTGGATTGGCGTGACGCACTGCGGATGTTTATGAACTCAACGTGCCGCAAGAAAGAACGCAGCACATGGCGCAGACCTAACCGTAGGTATCTGCATCAAGACATCATTATGCCTACGCTAGAAGGTAACGGTGTGAATGAGATCGCAGTGTGCCGAGACTCCTCATGCTCTATGCGGTACGACAACAGGCTCAACAAAGTAACGAGTGAACTGATGGGTCTTGTAAAGGCATTGCACATCGACAAGGTACATCTAATTGATTGGGATGGTGCAGTGGAGTATCGAGGAGTGTTTACCAGTGATCAACTGAAAGACGCTCCCGAGGTTAAGAATGTAGTGGGGGGCGGAGGCACTGACCCTACGTGTGTCTCTGACTACTTGAACAGCAACAACATCAAGCCAGACTGTGTGGTAATGCTGACTGATGGTGAGATCAGCAACTGGGGGAATTGGATGATTCCAATTCTGTGGGCAATAACGAACGACAACAACATAACTGCCCCTATGGGCAAGACAATCAACATTGACTAGGTACGGATTCCGTACCTTTGGAGAACGATAATGAGTATAGCAAACAGTGCAGTACTAGTACGTCTAAACATTAGCGTATGGGGAGCAAGCAAGCGTAACAAAGACCTAGAGAATGAAGTCGCTAGGCGCAAGAACGCAGACCCAAAAGCAATGCGTATGTACGACAACCTGATGGTGGGTTCAACTGGGCACAAGGATGTACAGAAACATGCCGCTAACGTTCGACTGTGGCATACCAACATGACTCTACCTTGGGACGAGCGAGGCTACAGGCTTTGTCCTACTAGTCTGTTCCTAGACTACAAGTCGAGACACAACCTTAAAAAGGCAGCGTTTGATTCTATGTTGGATACGTTTCGAGTTAAGTACTTTAGCTACCGCGAGACAGCTAGGCAGTATCGAGGTGACATGTTCAATGAGAATGACTACCCGCCGGTAGCGGAAGTAATGAGTAAGTTTGCATGGAACTTTGTAGTATCACCGGTCCCTGAGAGCGGCCACCTGTGCATAGACCTACCAGAGCAGGAGATGCAAGAGCTTCGACAGTCTTGTGATGAGGAAGTCGAACGTAAGGTAGCGGAGGCAGCCAAGGAAAATGAGAAGCGGCTACTAAAGGAGCTGCAAGGTATCAGTGCGAAGTGTACGGACACTGGAGACGATGATGAGGACGATAAGAAACGGTGGCATGACACGTTTGTTACCAACCCCATTGACTTGTGCCGAATGCTTAAGCACATGAACTTGTCTAATGACCGCAAGGTCGAGGAAGCACGACAACGCCTTGAAGATGTTATGGCAGGTAAAACAAAAGAGATGTTCAAAGACTCCTCAGCTATCCGACAGGAAGTAAAGGACGAGGTGGACTCAATAATTACATCGTACGATTGGTAAGGGGAACGCAATGATTGAAACAGTATATAGCGAAAACTCGTACGAAACGGAAAAAGACCTACAACGCATAAAGAAAGGTGAGAATAAACACCTTAGCAATATGCCAACAAATGTTTTATATAATAGCCGGGCACACAATCTTTCAGACGACATGAAATTGGAAAGAGATTGTATGTATGACTTCCTTCTACATGTTAGTGAACGGTATCCGCACTACATATTCTTAACTGAGGGTAGAACAGACCTATCATATGACAATATACTGCATGCACGAGAAATAGCAGTGTTTAGTGGGGAAGAGCCACTAGGCAGGATAAAGAACCTATACACGAGGGAATTTGTTTTCCGCAACAACAGGGTACAACGGGAAGTTAAGAGAGGTAGAGGAAAGAAAACGACTAAGCTGAGCGTCGCTAAAAGTATGTTCGCTAAATACTTTTATGGTATTACTACGAACGAGCGCATGCAGGTAGTAGCGTCCGAGGTAACGCACAAACTTAATCATACTTTGTATACACTACGTGCTGAGCAGAGAGGAGCTGAGCAGGGAGTGAAAGATTTTGTTATCAGCCAACTAGACAATCAATTTCTAACAGGCGCACTTAAAACTATGGGTGGCGCAGACCTTGTGCAGAAGCACCAAGAGGCAGCACATGCGCTAGAACTGGTAAACACAATTGATAATGTTAGGCACAAAGACAGAGGTTACTATGTGTTGCTAGAGGGGGAGCAGTATTTTACATGGCGAGATGGTATGAGTACGCCTAAACGTCTTAGTCGAGAGGCAATGCCGCAAGATTTAAAATTGGCTATAGGTATGCTAAAACTAGCCGAAGACGATACGATCTTAGCAGGGGCGGGTTTCAAACTAAACCAAAATAAATTCTTTATACGAGACGAGGTGCAACTTGAATTCGATAGCTGAAAGAACCAACAAAGGTAGGGGCAAACAAAAAGAACCTACTTTAGTACATGTAAACATGCGACTACCTGAATACGTAGTGTCGCATTTTAAAACGCATGAAAACTATACTAGCGTGATGAGAACGGTGCTAACTCAGTATGTAGATAACAAGAGAGAACGACACAACTAAGGTACGGAATCCGTACCTTACCAAAGACTTAGCCCCGCCTCCGTGCGGGGTTTTTTTTACCTTTACAAAGTCCAATCTTTACGCTACTCTTCTTGTATGGCTTTAACTCCCGAAAAGAAAGTTAAGAACAATGTGGTTCGTTTACTTAAAGAACGCGGCGCATATTATTTTTTCCCCGCTAGCTATGGCATGGGACGCAGCGGAGTGCCCGACATAGTGTGCTGCCTACATGGGCACTTCATCGGCATCGAGTGTAAGGCAGGTAAGAACAAAGCTACAGAACTACAACTCAGAGAGCTAACTGCTATTAGAGAGGCAGAAGGCACAACTTTTATAATCAACGAAGAGAACATTGGAGTACTCGCAGAGTACTTAAAATCCTATGGACATACTAACAATAGACTTTGAAACCTACTACGCTAAAGACTACGGTCTTAGGAAACTGACTACTGAAGAATACATAAGAGACCCACGCTTTGAAGTTATCGGTGTGGCGATTAAAAAAATTGGGGCAGAACTATCATCAGGAAACGCTAATGCGCCAGTCTGGTTTTCGGGCAGTAAAAAACAAACCGCTAAATTTTTAGCCCAGTTCGATTGGGGTAACTCTATTGCGCTTGCGCACAACGCTATGTTCGATATGTCTATACTTAATTGGCACTTCGGCATTAAGCCTAAGAAGATAGCCGACACTCTAGCTATGGCGCGAGCGATACACTCCATAGAAGTAGGTGGGAGCTTAGCCGCCCTGTCTGAATATTATGAGCTAGGCGCAAAGGGTACTGAAATACACGCAGCAATCGGTAAGAAACGTTTAGACTTTACGACGGAAGAACTTGAGGCGTACGGTGGGTACTGCATCCAAGATGCCGAGCTTACGTATAAACTTTTCCAAGTCCTCAATAAAGATTTCCCTAACTTTGAATTAGCCCTCATAGATTTAACCATACGTATGTTCAGTGAGCCTGCGCTAGTACTGGATAAAGAAATACTCGCCGGGCACTTAAAGCAAATTAAACATACTAAACAAGCACTAATGGATAAGGTGGCTCACGAAAAAACAAAGCTAACGAGCAACCCCCAATTTGCTGAGCTACTGCGTAGCTATGACATAGAACCCCCACTTAAAATAAGCCCCGCGACAGGCAAAGAGACCTATGCGTTTGCTAAAAGCGATGAGGCATTCAAGGCGTTACAAGAGCATAGAAACCCGGAAGTACAAGCGCTAGTAGCTGCTCGACTAGGGGTTAGGTCTACCATTGAAGAGACCCGCACTCAACGCTTTATAGATATAGCAAACCGTGGCACGCTACCTATCCCCTTACGCTATTACGCTGCCCACACCGGACGGTGGGGTGGCGATGACAAAATCAATATGCAGAATTTACCTAGAGGCTCACAGTTAAAGAAAGCAATGTGCGCTCCAGACGGGTACAAGTTTATAGACTGCGACTTATCTCAAATTGAAGCACGTACGCTAGCATGGCTAGCGGAAGAGACAGACTTAGTTGAGGCATTCGACAGAGGCGACGATGTGTATAAGATTATGGCGTCCGCTATCTATGATAAGCCTGAGTCAGAGATAACCAAGGAGGAGCGATTTGTAGGTAAGACTACGATACTAGGAGCAGGTTATGGTATGGGTCACGTTAAGTTCCGCGCTCAGTTAGCTACTTTCAACGTAGAGCTATCCGAGGAAGAGTGCGACAGGATTATTCGTGTGTATAGAGAGACTTACCCACGCATCCCTGCTTTATGGAGAGCGGCTAATAAGGCGCTAAAGACCATGATGAAAGACAAAGTAGAGGAGCTAGGCAAAGAAGGCATCCTTACTGTGGAAGGCAGTACAGGCATACGCCTACCTAATAAGTTGTACATAAAGTATCCTAACTTACGTACTCAAGCCGCAGAGGAAGAGGGCGGGTACGATGAGACGGTTTACGATACCCGCAAAGGTAGGGCTATAATCCCTAACCGCATTTACGGTGGTAAGGTAATTGAGAACGTTTGCCAAGCCCTAGCTCGCATAGTTATTGGCGAGCAGCTCTTACGGGTAGCTAAAAAGTACAAAGTAGTAATGACTGTACACGATGCTATTGGATGTATTGTTCCAGAAGACGAAGTAAAAGAAGGAATGCTTGCAGTAGAAAAAGTTATGAGGATTAGACCTAAGTGGGCACCTGACTTACCTCTTGATTGCGAGGGCGGTTACGGTGGATCATACGGAGAGTGTTAGTAATATCCCAGTGGGCGGTGGGTAGGTTTGTAATGGCTGAAAACACCCACAGTATGCAACGTACAACACCTATTATACTCCTTTTTATAAGGCGTTCTCTTTGTTGAGGTGTGCATACCGGCTAGCCCACGCTACGGGCCTTTAATTTAGGAGAATAATGATGATAATGAATATGGCAGACAAAAGTTTTGAAGTACAAAACGTAGAAGCCTCAGAGTTGGAGGATTACATGAATGACTTAGCCGAAGAGGGACGGTCTTTGTACAACCTC
>Ga0307984_1000274_pt1 | contig 22429 bp, 11 predicted proteins | sample EllFjometageno78_FD_203169 | JGI IMG/M metagenome (GOLD analysis project Ga0307984, IMG submission 203169) | Marine microbial communities from Ellis Fjord, Antarctic Ocean - #78 | ecosystem: Environmental > Aquatic > Marine > Unclassified | place: Southern Ocean | collected 2014-10-09
CAAAGTCATCAGCTCCTGGAGGTATGTATATATTAAATCTGCTTAATAGTTTTCCTATTTTAGATCTTTTCTTACCTCTTATAAGTGAATCCATTTCATCTTCAAGACTTCTTTGACCACTTTCTTTGGCTTGTTGTACTCTTTTGGTAACACCTAAATTATCTAACATATCAGCGACAGCTTTTACGTTAGCAGCAACATCATCAGCAAAGAAAACATCGTTATAGCCTTCAGATACTTTTTCAGCAACCCACATAGCTTTAGCACCAGGCTTACCGTTAGCAAGTCCAGTTATATTTTGCAGTGGTATACTTATACCTAAAGTAGCTCTTAAAAATTCTTGTATAGCTATATTAGCATTTGCTGGTCTAGCAGTTAATACAAAAACATCTCTATCACCTTTAGCTTCTGTAAAACGTTTAGCAAGAATAGCCAGAGGCCCTTTGCTTCCTTCTTTTACTTGGCTAAATTCTGAATAATCAAAAGTTGCTCCCGCATCTTGTAACTCACTAAATTGTTCAGCAAATTGTGTAGCATCTAAATTACCCTGCGTTCCATCTGGAAGCGTGTAGAGCACCTTAGAATTAGTTTTAGCTAATGTATCGTCAAAATCAAATACTCTAGCTTTTTTAGTAGGCGCTTTTGTGTTAGATCCTACTACTTTAGCTTTTCTAAGTATATCTAATTTTTCTATTATTTGATCAGTTGTTAAACCATCTATATCTATATCAAAATCTTTTAATAAACTGTAATTACCCTGACGAACTTGCTCTTGCATTTTAGCAATACCATCTTCAGACATTATTTGTAATTTTACTTGAGCAAAGTTTTTTTCGTTTCTAACTTCATAAGTAGCTTTACCAACAAAATCAGTCCATTCAGCTTCACTCATGTATTTTTTTACAGAGTTGTATCCAGTGCTTATAGCATTTAACATAGACTTACCACCTTGATAAGCTAATTTAGTAGCTCTAAGTCCACCTATTAAAACATTAATTGGCACCGCTCCAAGATTCATTTGCAACGTACCATTGTCTCCAGTAAGTTCAGTTAATTTAGCTATAGCTCTATCAATTAAGTTTTCTACTTGATCAATGTTATTTTCTACAGCAGCAGCATTAGATGCAGCTACAGCATCAGGAGTACTAGCGCTTTGAACATTATTTTCTTCAGCTATAGTTTTTCCTGTTTCAGGATTTATTATAGAATTTAAATCAATTCCTGCTTTAGCTAATCTTACTATTGGATTATCTAATATACTAAAACCTTCAGGTAAAGTAGCATCTAGTTTAGCGTTGTCAATACGCTCATCATCTTTTTTAGAAAGTTGTGTTTGGTAATAATTATCTTTAATATAAGGCATTATTTCAGCAACTTTATTATTTGCTATAGCCCATATCAATGTTGCACCTATTACTGAAGCTGGAGGATTGTGTTCTTCTCTAAATTTTTCTCCTTGTTTTTGTTTAAAACCAATACCATATTCCATTAATTTAGATTTATATCTAAATGGAGCGGCAATTTTTATTATACCCGTAGTGGCTTGGTAACCAGAAGATATAAATAAAGAAGCTAATTCTACAGACATCTTATTTTCTGCAACTGAGTTAGCTAATTTGTTTGCTAAAAACTCTAAAGCTTTTAAATTAATTTCACCTTGTTTTTTTCCTTCAGCCGTAAAAGCTTTTAAAATACTTACACGTTTAGGTTTTTTTACATCATAATTATTATCAAAAGTTTTAGCTAATTCTAAAGCTTCTATATAAGCGGGATCTTTTGTACCCCAATATAAACCACCTTTTTTAGGTAAATTAACATAAACTCCATCTACTTTTCTTCTAGCAAAATTACCAAACTTAGAACCTTCAAGCATCCAGCTTGGTATTTCAGCAGCAATAACAGCCGCTTTCATTTGTTCTTGTTTTTCTAATCTATTAGAATCATTAACAGTAACTCTTCCTATACCTAATAAATCTGTTACTTGATTTATTGATCTCAATGAAGATATTTTATTCAACATATCAATCATTGTTGACGTAAAACCTTTAGGAATTAACAAGTCTAATCCTTTTTTAGCTGTTTCATTTTCTTGCGCTTGTCTACTTAAAAACTTTTCTCTAACACCAGCATCATTGTTTAATAAATCTATAGCTTGAGCAGCGCCTAATGACGATGCTACCGCTTCTATAAGATTCATACGTCTATCAGAAAGCTTTTGTGCATCACCTTTTTTAGTATTATCTACTTTAGTATAAAAATCAATAAAAGCTTGTTGATCTATGTTTTCAAAAGCAACTTTATTACCGTCAACATCTAATAAACCTAGCTCAACAAAAGGATTAATACCTGTTTTGTTATTTCTAGCTTTACGCATACTTTCAGTAGTAAGAACATCATAAAAAGGTCTTATGTTTTCCTTAAGATTTTTTGTAAAATCTTGTTTTGTTTTTGTGTTTTTACCAAATAAATTTTTTAAATCAGAATATAATACATCTTTAAGTGTTTTAGCTATTTCAGATTTAAATTTAGTTGCATCCACCTTATTGCTAATAGTAGACAATGCTGACATGGCTGCTTTGCGAGCTTTATTAATTATTGAATCTGGAATTTGCATAGCTCTCGCTGTTTCAATAGCTTGTCTCGCTTCTTCTTGTTCTTGTACGTCTTCTAAAACAGATGCACCTAAATTAGGATTCTCACTTATACTTTCTGTAAAACCATCTTGTTTTGCTGATTTTGTAGCAACTCTATTAGCTCTTAAGTTTAATCTATTACTAATAAATCTATCTAAAGATTGTAAAGAAGGATCAAAATTTTCTCTATTTATCATTAGAAAAGCATCATCTTCTAGATTTTTCTTAAACTGATCTCTAGTTACATCTCTTAAATCTGATGGTATATTATCATAAAGTCTTTTTGTAGCAGACTCAACTATTCCACCAACAATTTTTCCAAATTCATTAGAAGTTTTAGTATTTTCAATAAAATTACCATTTTTATCTAAGCTTTTGTTGTAGAAATCTTGAAGTTTAGTATATTTATCACTTTTAGTTTTTCCTTTAACTTCTTGTATTTGACTTCTTTTATTTACAAAAGCATTTTTAACTAATTTATATTGTTTTTGATACTGTTCTTGAGTTATTTGTTTGCTGTTTTTTTGAGCTAAAAGCTCTTGAGACTTAGCTACAAAAGCTTTACCTAATTGAACAATATTTTTAGATGTAGCTATTGTTGGTAAATTTAAATCTATACTTAAACCAGCTGCTTTAGGTGTTATAAATTTTAATTGTTCTTCTGTGTTTTTAATCTTTAAATCTAAAAACTTCATTTCAGCTGGCGTTACAGCTTCCTTTCTTTTATTATAAAGTTTATCTAATTGTTCGCTTAATATAAATGATTTAGTTGCTACATAGTTTCCTTCAGGAACTTTACCTTTAACAACCTCTTGTTCAAATTGTTCAAGCGCAAAAGTTGCTCCATTAAAGTTTTTTTCATCAGCTAAACTAGTAATTTGATCTTTTTCATCTTGCAGCGCATCGTATCTGGCAATTTGAATTCTAGCTTTGTCGTTTCTAGCTTCTTTACTAAGTTTAGCATTAACGCCTTCTCCTCTAGCTATTTTACCAATATCTAAACCTACATTTCTTTTTATATTATCTATTTCAAATAATCTTTTTTGTTGAGATTTATTTAAATTATCCCAACCGTCTACTGATTTTTTAAGCAGTTTAGTCTGTTTTAATCTTATGTCATTAATGTCATTTTGTATAGATGACTTTTCTTCTAACGACAATTTAGGATTAACTAATTCTTTAGATAAACTTTTAATTAAATCGTTACCAGTAACCATTTCATCAATAACATTTGGACCAGTTATTGCTTTTAAAACAGCTGATCCTGCAACTGGAAATTTATAAATAAAACCACTCATTACAGCACCACTTGCAAAAGAATCAACTAAACCTCTTGTTAAAGAAACATCTTCTTTACCTAAAAGAAATCTATCCGCTATGTTTTCGGCATAAGTTGCAGCAACTTCAGCTCCACCTTCCATACCCATATCTTTAGCCCAATTTACATAATCATTAGCTATATACCTCTTGGCACTATCTATAAGAGTGTTTTCTCCTTTAAAAGCTTTTGTTATTCTGTTTAATTGACCTAAACTAACTCTTTCGGTTAAATATTCTGCACCTCCAACCATAGCTGGAGCCATAAGAAGTTGTAATCCGCTATATTCTTGGCCATTATCAATTTCTTTTTCCATTTCAAGAAACTTACCTCCAGCTGCAGAACTTCCTAACATAGCTAAAGAAGCATTAGGCATTGTTATCATAGTAGCCATTATTGGCAATTGAGATCCAATTAAATTTCCAATCCAATTTCCAGCTTGTCCAGCATTTTTAATATTAGAAACCTCAACTGGTTTAGCTATTCCGCCTCTTATATTTTCAGATATATTTCCTAAATAATCATTAATATCTTTAGATGTTTCGCCAAACAAAGCTCCAAAACCAGGAACAGCCATATTAACCATCCAGCTTGGTATTCCTACTTCTTTACCAGCTATATCACTAGCTATACTTTCAGCACTTTCTTTTAACCATCTAGGTGTTGCGTATAATCCCGACGCTATATCTATTGTAGACGCAGCTAAAGCTCCTGCAAAAACCTCTGAAGTTCCATAATTTCTTCTAACTATGTCTAAAGCTTCTGCATTTCTTTGTTGTGAATCATTTATTTCTCCTATTTTAGAGAACTCTTCATCTTGTAAACTATCAAGAATTTTTAATTCATCCATATAGCCTTTAAACTCTATTTGAGCATCTTCAAGTTCCTTTTCAGTTGAATATGTTTTCTTTAAACCTTGAGCATAAGCAGCTGTGTTTTTTGCTGTTTCTTGAATTTTTTCAATTCTATTTTTTATTTTTTTAGTTTCTTCTTTATCAAATTCTTGATTTTTTAAACTAATCCTAGATTCTTTGTTTTTTAATTTTTGAGCTTCATTTGCTTCAAAAATATTTAAGCTACCTAATTTAGTTTCAACAACTTCAGTTGCTATTCCTTTTTCTTGATCTTGTTGCCAAAGTGTTTTTGCTTTATTTAAAACTTGATCTTCAGTTAACAAATTTCCACCAAAATTTTCTGTTTCTAACTGTGCTTTAGCTTCTTTAATAAATTTAACTCTATCTTCAGGTTCTTGATTAGTTACATAAGTACCTTGTGAATATCCAGACGATGGTATATAAACTTGATTTTCTTCTTGCCATTTATTTGAAAAAAGTTTATCAGCTTTTTCAGGTAATTCTTCTACTAATTTATCAGCTTCTTTTTGTAATTCTGGAGAAAGTCTATTTCCTGTTACAACTACTTCATCTAACGTATTTTCAGAACCAAAGCCTGTTGATACTGTTTCAGGTTGTAATCCCAATAAAGAATCTACCGATTGCAATTCCGTATCTACGCTTTCCGCCGTTGCAGGTGCAATCTCGTCTACTACAACGGCTTCTGTCTTTAGTGGTTTTAAACCAGTGCTTTGAGTGTATTCTTCAACACTCATTTTACTAGCCAAAGCGGCTTCTTCAACTTGTTCTAACGTATATTCTGTTCCGTTAAGTTCAAACATATTTAATATTAATTAATTATTTGTAATCCAGAAGGTGTAAAATTGCCAGGTCTTGCTATTTGAGAAGCTCTAGCCTCATTAAAACTCATGTTATCTGTAGAGTTTCCATTTATAAATCCAGCAGCTAATTCTTTAGCCTTAGCTTCTGAAAAACCTTGTGCTATAAAAATGTTTTGCAAACCTTTTTGCGCATTATCACCAGGACTTAAGGTTATAGATTTTTTAGTTGATTTACCAGAAGTACTACCGCCTGGTCTTGATATTTTAATATAATCAACTGTACCAGGTGTTTGTATTTCGCCTGTATCTTTATCCACAATAGGTTGATCTCCAAATTCTTCAACTTCTAATCCCATTTTACCTAAAGCTTCTTTTAATTTAGGATTTAATTTTGAATTATCTGTTGAATCTGTTAATTCTAAGTTACCTGAAAATACTCCAGCGTCATTTTGACTAAAACCTAATCCGTTTAAATTTTCTGTTGTATTTGTAAATGAATTAGCTAATCTTTCTTGTTCTTGAAGTCTAAAAACTTCATTTGGATCACCTGCATTTGCTGCAGCAGTTGTTTTAGCTTTTAAAGCTCTAGTGGCTTCTACTCTATATCTATTATCTAAAATACCTTTAGAATCTTTAATAAAATTAGCTTCACCCATTTCTTGAAACCTTTTACCCATTACATAGTCTAATTCATTCTCATACCTTTCATCTGACAAAGGTTGACCTGTCTTAGCATCTATTTTTGCGTCTGGTGGAACATAACCAAATTGACCACCAGTATTTTCCGCCATTGCATCAATTTCTTTTCTTTCCATAAACATCCAATCAGCCGCTGCATATTTTAAACCATCTTCTCCAACGTTTGTTTTATATTGATCATAAGTGTTTTTCCAAGAAGCTCTAACATCATCATTTACTTCAAAAACATTATTATCGTAAGCTAATTTATTAGCTACTTTTATAGAATCATTTGGATTTGTAGGTGTTACTGCTAAAGTTGACATTTGATCAAACTTATTTACTGGCATACTTATTTCATCTCCAGTAACAGTCTTACCTTTTAAAACTAAAGTTCCATCTTCCATTTCAAAATAGTTTCCATTGTCTGGTGTTAAACCAGTTGCATAAAAACTTAAATCTTCTTCATTGTTGTAACTAGAAGCACCTCCAACACCTTTAGTTGCTATAGCTTGTGCTCCAGCTGTCATTTTTTGAACATATTGTGCTTTAGCGCCTTTTAACGTACCCACTTGTTTTAAAACGTTAGCTTTAGCCATAGCTCTTTCTTGAGTAGTCATACTATCGTCGTTGTCTACTTTATAATATGTGTCAGCTAATAAACCACCTGCAGTTTGCATTTGGTTTTCCATGTTGTCATATTGACTATCTATTGGAAAATTAAAAGCTGAATACTCTTGTATTTTAAGCTGTTCCATGGAATAATCTTCCAAATCTTGCTTTCTTTGACGATCTTCAGCTAATCTTCTTCTGTCAGTTCTAACTCTATTTTGATTTATAGCTTCTTCTACAGAATCTCCAATTCGCTTTGATTGATCTGCATAATTACCTGTTCCGTAGAACTGTTGCCATTCGCTTATGCTTGCCATTATTTAATTTTTTTAAATTCAACATCTATAAAACCGTAATCTACCCTATCAAAACCATCCTCATGTTTAGCTACGGCATATTCTGGAATTTCATCAGACATTACACCTTGAAAAGTACCTTCACCATGTTTGTTATCTTTATATTCAAAATTATAAATTTTATAACCATTCGCAGAAATAGCAACTTCTTTAATATTTTTCTTTAATCTTCTATCGCTTAACATTTTCATTCCTATATCTGCAACACCTGCTATACCACCTATAAGATCACCTTTAGCTGCTGCTCTAGCATCTTTGGTTGCTTGATATTCTCCTGCTCTTCTATTTAAAGTATCTTGATCTCTACCATATTCCATGTCTTGAACTCTCATTTGGCCTTGAGCATTTAATTCTGAATTTCTCATTAAACTTTCTTGAGCAAATCTATCAGCACCTATTTGATTTCCAATATTAAATTGTTGACCTTGGTTTGCAAATTGAGTATTAGCAAGTTCAAATTTATTATCTGATTGAAATTGCATTTGTTGGTTTCTATTTATGTTGCTCATATTAAATTGCTCTCTTCTTTCATCAGCTCCAAATTGACTTAATGCAAATTGATTATTAGCTTGAGCTCCAAACTTAGCGGCTTGATTAGCTGCTTGAGCTCCAAATTGAGAAGCTGTATTAGCTTGACCTGCTGTAAATTGATTTGCTTGGTTTTGTGCTTGTGCACCAAATTGAGCTGCTTTGTTTTGACCACCAACATTAAATTGAGATTGTCCAAGATCAAATTGTGATGATAAATTACCTTGAGCTAATTGAGCTCTTTGCAATTCACCTTCACCTTTTGCTCTCATCATTTCATTAGATTTAACTTGTTGATCTATACTTGCTGATATTCCTTGTTTAGATTTAGCTGCAGCAGCGGCCAAAGCAGTTGCGCCACCTGCACCAGTACCAGCTTGAGCTGCTAAGTCTTGAGACGCTGCTAAAGATTGATCTGCTTCTTGAGCTGCAATTTCAGCACCAGCTGTTGAAACTTGAAGATTAGACATAGTATTAGTAAGACCAGTATTTGCACCTCTTGCTAATCCTCCTACATTTGTACCTTGTGCGCTGTATCCTTGACCTTCATATCCTTGAGATGTGTATCCTTCAGATGTATATCCTTGAGCATCACCTAAAGTGCTACCTTGAGCAACACCCATCGGTCCACCTAAAGTTCCTCCAGTTGCTTGTCCAGGTGTGTATTGACCAGGCGCATAAGATCCAGCTGTAAGATCTCCATACGAATTTTGAAATTGTCTATTTTCAACAGCATCTTCAGCACCTTCAAAACCTTTTTTAGCGGATTTTTCTGCTGCCCTTCTTTTCTTGCCTCCAAAAGCTGAGGCTACTCCTTTAACTATACTTCCCATTAGTATTTCATTATTAATTCATAAGATGGAGTTTCATCTACATAATACTCCGCTTTTTTATATTTATCTAATAACATTCCTTCTTTTGCCCATGCAAATGCATATTTATATCCTAAGTCTTTTGCAAAATCAGTTGTAAAATTTACTAAGAGTTGCAACGCATCACTTCTGTCTGTATCGCGATAATGTTTATCGCTAATAACAACAGCTGGAATCGCAGTCTTACTATTTGTCATCCATAGCCACATGGCTGCAATAGGATCATCTCCTTTGCAAACCATAAAACCACCTAAACCTATTTTTTCTTCTTGTTCATCACCAATTTTAAATGAACCTGGTAAAAAGTCACGTGGGAAAGCATCTGCTTTGTATGCTTCCCACCAACTTGGTAAAAAATCCCAATCGGATTCTTGTAATTTTCTTACTTGTAATTGCATATAATTTAATTTGACGAATTAACTGCTTCTGCGTTTAAGGCAAATAATTCTTTTTGTGTACCAGCGTTAGCCACTGGTAATTTTAATTTAATTGAAGCAAAAGCTCCTTTTATTCCACTTACTATTTTATTACCATTAGCCTGAACAGCTCCATTGACAACAATATAATTAGGTTCTTCAGAGGCTATTGGCGCAAAATATTTACCTTCGTTGTTTTGAAAAGCAAATGTTACTAAATTTCCCATATTACGCTTGTGTTATTGTTATTGTTTGAGTTGCTACTCCTGCACCTGTTACTCTAGTATTAGAAGAAGCTAACGCTATATCTATAGTTGCTGATCTAGAAGTTCCAGGATTAGGATTAGTTGTTGCACTTATTGTAAATGAAGTTCCAGGAATTAACTGAATACTTGCATTTGCTCCGTTTAATAAAAGCCATGTAGGTAAAACTCCGGGACTTGATACGGTTCCAGAAACATTCCAAGTAGATGCAATAGTTACAGCTGTTCCAGCTGATGTTAAAGACTGTGTTGCTGAAGTGCTACCTAAAGTAGCAGTCGCTGGTCCAACTGTAGAATCTACAATTGGCGTTATTGAAGTATCTGCAGTTAGCACAGGTATTACTTTTGTTATAACTAAAGTTCCATCATTGTTATTTAAAACAGGCGTGTTTGTTGTTCCAGTTGGAAAACCAGTAATAACATAACTGTTGCTAACTAAAACTTGTGTATTTGAGCATGTATATGTTATAACAGCGGTTCTAGTACTAGGTGCATCAAAAGGTCCATTGTAAAAAGCTACACCTACACCACTAACGTCACCGTTAGATTGAATAGGAAGTACATAAGTAACAGTACCACCTGTTGGCGCTGAAATAGCTCCTTGATTTAATTGCAATAAATACTTTATAGTTGCAGTTCCGTTTATTAATACAGTTCCAGCCGTTGCTGTTGAAGGAACGGTTATAGGTATAGTGTATGTTATATTATCTCCACCAACTCCACTTCTTTCATTAGTTATTGTACCAGGAGCTGTACTAGCTGGCATATCAACGGTGTTAATAGTAATATTACTGTTATCTACATAATAATTAGTGAAAGCATCTATTGTGAATTCTAGCTCATTGCCACCCGAACTGTTAAATACAAAAGACGCAGGATTTATTGTTGCTAAAGAAACGGTATCAGCAGTGTTTACTGTTAATAATGCTACCGTAAATGCTAATCCAGGTCCAGTTCCTGTTATATCTAATGTTTGTACAGTGTCAGCACTACCAACAGTATGTTGCACTAAAAAAACTAAATTACCATCAGTGACAGCTGTTGGATTTGTTATTGTTAACGAACTACCAGAAGCTTGAGTTAATATTACTTCACTTGCAAAAGATGTTGTATCAAAAGCGTATTGTGAATTTAAAGGAGATACAAAAATAGCCCAACTTATTCCAAAGTTTGTTTTATTAATAATAGTATTAGCTCCATTAAAAATAGATTGAGGAGCTGATCCAGAAAGTTGCAAAGTTGTACTGTAAGAAGTTTGTAATACAGGTATTGAACCTGCTGAACTGATATCTGTTTGAATATAATCTAATTCCCATCCAGAAGTGCCTTCATAGCTAAGAGAATTAAATTGTTTAACTAAAGAAGGAGCATCATTAAATATAGGAATTATATAAGATTCTTTTACTCCTGATCCGTAAAAATTGTTTCTCGAAACGTTATTACTATGATGTTGATATAAATTTCCTGCACTAAATGTATAATATTTATTATTTAAAGAAACTCCATCTTCTTGTTTAAAAGATCTATAACTAGTCCAACCATTTGAACGATCATCAAAACATAAAGTTAAATAACCATCACTAGCTGTAGCTACATTAGTATCTATATTGCTATCATAACCTTCACCAATTATAGTTAATTCATAAATTCTACTATACTCATCATAAGAACCTATTATTTCTGTAGAATTTTTTAATGCATCTCTAAAAAAATCACCCATACCGTTTTGTGATATTTCTTGTATTCCATTTTGAGATAATCTTAATACAGTACCTTTATTTTTGTCAGTAAAATATCTAGAAAAACCATAAGATGCAAAAGAACCAGGATCTTTAGATATACCAAATTGACCAGCATAAGCAGCTATAGTTCCTAAAAATTGTGAATTACTAGTTACAGGAACAGCACCACCTTCTGCTGAATAAATAAAATCTTTATCTATAGGAGAACGAGAAACTTTACTTTCTTGAAACACAATAATTTGCGTATCATCAGAAAATAATTTTTGTACTGATCCATTTAAAGGATCTAAAGATATAGTTAAACCACCTTCAGCTTCATTAAATTGGTTTATATAATTTATACCAGTTCTAGAATTTAAAAGTCCACTAGAATGTATAAGAGTATTGTTTCTTCTTTCTTCTGTAAAGTTTTCTTGAACAACATAAGCTCTAACTCCAACGTCAAAAAAAGGTTGATTATAACCTGCTCTAATTCTATTTATTTCTATATGATCATCGTTAGAACCTCCTCCATCTGGATCAAAAGTTAAAAGTATACAATTAAAAAAATTAATATTAATAACAACGTTTTCAATATTTCCAACAAGACCACCTGTTGATGTTTCGTAAAATATGTCTAATTCAGAACTAACGGGTTCTGTTTCAAAAACACAAACTCCAGAAGTTACTCCTGCACCCGCGTTGTTTAAAGTATTTACTAAAGCTGTACCTTGTGGATTTGCTATAGATTGTATGGATTGTAAACTTCCTGCAAAATTATTAGCCGCATTTGACGTATAAACATTTCCTCCTCCTAAATATTTAGGATAAACAGATACATCACAAGGTGATATTGAATTACCAGTACTTGGTGGTATAACAGCAGTTTGATCTCTAGGTATTTTATTTATACTATCACCTAATCTTTGTACTGTGCTTGCTGAAGATACAACAGAAATCCAATTATAATATTCTTGTTCTCTTTGTTTTACAACAATTTTATAAGAATAAGCCCATGTAGGTATTTGTGTTACATCTGTAAAAGCTATTCTTAAAGCATTAAAAGCTGTTGTTGAAGATGCACTTCCTTTATCAGGATCAACATAAACAGTATCTACTCCATCACTAGATAATATAACCGGTGATTGTCTACCAAATTTATCAGCTAATACAACACCAACTTGATAAGTTCTTCTTGATTTAACAGATTGATTTTTTAAAGGACCTGTTGGTCCAGTGTTTCTAGCATCATCATCACCTGTTACAGTAACATTAAATGCAATAGATGGTACGTTATAGTTTTGTAAAAAATTACCATAAACTAATCTACCTCCACCTACTTCTTGTGATAAAGCTTTTCTAGGAACTGAATCATAAACTCTAGTTAATTGATCTCCAGGTAAAGTTCTAAATGGATCAGTTGAAGAATATGTAAAGTTTATAAAAGGTTCTGTTGTAACTTCTTTATCTTCAGCAACATATAAAGTACCTGATCCAGATTCTTTATAAATTAATTCAACATTTTTAATACCATAGCCAGTTGGCGTAGGCACTTGTAATTGAATTTGATTTATAGCGTTTGTAAATGTTTCAATTTCTCCAAAATTTTGTATATTACCAGACACAGAATCTAGCTGATCTAACCTAGAAAAACAAATAGAAGAAAATGGAGCTAATGTGCTATATTCATTATCTTCAAATTTCCATCTATAAGAAAATCTAACTAATTTATCTTCTAAAAAAGTAGATGATATAGAACCTAATCTTATAGCTGTAATTAAAGTTGCAGATTTATAAGGTGCAAATTTACATACCGATATTAAATTATCTATATATGCAGGTGCTGTGTAATAATTAACATTATTACTAGCTGTAACTACATTTATTTTTCTTGGATAATTTCTATTGTCAGTCCAAAATAAAAGGTCATCTATTAAATTAATGCCACTTATAGGATAATTAACATGAAAATTTAATTGTTGAGAAACTATTAAAGCTTTCCAAAATCTTGTTTTTTGATTGTATTCGTATATACCATGACTACCAGTATTGGTTTCATTATATATAGAATTTGTTGTAATAAAGTAATAAATTTTTTCATTAGCTTCATCTGCAAGAGAACCAATACATTTTGCAGTGCCAGAAAGACCATTAGATGCAACTAATTCATTACCTAATAAATTCTCCACAGCACCAACATCTGAACCTTCTGATTGTCCTATATTGATATTTAACGCTTCTCGATACTCACCGGGAGGTACTATTCTATCATCTAAATCTCGGTTCATTTTACCGACATTAAATGTTCTTTTAATTTCTGGCATAAAGTTTTATTAGTGTTTAATCCACTTAGCTTTGTTTCTAAATATTTGAGTCATTTCCTCAATCTTCATATTAGCTAATCTAATCTTAGCATTTCTAGTTTTAGCCGCTGCTTCTTTTTTATATAAACCAGCAGCTCCAGAAGCTGAAGGTCTTAATTTAGATAAATTATATAATATCGTAGACATAACAGCATCTTCTGCCATTTTAGGTACTAATACATTATCAAAATCTCCATTTTGTCCTAATCCATCAGATATATAATTTAATGTTATGTATGTGTCTTTAGGAAATGATGATGGAAAATATATTTGACCAGCATTTAAATCAAGTACAAACGTACCATTCATATTTGCGAATTGTGGAGTCAAACCATATCTTTCACCAAAATAACTAAAATTATTTCTATCAAAAGATCCATAATAAAAAGAGTTAGCTAATTGTTCTGTTTCTTCAACTGATCTTCCTTTTTGATATCTATCTATTGTTTCAGACGTTTCTGCAAATACAATATTACCATTGTTATCATATAAATAGTGATAATTTTCATCTTGAGCTACGCCTTGATTAGCTCTTGTCGTTGTGCTTGGAAGTATAGTTCTCATAACTCCATTTGCATCTGTACACTGTATGCTTATGTAATTAACATAATCTGAAGGCAAAGACATTTGCCTAGTAGAACTTAATTGTATTTCTAAAGCTTTTTCAGAATGAAAAGTATCATAACTAAATTCTTGAACCGCTCTTTGAGCCCAAAAAGCTACTTCATATCTTGGAACTTTTGTTAAAACTTTTCCATCACCTATGTAGGCAACAATAAAATTATTTATAATATCATTTAAATTTGTTCTCCTGTAATAACCAGGGATAGCTAATCCAGTTCCACCGTCTAAGGCTGAATAATTATCTACATCTAAAGGTCTTCTTGATACTGCCATTATTGTTCAGTTGCTGCGTTTTGTTGTTCTTTACCCTGTGCAAATCCTGCTACGTCTGCTTGTTTTATAACTACTCCAGCATAATTTAATATGCTTACAACCAAATTATTTTCTTCAGATGGATGTAATTCAAAATTATAAGATTTAGCAGCTGTATCATAGCTATCAGTTGCTGGATCAAATGATGTTGAATCATAATATGGCACAGTACCTTGAAGTACGTAACCCCATTTAGGTCGTACTGGTTGTTTTAAATAATCTAAACTTACATCATCTGTAATTGTTGAAGGATAAACAACTACACCTGAGCTTGTTAAGGTATATACTGGTTGAGTTTTTACAGGTGTTGTTAATGGAGATAAATTTATATATTTAATTTCTTCATTAGAAGCTCTATCTGCAACTGAATTACCTACAGAAACTACACCAACTCTATATATATCTGTTGGATATGTAAATTCTTTATCTAATTTAGTTAATGTACCATTTTTATAAAATACACTTATCTTTTCAGCTAAGTATTGGTTTGGGTCTGAAAAATCACTAGTTAAAAATGCATTTAATTCATATCCTGCTTCTCTAGCAAAATAACTAGCAAATATCTCATTTTGAGCTTGCTCTGCTAATCTATTAAATTCATCAGGCGTTATATAACCTCGATGATCTTTGTTAGTTATAACAAGAACAGTTTGGTATACATTGTTTATATTAACCATTTATTTTTGTTTATTATTAATTTAGTTGATGTAAGATTAATTTCTTATCTTACATCAGGTAAGCTATGAAAGCTTTTTAGTAATTGATTTCATTAAATCAACACCTTCATCTGTTTTAAAGTATTGAGCTAATGCTCCGTAAGGATGTTGATCAAAAGGAATTGTCATTATCTTTTTACCATTAGAACCTAGTTTGAAAACTGTATTATCATCTGTTAAGATTAATATACCTGTTTCAACAGCTCTATTGGCTAAATTTCTTAATGTTATATCTTCATCTTCTGATAATTCTATAAATAATGAAGGTTCAGCTCTTGCAAATCTATAAGCATCTCTTTTTAATTCTTTAGACGTTAAACTAGCAACTGCTGATCCTAATTCAGTTCTCATGATAGCCTCTAAATGAGATATATCAAGAGATTGAACAAGATTCAATGCTTGTAGTTCAAATTCAACATCTTCAACTTCATCTTCAGCTATAATTTGATCATCTATTTCTTCCCATTTTTTATTAGGATGATAAACTGATAAAAGTTTTTGAAGATTAACTTCTGTTCTTGGAACATTTAATATTCCATCTTGAAATATTACGTGTTGCAACGTGCTATAACCATCTTGTTCTTCAACAAATAATGATCTTTGATTAGAAGCAAGTCTTAACTCTCTGTTAATACCTAATTCTTCATCAAAATAAAGCAAAGGCTTTTTATTAGTATGTTTAGTTTGAATTGTGTAAGTTAAAGGACTCATGTCATTTTTTAAAATATACACTCTGTCTTTAATTTCCCAATCTTGTTTTTTAATTTTTGTTTTTGTAGTCATGATAAAATAATATAAAATAAGAATACTGGGCTCCGAAGAGCCCGTATCCTATAGTTAAAAATTAAGCTTTGAATAACACAAAGTTATTAGCCGCTTGTGTAATAAGACATCTTTCACTTAAATAAGCAATTCTCATCTCATCAATATCAGTAGTAGGAGAACTTGTTCCAACAGATCCTGTAATCCAAGATTTGTTTTTACGGTTTTCTGTTTCTGAAGATCTGTATCGTATGTGCAAAAATGGTCTTTTTATATTTTGACCTAATTGCTGATCGTATACTGTAGAAGTACCTGCTGGTATTAAAGCACCTTCAATATCTCCAAAACCTCCACGAGTTGACCAGTCATTTAAATACTTCCAGTCAGTTTTGTAAAAGTCATAAGATCCTCTACGGTATCCTGTAAATCCAAGGTTTAAAGCCATGTCAGCACTATTGTTAAATACACCATAAGATGTACCATGAGCAACACCTGCTGCGCCTGGATATGCACCATTTTGCATTGCAAGAATGTCATCAATTTCTAAAGAAAGTTCACGATTTAAGAAAAGCATATTTTCTTCAATAGCTCCTTGCTTGTCTAATTGCTGAAGAACTGCATCAAAATCTGTTAATGCACCACCACCTGCACCTGCAGCCGCTTGAGCACCAAATCCTTGATATACATTTCCTCTAGCTTCAAGAGCAGCAAAGAAACCTTCAGTACCTTTAGCATTTTGATTGTTTCCTGCAACAGTAATAGAACTAGAACCTGCAGTATAGCCTAAAGCAATACCATTAGCACCAGCTTGTCCACCAGTTTTAAGAACACCTTCTACCATAGACATTTCTAAATAATCTTCCCAACGAAGTCTTACTTCATGTTCTGCTTTCATGTACCATAAATATCCATTAGCTCCATTTTCAGAAGTAACTTCAATCCATCCAATCTGAGCCGTGTCAGATCCATTAATAGCATAATTATCTTTTAAGATAATAGGAGAATTAGTAAATGTAGCATAGCTAGGATTTAAAGATTCTGTAAAAGTTCCAGTACCTTTAGCAAATTCATTACCATAAGCTACAGCTGTAAGTCTGTTGGCAATTAAAATTCCTGCATGAGCAACATAACATTTTATTTGAAAGTTTTGTCCTGTTACAGCAGTAACAACACCTTTGATAACTTCTCCAGCTCCTCCAATAGCAGTTGCTGCTCCTGTTTGAACTTGAACCATTACCGTTGCACCTACTCTAAAGTTTACAGGCTCAGTTTTATCTGTAGTTGATCCTGTGCTTCTTGGTTGTGCAGTTGGTACACTAAAATTAAGTGCTGTACCTGATGCACCTGCTGCAATTGCTCCTGCAACAGCTCCAGCTGGTAAAGCTGCTTGATTTCCTAAAGGAATTATATTTGCATAACGAGTATGTAAACGTCCTTGTTCTGTCCAGATAATTTGATCTGAAGTTGATGGCATCTCTGCCGATACCATACGTAAGAAAGATCCTATAGAACGATTTCCGTAACGTTCTACTTCTTTTTCATATACATCTGGTAAAAATTGTTGTCCCCATTGTTCAAAGCCTGCTGCTTGAAAATCTATATAGTTTCCAGGGTACATTGTTTTTGACTGCGTTGGTTGTAACGCCGCCGGTATTCCGCTTGTAAAAGCCATTTGTTTTGATTTTAAGTATTATTATTTATTTCCACTTTACTCGCAACTTATTAGGATTATTATCTTGTACAGCTCTTATTTTTGGTTGTTCACTATTTTTATTTGTCATATTGTCTTGACGAGGTGACATGTTTATGTTTTTAGATTCTTTTGCCGCAGTGCGGATAGCATCGGCACGGCCTTGCTCATAAAAGTGATTTGCTATTTTGTCTGCATTTTTTGCTGCAAACATAGCTCTGTGATACCCTTGAGCATCGCTTATAGCTCCATCTTTATCTAAAAATTCTCTCACAAAGTTAGACATATCTGATTGATATTCTTTAACCTTTTTAGCGTCATCTACTTTAAACCTATATTTATTTTCTCCAACCTTAAAATCAAAACCTTTGAATTTATCAGAAAAAACATCATCAGTTTTTTTCAAAAACGTTTGCTGTAAATTAGTATGATCTTCATCTTTCTTTAAAGAACTTTGATAATATTCCATTGCTTTAGCATATTCAGGATCAACATTTTCTTGCTTTCTTAACTTAAGATCAGCATAATATTTTTCCCTTGATGTTTTAAAGTGATTTTGGGCATTATATAGTTCTTCTTTGAAGGCTAGTTGCTTAGCCTTTACATCTGACGGATCGTCCGTCTCTCCATCATATCCAAAATTTTTGTTGAATAAAAAATCAACATCATTTGCATCTAAATGAGGTTTTGTAGTTCTGTAATATTCTCTTAATAAATCAACATTATCCATTTTAGAAACATCACGATTGAGATTAACATAATCTTCAACAGTTCCACCTGTTTCTTCCATAAACTTTACTAATTTATCAACATTTTCAGGCAAAACTTGTTCAAGCTTTTCTTGTTTTTGTTCTACCTTTTCATTAGCTGAAGGAGTAATTATTTCTTCTACTTCCTTCTCTTCTTTTTCATTTATTAATTCTAAAGGACTATTAGACTCTTCTACTTTTTCTTTAGTTTCTTCTTCACTGGATTCGACCCGTACTTCGCTGTCCACTTTTTTGCTATCTTCGGATGAAACATCCAAAGATACTTCCTCTGTTTTTCGCTCTTGAATGGCATTTTCTTCTTTTTCTTTAAATTTATCTAAATCAAGCTTAACAACGCCGTCGATTTCTTTTGGTGAATATTTTTCATCAACTTCACCGCTTTCAACAGCTTGTTCTAAAACTTCAGCTTCTCTTTCTTGAGCGCTTGGCGCAGGTGTATTATCTTCTACAGCTTTAACTGTAAATTGTTCTTGTTCTTGTGTTTGTTCTTCCATGATTATATATAATAAAATATTTACTCGTTATTTATTTTGGCTCAAATCTAGACAAATCAATGCCACCTAGTACATCATTACCTTTTGATTCAAATGATTTAGACGGCTTACCACTACTAGGAGGTCCTGATACGCTTTTTATATTAGCTACACTTTCAGCTGTTTGGCTTTGCTTATCTATTATTTCTTTTTGAGCGTCTAATTCAAGTTCTTTTAATTTAACATTTAAATCATACTCAAATTGCATTAATTCTCTTTTTGTTCTAGCTTCAACTTCAAGTTTTTTAATTTCAAACTCTATATCAGCACTACGGTATTGTATTTTTGATTCTGTTTTTATTTGTTCTGCTTGAGCTTTAGCTTCTTCAACTTGAATTTGCATTTGGCCTTGAGCTTCAGCTTGAGCAACACTAGCTGCTTGAGCCATTTCTTGATCAGTCTGTTGTTTTTGTTTTCTTCTTACTTTTAATAATTGATTTGCTAATTTTAAATTCTTAACTTCTCTTATATCTATAGCATCTTCTAAATTTATACTATCTCTTGATAAAGCTACTTGTATATTAGCTTCTAATAAAGATTTTTCTTCTTCATCAGGCGCTAATTCTAAAAATATACCAAAATCATGTAAATGAAGATTGTTCATTTCTTCTAAAGACCCAACGCTAAATTTACCTAAAGAACCTATAAAAGCTTTTTTTGTTGGATGAAACTCTAAAACATCTTTAAATCTTAAACATACAGCTTCTGCTAAAGCTAATGTTATATACATGCTTGAGGATAATATATGTCTTGTTGCTGTATTACTATTTGCCGCGGCTAATTTTTGAACTCCAACTAAAGAATTAGGATCTGGATCTGATCCGTCTCTAGCTTCGTTTAAACCTGTTACATCTCGTATCATTTGTAGATACTGATTGTAAGCACCTACTAAAACTTGTACTTGACCACCACCACTTCCTGGTAATTCTTGAATAGGAACTCTACCTGGATTTTGATCTCCTTCTACAGTTAAAGATCTACCTATTATAGAACCTGTAGAAAAATACATGTTTAAAGCTTCTTGAGCATTATAACTAGTACCATTACCAAGATCAACTTCAGCTAGCCCATCTGCGTCAATAAAAACACCTGAAGGTGTCATTCTTTGTATTGTTTGTTGTAGTTTTAAATGTGTTAATTGAATTAAATCAGCGTATGGTGTCATTTTTGAAACCAAAGATGATATTACACCTTTGTACATTCTTGGAGCTGAAACAGTATAGTTCATCAATACTTTATTTGTATTAGATGAAGGTCTAATCATGTTACTTGCTTTTTCCCATTTCAACAAAGTATTTGTACCTAAAACAAAAGCTCCTTCGTATATAACTTCTATAGCTTTTGCTACTTTTTTAAATCTAGTTCTTTTATCAGAAGGCGGATCAAAAGTATCATCTTTTTTAATAGCTTTTTCAGCACCAGTAGATGTTTCTTTTATTTTATAAACATTGTTTTCCCAAGTTTTCCAATTAAAATATAACAGTGTTAAAGTGTTATTATTGTCTATTTCATTGGTTCTTGGATTATATAAAGTATTATCATAATCTGCCCAATTAGAACCTTTTTTTGTTAATTCAGCAATTTCACTATCAGGTATATTTGGATATTGTTTGTGTAATTCGTTAGTAGATATTCTTTTAATTTCTCCAAAATAATAACAATCTTCAAAATTTGGATCATCAGTATAGGACCATATTAAATCAGCAGGATCAACGTAATCTACCTTTATTCCATCGGTATTATTAAATGTATTTTTAACAGCTCCTATGCCTAATACCGTTAAATCATAATCAACTCTCTTTTTTATTTCAGGATATTTGTTAGATAAAAACACATTATTTATAGCTTGCTCTTCAGCTATTTCAATTCCTTGCTTGTAACCAAGCTGCATGTATAACTCTAATTCTTCAGAACTTGAAGGAAGTTCGTCTTCAGGAACATTTCTTGCGCTAACACCTAACTGTTGCTCTATGGCTGTTAAAACTTCTTTTGAAGCCATATCTCTTTCTACTCCTTTTACAAAATCAGTTCTTTTTTCTGTAGCTATAGGATCTTGTGCAAATGCTTTTATATCAAATAATCTATCCTGCATTCCATTTACAACAATGTCTACAAATTTAGGAATTATAGGTACTGGTTTCCAGTCTAAATTAAGATAAGATAAATCTCCATTTACAGCAAATTCATCTTTATATTTTCTTATAGACTGTTCTCCTCTAGCATATAATCTTAATCTATTATATTCTTGTGTTGATTGAAAGAAAGAAGCCATAGTGGCGCCGTTGTCTTTATTAAACCACTCTTGTTCAATTGCTCGAGCTACAGATAAACCGTATTCTTTTGACTGCTTTTCAGCATCTGAGACTGCTTGACTCGGAAATTGCGTAGGAAGTTGTCCTGTAGTTATTGCCATATTTATTTTATTATCTCACTCATTGATCCTTCGTTTTTGTATTTTGCAAATCCAAAATCAATTTTTTTATTTATTTTTTTTGCATAAGGGCGATACATATGCTTTCTGCAAGCCATTATAGCTAAACCGCTACTTATAGACGCATCATAAGCTGTTCTTTTTGATATATCAAATTTAGCCCAATCTTCTAGTGTTCTTTGAAAAAACATATTTCCATGCCCAGTATCATTGCTTCCTACATATTCTTCTATGTAAGATTCTATAGCAGCTGCATGTGCTTGTTTAATATCTTCTGATGTATTTGGTATACCACCTAATTCTAATTCTGTTTTAGATAAATTACCTATTAGTTTATCTGGTCTATTCATAGAATAACCTCTATAACCTCTTCGTTTAAAATGATATAATAGTCTTGGTTTATTATTTTCAGCAAGTATTGGCATACTATAAAATACACATGCCATTAAAACTTCTTCAAAAAATATTTCAGCAGTTTGAGGTCTTGCAACATATTCTAAAAAAAATTTTGTTGTAGGTACATCAGGCGTCATACTAAAAGTAGTTAATCCGTGAAGAGCTCCATTAGATCCACCACCACCAACAGTACCACTAATATCATAACTATCACAACCAAAAGCACCAAGGCCATCGTTGCCAGGATATTTAATACCATTTTTATGTATAGTATTGTTTTGAAAATTATTATTAGGTAACCAAGAAACTTTAAATCTTCCATTTTTAGTAGGTACCCAAATAACTTCAGTATCTTTTATACCATTTTTCCAGCTAAATGTACCTTGTACTACATGACCTTTAGCTGTTATTTCTTCATTAAAATCTATTTGTTCATAAATTCTAGTTAAATTAAATAAAGAATTAATTGTTTCGTCTCTAAAAGCATGCTTTTCTGATCTTGGAAACTGTCTGTAATACTCATTTAAAGCATCGCTATCTCCTTTTAAACCATCTACTTCATTTTCCCAGTGCTCAACAACTCCTGTGTATATTGTTTCCCCATCAATTCCTTCAACCGGTTTTTGTGGGCTGTCGAATACAGGATACCCATACTTGTCGATAAATCCTTCGTAACCCCATTCCATAGGTATGAACAAAGAATATAATCCACTTGCAGTCTGACCATTGCGGTTTCTATTTGTGACATCTGAATTATAAA
>Ga0307984_1000275_pt1 | contig 22398 bp, 18 predicted proteins | sample EllFjometageno78_FD_203169 | JGI IMG/M metagenome (GOLD analysis project Ga0307984, IMG submission 203169) | Marine microbial communities from Ellis Fjord, Antarctic Ocean - #78 | ecosystem: Environmental > Aquatic > Marine > Unclassified | place: Southern Ocean | collected 2014-10-09
AGCCATCAGTAGAAAACTCAATCAAAGCAGGGCTTGTCGGACCAACATAGCGCAAAACCAAACCGCTAATATGGTCATGATCACCATGATCTTGACAACAATCATCATAGCCCCCTGTGTCTGGAGGCGGTCCACCACAAGTCGTATTCGGCGCTGTACTTATCTCGACGTTGTCGTCAACTCCGGTGTTCGACCCGTCATTTTGAGCATTTGCGGTCATAGTAAAAAAGAGAGAGGTTATAAAAAGCGACCCCACATAAAGCGTGCGCATAAATTTATTTAAAGTATTCATATAAATAATTTTGGTTAATGATTGCGTATATATGTATAGTCTATGCTACTGATTTCAGCCTTATTAAGATTGAAAGGTCTACAAATAAAACGCACATTTTAAAGGGCGTTTTTACTGTTTATTTTTTATGCTTTTAACAAACTGTTCCGAATGCAGAAAGAACGAGAAGTACATCTGCTACATTCACTGCGCCGTCCTCATTTACATCATTTGTGCAATCTGAGAGACACCCAAACTCACTTAAAACGGCGAGAATATCGTTGACCGTGACAATTAAGTCACCATCGAGGTCTCCAATACATCCGTTGGAAATCGTTTCTTCCATACACGGATTAAAAAGAGATGTCATCGTTGTCTGAAGCATCTCATTGACAACATCTACCGCTTGAGAAATACATACCATTCCATTTGCCGATCCTATCCAATGAACACGAAGAAGTGGATTGTAAACCGTGCTTTTTGGTATAGAGGTGCCGTCGTAACTTAAAGAAAGTACGTCTATTCCTCCAGGTACGTGAGCGGGAGTTCCTGTGTAAAGAAGAGGGTCGATCAAGCTTTCCGTTTGAGAGATTTGAATGCCATCGAACTCAAGATGATACGCGTAGATTCTGTTGTCTGGATTCAGAACGTGAACGTCAAAATACTGTAAATCCCAATCAACATTTGCGATGGTAAATTCAACATTGTCAAACGGGTTTTCAACAGCCACAGATGGGAAGTCACAATGAGAGTGTACGCCCGAACTGTCGGGATGAGCGTGTGCGGAATTCCAATACTGACAATCCGCAATAGTAGCAGCATCAACGATGTTTATTAAGCCATCAATATTAATGTCATTGCAAGAAGTCAGTGGGATGTCTGATCCCAAAACTCCTTCTGTATACAACTGAGCGTCTGTCAAGTCTTGGTCAAAATCTGCGTCGATATCCCCCATTAAGGTCGCGCCTCCACAATCACCAGCACAGTCAAATACCGTGGTGCCATAAGGCTCTCCTGAACAATCGGTGAACACTGGACAATCTGTGATAATCGCTACTTCATATCCAGCACTTCGATCAATTTCAATACAAACAACACCCCAATTGTTGTCGGTATTTGTTTCGTAGTGGCCCAAAGCATCTGGTGCATAATCCCAGTTTACACGTACGACTAGTCGGTACTGGCCATCTGGCACATCTGTAACGTCGATCCATTGGCAACTGAGTCCGCTAGAGTAAATATCTCCGCAACCAGCGGAAATGCCCATCGTTGAGCATCCGTAAGTAGCCGTCCCTCCATCGCTACATTCTAAGTCCATCACGCAAAACCCATTTTTAAATCCCACAGGAATAAAACCTCCATCCATGTCAAATAAATCATATTTTGCATATCCATCATAATGCCAGTGATTGTGACAAGCACCCCACTCAAATTGTGTAGATGTCTCGCCAGTTTGGCCTATATAGTAGTCAAGGTCACCTATATTCTTAATGTGTGTTGTGAATCGAATAATTTGCCGCTCACCAAAGCCATTTAAGCACCCCTCTTCGATATAACAATCCGTTTCATTAACCTGCATTGTCGTTGCATATAGAGAGCTCGTAATCGCATCGGTGAGAATTAAAAGATCTGGCCCGTTACACAATGGGTCTCCTTCAAAAATACATGTCCCATTGTCAATTTCAGCGGATGGGTTGTAGTTACATGCTGTCGCGTCCATGCATCCTTCGGGTGGGCCTATAAATGAAAAAGCCCAGTCAAAAGCTCCGCAGCTCGCATCCAAAGATGCCCAGCGTATCCACATCTGTTCCCCTCCTACTAGCAAAGCCGTAATGGTCGCCTCATCTCCACACCCCCCTTCCATATCATCGTAATAAATGGTTCCCTCATTGGTGTCGCCAAAGTTGTTCATATTACAATAGTCATATATGTAGAGTGTTGTATTGCAGGCAGCTCCACAAGAGCTAAATTCATACATTCCGTTAGCAGGTGGAACGAATGTGTACCAAAAATTATCTGACGCCTGAGTTACCGTTCCATAATCTGCATCTGTCAAAACCACGGCATCATTGCAAGTCGTCCCTGGAGCGCAGTCAAACATGACGACGTCCTGATAGTCAAAATCTCCACCCGTTGCGACTTCAACTCCGTCAATGAGGAGCGTAAAATCTCCATTGCCATAGCCACAACAGATTCCATCTCCATAACTGTCGTCTATTACAAACTGCAAACATGATGGGTCTCCTGTATTGGGTATACATGTTGACGCCGTGTAGGTCGTGTTCTGTCCGGAATAGGGACCTCCTGTTAACAGTGCGCCACTTGCGTCGGACAACGTCCAAGTTGTTTCCGCAGGATAATTGTCCGTAAGAATTTGGACGACAACTGCAGACTCACCATCAACACACTGGCCTAAGACAACATAAGTAGGCGAAATAAAAAACACGATAATAAGGGCTGAGAAATAGTTTTTCATGAGTATAAAATATCAGGGATTCAGGTTTAGTCAATTATATAACGCATGAAAATTAACTTTGGTTGCCTCGTGAGGACTTTAGCCACAAAACTGACCGAATGCACCGAGTATCAATAAGAGGTCTGTGACTGTTACCGCACCGTCTGAATCAACATCTTCTGGACAGAGTGAGGCATAGATGCAATTGTCTGAGTCGACATTGGCCCATGCGATATAGTTGATGGCGGCGGAATCAAGGCATCCTGAAAAAAGGCAAGTACCATCATCCAAATTTGCTGCGGCATCATAGTTCGAGGCCCCTGGATATGTACACCCGTCACCCGCGGCTTGCGGTACGTAATCTAGATTCCGAAATTCTTTAATCTCATTTGGTCCGCTTCCGGGATAGCTCCCGCCATTGAGTGCCATATATACTGAGCCCGTAACAGGGTTCACACAAACATCTCTAACGCGCTGATTAAAGGACGCAAAATATTGGTTCTCCGAAAGAACAGCGGTCCCGTTCGAGTTTAAATGCATCACACTAAGTCTTTCGTATTGACCTCCCAATCCCCCCAAAACTGAAAGAAGGATGCTGTTCTGCCACTCGGGAATCGCGGGGTGATCGTAATATTCCATTCCGTTTACAGCAACACATGGTGACCATGCATAAATCGGTTCAGCAACATTGTTGGCGTTACAATATGTGTTTTCACTCGATGTATTACAAAAACCCTCGACGTTTGGCCATCCGAAATTGCGATTTGATTGAATCATATTTAATTCATCATTTGTACTTTGTCCATGCTCCGAACTGTAGACGATTCCGCCAGGTCCCGCACAAAGCCCTTGCGGATTCCTGTGCCCGTAACTGTAAACATAGCTTCCTGGAATGGGATTGTCTGAAGGCACGGAGCCGTCCAAGTTTATTCTCAATACTTTTCCGTTTAAAGAATTCATGTTCTGAGAAGACGCCCCGCCATCACCTGTATCGCCTGTAGTCATAAGCAGCGTGTTGTCCGGCAGGACTAGCAATCGGCTTCCATTATGTATGCCTCCTGCTTGTAAACTCAACAACTGCTGTTCGTTTACCAGTGCGTTCCCGTTCCAATCAAACGAACTTAAGTACTCCGTGCCGTTCCAGCTAGATCCAGAACAGTAAACGATATAAACCTTAGGTGTGTTCGCCCAATCTGGATCCATTGCCATCCCTAACATTCCGGGCTCGCCTGATCCACCATTCATTACTGTTTTTGACAGAACCACTGAGGAGGCGCCCGTTTCAGGATTGATTCGAGTCACTGTTCCTTGTCTACTCGTCACCCAAACGTGATCGTCTGGGCCCCAAAGCACTTCCCACGGGAGGTTAATGCCTGAAATCAATGTTGATTCCGTGAGGGTTGTTGAACCAACTTGATAAGTGGTTTGAGCGGCGAGGGTGCCGAACATCAGAAAACCTGTAAGCAGGCATATTATGATCTTTGGAGATATGTTGTATTCTTTCATAATGAGCATCTTAAATAATATCCGAGCCTAACAAACATACATATAAAAACACATATTTTGTTGATATACAGACAAACAACTTTGAATTGTCATTCATCGACACCCTCATTGTAAGGAGCTCGTGGCAGTCTTAAAAACTGAAAAAATCCATGTCGATTCAGGTCCAAAATATCTGTTTTGATCTTTACGAACAAGGTCTGTTTTAAGAACTTGTGACCCGCTGTGATGAAAACCTGGCAAAGGACTTGCATCTTTGTGACATCATTGTAAAAAGCGCTCGTTCATGAACCTCACATCAAAACAATCCCTCATTGCAATCGTAGTATTGGCTGTTGTATGCATCTTTCTTGGGGCGCAGCTATTTTTGGGAAACAAGAACTACGATGACCTCAAGAATAAACATGGCCAGTTAGAGAAAGACAAAGAGCAGGTTGTTTTCGATTTGGAAAAAATGCGCTTCTCATACGACACCCTACAAACAGAGAACAGCATGATCATTGCTGAAATTGCTGCGCAAAGAGACCGCGTAGATGAACTGCTTACAAAGGTGAAAAATGGAAATTGGGCGCTTGGGCGCGCAAAAGAAGAAGCGGAGACTTTAAGGACAATTATGAAGGGTTATATCGCCACTATTGATTCCGTTAACCAGTTAAATAATGCGCTCACGGTCGAAAACATAGCTATGAAGGACATGGTCGAAGAGGTGCAGGGGCGCAATTCACTTCTTGAAGAACGACAAGAAAACATGGCCGACATTATCGAAGCAGGAAGAGTTCTTCAGTGTGCCGAAATCGAAGTAATAGGGGTTAGAATTACTGCTTCTGGGAGACAACGCGAAACCGCTAGGGCTGATAAAATTGACATGATTAAGGTTAGTTTTACGCTTTTAGCAAACAGAATATCAGAGCCTGGAAGCAAACTCTTACACCTAAGAATAACGGGGCCAAATGAACAGGTATTGCTTTCGGGAGATGATTACGGATACAGCGTTTCCAGAACAATCGATTACGCAAACGAAGAACTAGGGGTTGTCTTTTTCTATACAAATGAGGGAGAGGGTTCCGGTTTAGAGCCAGGAACATATCTTGTTGAAATTCTAGAGGAAGATGTTGTAATCGGAAGCTCCACTATCGACATGAGATAAAAACCATCCGGCTTCACTTATAAATTATAAGAAAACCACGCTTGCTTTTGATTGACTTTCGGTCAATGAAAATGACATCCACAGAAACTGGAAGAAGGGGCGAATTGTTTGCTGAAAAATATCTAAAATCCATTGGGTTTAAAATCATCGAAAAAAACTGGAGGTGGCGAAAATGCGAAATCGACCTCATTGCGATTCACAACGGTACGGTCGTTTTTCTTGAAGTGAAAACCAGAGGAAATAGAGCGCTTGATGAAGGTGTCGAGATAAAACAAGGGCAGAGACAACGAATAGTAGTAGCCGCAAGCGCATACCTTGCAATGAGGGTGACGGGGAATATGGAGTGTCGGTTTGATCTTGTTCGTGTGCGGATGTCAAAGGAAGATTGGAGGCTAGACCATATACAAGATGTATTTGAAGGGGCTTCTATATAGAGTGATGTATCTTTGTTGACTAAATATTTTCTGTGATATGAAAAAGCAAACCGGTTCAGGCCGCCGAGGAGGCGCCCGAAGAACCAAACCCGAATCTAAAGCGTTTCTCCCTAAACGTAAATTGTCCCAAAGCAGTTCTAAAAGTACCGAGACTGACGGAGAGGCCGGAGAGAAAGTTGGAGCGAAGAAGGGAGGAAAACCAGGAGTAAAGGTTGGAGCGAAGAAGGGAGGGAAATTTAGCGCAAAGGGGAAACCTAAGGTTTCAAAAACCCGTACTGGCGGATATAAGTCAGAAGGTCGAAGACGCAGGCCTGAAACAAAACAAAAGCCACTTCCAGATTCCAATGCTCCGATGCGGCTCAATCGCTTTGTCTCTCAAGCAGGGATTTGCTCAAGACGTGATGCCGATGTGTTAATCGCTGCAGGAGTCGTGAGTGTAAATGGAGAGATTGTCTCTGAGATGGGTTTCCGTGTTTTACTTACTGACAAAGTACAGGTCGAAGGGGAGACAATTAAAGCAGAAGCAAAGCAATATATTCTTCTAAATAAACCTAAAAACTTCTTGGCTACCGATGACGACCCACAGGGTCGGAGGACTGTTATGCAGCTTATTAAGGGCGCCTGCAAGGAGCGTGTAGTGCCAATAGGGCGATTGGATCGAGACACAACAGGTTTGTTGTTGTTCACGAATGATGGTGAAATGGCCAAGCGCCTTACGCACCCAAAGGTGGGTGTGCGAAATTTATATCACGCTACTTTTAAAGAGAAGGTCAGCAAAGTGGATTTAGAGAAAATGCTTGAGGGGTTTGAATTAGATGGCAAGTTTGTGAAGTTTGACAAGGCGAGTTTTGTGAAAGAAGATCCACGTGAAATAGGCGTAGAAATTCATTCGGGAAGGAATAGAATCGTCCGACGAATATTCGAACATTTCGGGTATAAGGTTACAAAATTAGATCGGGTAATCTTTGCTTGCCTCACGAAGAAGGATATTCCAAGAGGGCACTGGAGACATCTTAAAGAAGAAGATCTAAACATCCTAAGAATGACCACTTAAGCAATCAATGAGTGACAGTTTAGTCATAATACCCACTTACAACGAAAAGGAAAACGTTGTAAAGATGATTGAAGCCGTTGTGGGTTTAGATCAGGAGTTTGACGTGCTTATTGTGGATGACGGTAGCCCTGATGGCACAGCTGATCTTGTGAAGGCACAAATGAAAAAGTCCGCAAGTCGTATCTTTTTATTGGAGAGGGAGGGGAAACAAGGTTTAGGGACTGCTTATATCGCGGGGTTTAAGTGGGCACTTGAAAGAGATTTTAACTACGTCTTTGAGATGGATTGTGATTTCTCACATAAGCCTAAAGATTTAATTCGCTTAAAAAAATCATGTGCTGAAAACGGGGCCGGAGTAGCTGTTGGGTCAAGATATGTTCAGGGGGGAGGTGTGGTAAACTGGCCGCTGAAAAGAAGGGTCATGAGTCGGGGAGCATCCTTGTACGTAAACTTGATTTTGTGGCTGGGGGTTCGTGACAGCACCGCAGGATTTGTGGGCTATCAAAGAGAGGTCCTTGAGGCAATTGACCTCAATTCGGTTGAATTTATAGGGTATGCCTTCCAAATTGAAATGAAGTTGCGCGCGAAGAGAAAGGGGTTTAAAATAGAAGAAATCCCGATATTGTTTAGTGACCGAGAATTGGGCACTTCTAAAATGAGTATGGATATTTTTAATGAGGCGTTCTGGGGCGTATTGAAAATGAGGGTAAATTTGCGACATGTCCGGAAGTAGAACTTTATTTAGCCAAGCCCACATTGTAAATGAGGGGCGAGTCTTTGTCGGGGACGTCCTTGTCGAAGGTGAAACAATCGCAAAAGTAAAAGAAGGGTCGCTAACATTAGAAGAAGTACGCGGGGCGGAGGTTGTAAACGCAAAAGGGTTTTGGCTCATGCCGGGATGTATTGATGATCAGGTGCATTTTCGAGAACCTGGCCTAACCCACAAAGCGGAGATCGCGACTGAATCAGCGGCAGCGGCAGCGGGAGGGATAACTTCTTTTATGGAAATGCCAAACACCATTCCTCAGGCATTAACTCAAGAACTTTTGCAAGACAAGTACGAGAGAGCGGATGAGGTAAGTGCTGTGAACTACAGCTTCTTTATGGGGGCGAGCAATGGCAATATTGATGAGGTCCTGAAGACTGATCCAAAAAGAATTTGTGGGGTCAAGGTTTTTATGGGCTCATCTACAGGAGACATGCTGGTCGATGAAGAAAAGATATTAGAGGGGATCTTTAAAGAAAGCCCCACTTTAGTCGCTACACATTGTGAAGATGAGTCGATAATTAGGGCAAATATTGCAACTGCAAAAGAGCGGTGGGGTGAGAATGTCCCCATAGATCAGCATCACTTAATTCGCAGTGCGGAGGCGTGCTATAAAAGCTCTTCAAAAGCCGCAGAACTTGCTTCAAAGCTGGGTACAAGACTACACATCCTTCATATTTCTACAGCAAAAGAGCTAAGTCTCTTTGATGGCAATAAGGCGCTTTCAGAGAAACGAATAACCGCTGAGGCTTGCATCCACCACCTTTGGTTTACAGATGCCGATTACAGCAATAAGGGGACGTACATCAAGTGGAATCCCGCAGTAAAAACCGAAAAAGATCGAGCCGCAATTCGAGCCGCCCTGCTCGATGATAGAATCGATGTTGTGGCGACTGATCACGCTCCTCATACAGTTGAGGAGAAGAGTGGGAAATATTTTTCAGCGCCGTCAGGGGGTCCTTTGGTACAACACGGGTTGCCCGCAATGCTTGACCTTGTACATCAGGGAGTTATATCCGTTGAAAGGGTTGTTGAACTTATGTCTCACAGAGTGGCCGAATGCTTTCAACTTGAAAATAGAGGATATATCCGAGAGGGATATCAAGCTGATTTGGTCCTTGTTAATCCTGACGCCGCATGGACTGTTACGGGCGAAAATATTCTTTACAAATGCGGATGGTCTCCATTTACGGGACACGAATTTAAATCCCATGTAGTGGGCACATGGGTCAATGGAACGAGGGTGTGGAATGGCGTAAATATTCTAACGGAAAATGGAAATCATGCTGGGCAGCGTCTCGCGTTTAACAGATAGGATTTTACTACCTGCAATCTTCATTTTATTTATAGGGGTGGGTTGCGCAGAAGATTCTCGGGATTTGGCAAATGTAAATCCGCCTGAAGGAGTTCTAAAAAGAGTCGAATTCGTTGAGTTAATGGCGGACATTCAAATCCTTGAGGGGGCTGCAAAGATTCGGGTTTTCAGAAATGATGACGTAAAAAAGAGGTTGGGTGAGGCGTACTTTGAAATCTTTGAGAAGCACGCAGTGAGCGCAGCTGAGTTTGAAAGAAGCCACACCTGGTGGTGGGAACATCCCGTAGCGATGAAGGAGGTGTTGTTAGAGATTACCGAGAAAATATCTCAGATAGAGAGTGCGCAAAAGGAATAGTTTGGGAAACTAGATGAAGGCCTCACAACACATACAAAACATCCTCGCTCGGCTTCCTCATCAGCCTGGGGTGTATAAACATTTTAATGATGCCGGTGCGGTGATCTATGTTGGGAAGGCGAAGGACCTGAAGAAGCGGGTGTCTAGTTACTTTAATAGAAAAACATACGAAAACAGCAAGACCAAATTACTCGTACGCAAAATCCGAGATATTGAGTGGATTGTGGCTCCCACGGAGCAAGACGCGCTTCTTTTAGAAAACAATCTTATTAAAGAGTATCGCCCGATCTACAATATCCTCCTGAAGGATGACAAAACCTTTCCGTTTATTGTTCTTAAAAACGAACGGTTTCCAAGGGTTTTTTCAACGCGCGTGATGGGTATAAAGGGGGAGTATTTTGGCCCATTTACCAGTCTTAAAAGCATGAAGACTGTGCTCGATCTGTGTAAGAAATTATATCCCATCCGATCGTGTTCGTTGAATTTAAGTGAGAAGAATATCCTGAATAAACAGTTCAGAGTATGCTTGGAGTATCACGTCGGAAATTGTTTGGGGCCCTGTGTGGGGAAACAGTCGGAGGACGATTATAGCAAGAGCATAAAATCAATTCAACATGTTTTAAGAGGAAACCTAGGGGTAGTTCGAGATCATTTAAAAAGGGAGATGAATGAAGCGGTGGTGGGTTTAGCCTTTGAAAGGGCGGAGATTTTTAATTCCAAATTGAAATCACTTGACAAGTATCAAGCAAAAAGTACTGTCGTCCACCCTAAAATAGATGGCGTTGATGTGTTTACAGTCGCAAGTGACAGCAGTGCGGGGTATGTCAACTTTATGCTTGTCGTTTCAGGGGCAATCGTTAAGGGGTCCACCTTTGAGGTAAAGAAAAGATTGGATGAATCCGATGCCACAATTCTAGAGGCGGCAATTCCACTTATTCGCGAAAAGTTTAACAGCCACAGCAAAAAAATCTTTACACCGTTTAAGGTCGATCTCGAAATATCTGGTGTTTCTATTTCCGTTCCCGCAAAAGGAGATAAAAAACGTCTCGTAGAAATGTCTGAAAAGAATGCCCGATTCTTTATGAAGGACAAACAGAAACATCAGGAGCAGATTGATCCAGAAGCGGCTACAAAACGCCTTATGGACACCATGCAGGCGGACCTAAGATTAACCGAGCACCCTGTTCATATTGAATGTTTCGACAACTCAAATTTGCAAGGAACAAGCCCTACCTCTGCGTGCGTTGTGTTTCGAAATGGCAAGCCAGCCAAGCGCGATTACCGAAATTTCAATATCCGTACCGTAGTCGGTCCTGACGATTTTGCCAGTATGCGCGAGGCGGTTTATCGCAGATATAAACGCCTGCTCAACGAAAAGAAAGGTCTGCCGCAATTGCTTGTAATAGATGGCGGAAAGGGGCAAGTAAGTCACGCAATGGAAGCCGTTGAAGAGCTTGGATTGAGGGGTGTAATCACCGTGGTCGGTATAGCCAAGCGACTGGAAGAACTTTTCTTTGCCGGAGACTCTGCACCCATTTATTTGGATAAGAGGTCGCCCACTTTAAGAGTCATTCAGCAAATGAGAAACGAGGCACATCGGTTTTCTTTGGCGCATCATAGAAAAAGACGAAGCAAGGCGTCGTTGCATTCTGAATTGGACGAAATTAAGGGCGTAGGGCCCGCCACTAAAAAGAAGTTGATGTCGAGGTTCGGATCCGTTACAAAGATCCGTGAAGCCAATCTAGATGAGCTCCTTGAGGTAGCAAGTCGCAGGGTGGCAATGGCTGTTCGAAAACACTTCGGTTAAAATTCAAACCTCTGACCAAGCTTGGCCCCTCCTATTTCGCGGTAGTCATTCACAATCTCTGAAATGATCTCCCCCGCAGGGCGCACTGATTTAAGCAATGAAGCAATTTGACCTATCTCAAGTTCTCCATTTTCAATGTCACCCTCAAACATTCCCTTCTTTGCTTTGCCCCGACCCATGATTTCTAGAAGCCGCTCAGGAGAGGCTCCGCTTTGTTGTGCTTGGACAATCTTTTTAAAAAGGTCGTTGTGAAGCATACGCACAGGGGTAAGTTCTTTTAACGTGAACGTTGTCGATCCTTCTTGTGCAGAAAGGACCGCACCCTTAAATGCTTGATGAGCTGATGACTCCTCAGAGGCCACAAATCGAGACCCCAGTTGTGCGCCTTCAGCGCCGAGAACCATTGCGGCAAGAATCGATTTGCCATCGTGTAAACCGCCAGCTGCGATAACGGGGATGTTACAGACTTGAGATACCGCAGGAATCAGACACATTGTCGTTGTTTCTTCTCTGCCGTTGTGGCCTCCTGCCTCAAAGCCCTCAGCAACAACCGCGTCTACACCAGCCAATTCGGATTTAATCGCAAAGGCTGAGCTACTTACCACATGGACAACTTTAATGCCGTGGGACTTTAAGTGTGAGGTCCAGGTTTTGGGGCTCCCGGCGCTTGTAAAAACAATGGGAACCTTCAGCGCAACAATCGTCTCCATGTGCTCCTCCACCGCTGGGTAGAGTAGTGGGATATTCACCGCAAAAGGCAGGGATGTCGCCGCTTGACATTTTTTAATTTGGTCTTTTAAAACATCGGGGTACATGCTCCCCGCTCCAATAATTCCCAAACCTCCAGCATTGCTTACTGCGCTGGCCAATTCCCATCCAGCACACCAAACCATACCTCCTTGAATGATCGGGTATTTTATCCCGAAAAGATTTGAAATACGATTTGAATTGTTGTTTTGCGCAGACATGTGGGTAGGTTTAAGTGCGATCTAAGTGGATGTGAAAATAGCGCTGTTTGCTTTTCGTATTTCAGGGTCAAATACCAGTTCTTGATAATACGCATTACACTTCGCTGACATGCCTTGTAAATCAGGCTCTGATACAAGTAGGATCTCCTTAAAAACCGCTTCCCAAAGCGCAGCGTCAAGGGGTGTACAATAGCCCAGGCCCCTTTCTTTTAAATCTCTCCAAGGGGTCTTGTCACTAAGGAGTACGGGCCTGCCAAACCCCCAAGATTCGATTATCGAATGCCCGTAGTTTTCGTGCATCGTGGGCATTAATAGGTAGTGTGTGTTCTTAAATACCTCACGTAAGCCTTGGTGAGAAACGGCTCCTGAGTAGGTAACCTCCAAGCTGGCATTGGACAAATGAAGGATTGAATCTAGATACTTTTTATCCTCGGATGGTCCGACGATATTGACACTTACTTTTTTGCCATTTAGATTCATCTTTGATAATATTTCCACGGCAAATAGAAGGTTTTTAATTGGATGGACTCTTCCAAGACATAGCAAGTTAATGGATCCTGAAGGGGTTGTTATGGGGAGGATTTTAAGGGTGGGGTCTGAGAAGTTTCTCGCCACAAAAACCTTTTTATCTGGAACATGCATGTTCACTTCACGTGCTTCCTCTTCGGTACTTGCGTGAAATTCTACGCCACGAAAGAAGTCTAAATTTCTAGCGAGGCTGAGGAAAACAAACTTCTTTAAGGGTTTGATTTCTAGCGCTCCAACCCCCAACATTCCACGCGGAGCAAGGACTGTTTTTACGCCTTTTGCCCTCGCTATTTGTAATGGCCTGAGCGTAAATGCGAGGCTGAAAAGGCTGTTCAAGTAGAGCACGTCGGGCTTGACCTCTTCAAACACATTCTTCCAGTTTGATTTCTTCCAGTTTAAGCGGTTTTCATATCTGACTTGAACCCCTGACACGCCTTCCAGATGAGACCAAACTCCTTCATCCAGTCCCTCCATCTTCTCTTCTTCGCCCAAGTCATATGCCCCAGCAAGCACAAAAAAATCCAGGTCAGGATTCCCCCCATCCGACTTCATCGCGAGGATGAGGTTGTATGCGCTTCGGATGGGGCCTCCGGCCTTAAACGCTGGAGGGAACCACTCCGAAGAAACGAGTATGCGGGTTTTATCGGAGTCCATGTCGCTTGAGATAATATCCAAGAACCGACAGACTCCATTTCCGGCTCCACGTTGAAGAGGATAGAATCTTTTGTAACGCCCGCTCCTGTATTAGTTCCGATGATGCGAGGGCATCTATTCCCTCCGAATAGATTTGGTCTAAAGGGCCGTTAAGCCACGCATCCCAAGGAAGCACAAAACCCTGTTTCTCTCTCATTGAAATATCCTCTGAAACAATGCCATCAAGCGCTTTTACGAGAAGAGATTTGGGTGGGTGAGATGAAGAACGGGGAGGTTTGAGGCTGTCTGGCAACGCGAGAACTTTCGTGACCAGTTTGTGATCTAGAAATGGTGTGCGAACCTCTAAAGAGTGAGCCATGCTGAACATGTCGGTGTCTCTCAATAGTGTGTGACCTAAATATGTGTGGAGTTCCGCAAGGGAAACCTTGCTTAAAAAAGGAAGGGCAAAAGCTGCTGTTCCCGGCTTAAAGGAATCTGTAATCCACTCGAAAACAGCATTGTTCGCCAGTGTTTTTGAACCGAGAATTTGTTTTACATCTGAGTCAAGAAAAAGTTGACGAGAAAGTGGGTATGTATGTTCAAGGGCAAAATAATTGCCCGCGAGAATTTCCGCTCGTTTTCTTGACCCCTCTCCAGGAAAAAGGGTCTGGTATGACACCCCCACAAGACGTCGCAAACCTCTCGGCCATGAAGCGATCCATTGATGTTTCATGAGCTGTACAGATCTGTCGAAAACGGGGTAGCCCGCAAATATTTCGTCCGAACCCAGACCGCTTAATGCCACCGTGACTCCAGCCTCGTGGGTAGCCCCGCTTACGATGTAAGTGTTCAGTCCGTCAAAAGAAGGGTGGTCCATCGCCTCAAGAGCAGCAGGAACTTTTTTGAGTACATCGTCCGTAGTCAAATGGATTTCGTGATGTTGGGTATGGAATTTTTTAGAAACCTTTCGTGCAAACTGACTTTCGTCTAAAGAAGCATCATCAATCGACACGGTAAATGTGTCGATGGGATTCTCAGATATTTCAGACATAAGACCTACGATCGCAGTGGAATCAATTCCGCCTGAAAGAAACGCCCCGATGGGAACATCAGACTGCATTCTTGCTTCAACAGAAGAGGTTAGGGTCTCCCGAATGTCTTTTGAGATCGCATTCGAATCGATTGCCGGGGAGAGGTTGCGCTTTTCCTTTTGTGTTTCAGCGGCGGTATTCCACCACCGAAAAACTTCTGTAGATTCATCTTGTATTTCTATCGCACATCCCGCTTCCAAAAGATTTATATCCTGTACAATCGTCGCCGGTGCGTGTACTGTAGAATATCTCAGATAATCCGTTAGTGCATCTTTATTCACACGACGAGCGATGTGTCCAGAAGCGAGTAAACTTCTAACTTCCGAGGCAAACAGGATGGCACCTTTTGCATTTTCTGAGCACCAGTAAAGCGGCTTGATTCCAAATCTATCTCGCGCCATTGACAATTTCTCCTCGGCAGCGTTCCACCACGCAAAGGCAAACATACCGTCTAGCTTGTGGAGGGTTTTATCCAGCCCCCAGGCACGAAGAGCGGCAAACAAAACTTCTGAATCCCCGGAAGTTTTAAATGTATGATTGCTCTCTTTTGAGGCTTGTAATTCAGCGCGTAGGGAGCGGAAATTATAGATCTCGCCATTGAAAACAAGTGCGTCTCCGGTAGGCTTGTCTATAAGGGGCTGATTCGCTTCTGAAGACTCCGTATCGAAGATGCAGAGACGAGAATGGCCCAACGATAGGTTTTTGTTGTCAGACCAAGTGCCCTTGGCATTTGGGCCACGGTGGGACATCGCTTCCACCATTTTTAACGCTGCGGACTGAGCCTCCCCTTCTGGGAAATTCTCAATTCCGAAAACGCCAGCTATTCCACACATGTATCTTCTCGTTTACTCTTTTATACTGTCCCAGCCCTGCGCTTTGAGCTTGATGTCTTGGCCGCTTTTGGTCACCATTACTTGCTCGTTTACGTCCTCAGTCATGTGCCCTATAATGGAGAGTTTGGGATGATTGCGTATTTTTTCGAAATCATCTTGATGCACTGTAAACAAAAGCTCATAATCCTCGCCGCCACTTAGCATACAAACCGTAGGGTCCAGGTTGAAATCGCGCGCGGTATCATATGTTTTGGGATCCATGGGGAGTTTCTCCTCATATACACGAACCCCTACCCCACTCGCAGCAACTATATGAAGACATTCTGAGGCCAAACCGTCAGAGATGTCAATCATGCTTGTGGGTTTTATCTCAAGGTCTGCAAGCTCTCTTATGATATCTGTCCTCGCCTCAGGTTTGAGTTGACGTTCAATGATATAGCTGTGATCTTTGAGTTCTGGTTGCGCCGTTGGGGCTTCTTTGAAGACTGCTTTTTCACGCTCTAGAACCTGTAGGCCCATATACGCAGAACCTAACTCTCCCGAAACCACAAGCAAATCTCCCGCACTGGCTCCTGAGCGTGTGACAATTTTCTCTGGATCGACAAGCCCCAGAGCTGTCACAGACAAAGTAAGACCGGAGGGGATCGAGGTTGTATCTCCTCCAACGAGATCTACTTCGTAAAGCTGACATGCCGTCTTGATTCCATCGTACAGCTCCTCGAGGGCCTCGACAGAAAACCTATTTGAGACTCCCAGTCCTACAACTATTTGAGTAGGTTTGGCATTCATTGCACAAACATCACTGATGTTTGAGATCACTGCTTTATATCCCAAATGTTTTAACGGCACATAGCTCAAATCGAAATGCACTCCTTCCACAAGCATGTCTGTCGAGACAACTACCCTTTTGCCCAAGGGGTCAATTACCGCCGCGTCATCACCCACACCTAACAAAGTAGATGGTGCGTTATTCTGTAATTCTTTCGTGAGCCGATTTATTAAAGCGAACTCTCCCAATTCTTGTATCTCAGTACGTTCCATGGTGCGAAGTTACACCTAAGAGAGTGGTTTAGGCTTCTTCTCTAATATCACAAATTCGACCAGAAAAATGAAGGTCTAGGTCTGCAAATGGATGGTTGAAATCCATCTGTACTTCGTCGTCTAAAACATCAACCACAACACCGAAAATCTCATTTCCATCTTCATCGTTCATGGGGATTGCCTCTCCGACTTTTATATTCTCTTCGTCGAACTCGCCATCAATCTCAAAAACATTTTTAGGGATCATCACGATGGCGTCCTCTGTAGTGGGCCCGTATGCATCTATGCAAGAAATTGCAACTTCAAAAGGTTCGCCGGCCTGCAGTCCGTTCAGCGCTTTTTCAAATGACTCTAGGACTTCTCCTGAGCCAACGTTGAATCCAAAGGCTTGTTCAGCAGGGCACTCTTCCAGCAATTCTCCCAATTGACCATCTTCCGTTGCTTCACTTAAGATGTATTCAATCTCAATAAATTTACCTGGGGCTACAATTATTTTTTCCATACGCCAAAGGTCCGTCGTACTTTGTGGCTATGCAACGACTTGTACACTCTTTTGCGGTATTCGTGATTTTATTAATCTTTATCGCCGATTCTACGCCTTCTTTTGCCCAAACACGAATTAAAAATTTGTCTGAATACACTCCTGCTCCGAGGGTATTCTCTCCCATGGGTTGTCGGGGGTTGGGGTTAAATGGTCACACGCATTCTGAGGTGGGAAATGAAATGGGTGCGTTGGGAAATCGGACTTTCGTAGAAAATTACGACATGTCGGAATCGATTTCGAGAAGCGACACGTTTGATATTGTTCATTACGCTTTGGATCTCGACCTGACAGACTACAGCCTACAACAGATGCAGGCCAGAGCGCTGATTACGGTCTCCGTGATTGAAAGTGGCGCGGAAGAGATTTGGTTTGACCTTGTTTCATTAACTGTTGACTCTGTAAATATCGATGGGGCGAGCTCTGGTTTCGTTCATGAAAACGGGCGACTTATTGTTCCTTCTCCGAACTCCGTTTTTCAATCCGGGGACGCCCACGAAATAGAAGTCTTCTATGGCGGACATCCTGAACAAGATCCTTCTTGGGGAGGCGTATACTTTACTTCTGGATACATCTATCACATGGGGATTGGGCTTACAAGCATCCCCCCGAATTACGGCAAGGTTTGGCATCCATGCTTCGATAATTTTGTGGAAAGGGCGACATACTCTTGGAACATCCGAAGCGCAGACGGAATGAAAGCTCACCTTCAAGGAACCTTTTTAGGGGAGACTTTTGAAGAAGGAGACACGTTAACGAGAAGCTTTATACTCGAGCACCCAATTACGACTCACTGCGCCGCGTTTGCTGTGTCCAGCTATGTCGATAGCAACTTCGTCCATACAGGAGAATACGGGGACATCCCTGTTCGGCTTACCGCCAAAGCGGAAGACATCAACCTCATGACAAATAAATTCATTGACATCGGGTATGCCATCGATGCGCTCGAATACTGGTGGGGGCCTTATGCTTGGGAAAGAGTGGGGTATGTTCTCACTACAGATGGGGCTTTGGAGGTGCCGACAAACATCTCCTATCCACGCTTTATGATAGAGCAAAGCGTTTCCGCAAATGGCGATCTTTTTTCTCACGAACTCGGTCACCATTGGTGGGGAGATCTCGTGGCTCCCACAATTCATAACCACATGTGGATTAAAGAAGGCCCGGCTGAATACTCCAGCCACCTTTTTGTTGAACTTAAAGATGGGCATGAGGAATTTATTAACCTTGTGAAAGACAATCAGAAGTTTGTGCTAGAGGAGTGCCACATACAGGACGAGGGTTTCCATCCTCTTTCTCCGATGCCGGACACGCAAATTTACGGCCGCACCACGTATTACAAGGGCGCGTCTATACATCACAATCTCAGAGCATATCTTGGTGACGAACTGTACCGCAGCGCTTGCCAGTCTGTAATCTCTACACTTTTCGACAGCCACATGGATGCAGAGGTCTTTCGTCTCACTCTTGAGGATGTAACCGGCTTAGATCTTGATCCTTTTTTCGATGCACAAATCTACCAGCCAGGGTTTTCTACTTGGCTCATTGACTCCACCGCTACAGAAACCGGAGCTGGGGGTGATGGATTTGAGACCACGCTTTATTTAAACCAAAAGCTCCGTGCTTGCGCTAATTTTCACGACAACGAACCGCTCGACGTTACGCTTTGGAATGCCGAATGGGACACGACACTTGTTGAAGTGCGTGTAGGTGGAGCGTATGATGAGGTGACAATTTCACACCCCGAACCCTACGTCCTCATCGCTCTTAATGCCGACGGGAAACTCAACCAAGGAAGGTTAGACCACACCGTAGCAATTACCGAAGCTACAGGGTTATCGACGATGCCTTGGGTTGAAATGCGACTCGGGTGCGACAACATTACGGACAGCGTCATCGCTCGGGTTGAACATCATTGGGCCGCTCCAGACAGCGATCCCACAGCTTTTTATTTCGACGAAATAAGTTCGACACATTTTTGGACTGTTGACGGAACTTGGGAAGACGGCATCGAAGGGTCCGAGGCCCTCACCATTGACGCGCGGTTCTCCTATGTCGGAAACAACGACGAGGGCTTAGATTACGATCTTTATTATGGCGATGAAGAAAGCGCCTTCCTCGCGTGGCGACCTCATTCAGCTGCTACGTGGGTACAATATCCGGACTATACGTGGCAGGCAGGATCGTTGACAAATGGCAACGGGGTTTTTAAAGTTTCATCACTGAGAAAAGGACAATATGCTTTTGCAAATGGTGATATTTCTCTTTCTATCGATTCGCCCGATTTAACGAACGCAACAGCCACAGTATTTCCTTCTCCGGCATCTACATCAATCACCTTAAAAAGCGATTTAGAGGCTGATTTAATTAAAATCTGGGACATCAATGGAAGGATTGTTCTAAGCAAATCTCTCCTCGATAACGGTAACGTTTCTCTCGATTTAGAGGGCTGGGCCGAGGGGCCTTATGTGGCGGTTTGGTATCAAAACCAACGAGCAACAAACAGCGCCAAGTTCATCGTTTCTCACTGATATTCAGTTTCTTCAGCTTTGATTTTCTTGACCGATGTGACAATGCCTTCTATTTCTCTCATGTAGGGGCGCTTGTCAAAATATGGAGCGTATACGTATCCTTCAACTGTGATTAGACGCGCATTCGGTTCGTCGTAAAAGGTCAAGCTGTAGTAAGGACCGCCCATGAAATCATTCTCCATCCTCCAAAGACCTCTTACCTCAGCCGCAAAGCCTCCATGAAAAGAAATCTCGTGATAGGTGGGGATCATGCGCCGTTCAATTTGCATGTAGCTCCCTTCTGTGGGACCAGAAACATATCGCTTAGTAAGTTCATCGCGCCTATTGAGAATGTGTTCGAGGGTAAATTGATTCGGACCGATATATGGTTCGCTGTGTATAAAAAAACCTTCTTGGATATCGTGGTTGTTGCTCCCGCGTAACCTCGTGAGTTGTCTGTCTATCCAGGTAAATGCAGTATCCGCCCTTACGGCATATGACCCTTTAGGGATTAACAAATCCAAACCCCATAGGGTATTTATTTTTGCCTGTATCACCTCGTCTGTCGAAAGCTTCGTTACATACGTCGTTCTTTTGACCTCTTCGTCATGTAAGAGGCTGACCATTTCATTTGCCCGCTCTGCAAACTTCTCCGCAAGCTCACTTTGGGTTCTGGCTTTTGCCAAAATATAGACCTGTCCTTGTGAGTACTTCTCCCTGAAAAAGACCACTGAAGGGTCCTGAGTGTCTACTCTGTCGGCAATTTCAACATCGATAATGTTGCGGTGGGGTTTCCAAAACTTACTGAAATCAAACTTGTTTTTGTGCACCACATCGAACATGGGTTCATATGTCCTAGTATGCATCTGAGGTAGCACAGCATAGGGCTGCATAAGGATGTGTCTAATGGTGTCTCCTATCACACCTTTCCAAACCGCATCGGTGCAGACAACAAGTACTTCGCCTTGCTCCCCTACCCTACTTGGGAGTGGGGATCGAGCCCCTTCTTGGCTTCCACAACCAAACAGAATCACTACAAAAACAAGCAGTGTCCATCTCATAGTTTGGTGGGGTCACCGTGAATGATGAGCTTTTGTCCGATTCGGATATTGGAGCTGTTTAAGCTATTCCAATCTTTTATCTTGCTTACAGAAACGCCGTGTCTTTCGGCAATTGTGCCCAACACGTCTCCTGACTTAACTCTGTAGAATATCGGTTCGGGTTCGTATTGAATTTCAGGGGTTAAATCTGGATTGATGAGCCTCATCTCAGATTCTCGCGCTATAAAAACAGCCACTGATTCATTTGGGACTCTCACGGCCCACTTCTCCCCTGGGCCTGGAATCACTTTTTGGCGAAACATGGGGTTCATGGCAGCTAGTTCTGATTCAGAGATTTGGGTGAGCTCTGCGATTTGGTCAAATCTAAGGGGTCCTTCAACATGCACAGAGTCCATCTCAATATATCCAGGCAGGATGTTTCTCGGGACAATGCCATACTCTGCATGATACTCCATCAGATATACAACGGCAAGAAAGTTGGGTACATAGTTTCGTGTCTCTCTAGGGAGAAAGGGCCTCACCTCCCAATAATTTTTCTTGCCTCCACTTCTGCGAATTGCCTTATTTACATTTCCCCCCCCAGCGTTGTATGCCGCAAGAGCAAGGTACCAGTCGTCGTAAATCCCATAAAGCTTCTTCAGGTGATTGCAGGCGGCTTCTGTGCTCCTTTGGGGGTCCTTCCTTTCGTCAATATAGCTGTCTATTCTCAGCCCCTCAGCCTTTGCTGTATAGTACATGAATTGCCACAAACCGCGCGCGCCTGCTGGAGATCTCGCTTCAGGATTTAAAGCACTTTCTACGATGGGCAAATACTTCAGCTCCAAAGGAAGTCCTGAACGGTCTAGCATCTCTTCAAAAAGAGGGAAGAATGCTGGAGCCCTTCCCAACATTGTGCTCAGTCCTCTCTTGCGCTTGCTCACATAAAGAGCGACCCGGTTGTGCGAAACGATGTTCCATTGTAAATCTAGCTCCGACGACATATCTAGTATCGCCATTCTTGATTTCATTGCAGCCGTATCAAGCTCTAAGTCTGGTTCACCCATAATATTCCAAAGCCCAGTATCTGAGCTAACACAAGTCTGAGATTCACACCAAATTGACCACTCCTCTTCCCAAGAAAAAGGCTCAATCGTGGTATTAGGTGATACAATAGTGTCTAACTCGTGCACATCTTCCTGTCCAAAAACCAAGAGGTTTGTTGAAAAGAAAACACACGAAACAATCAAATTTGCAAGCCTAAGACTCACTTAGATTTTTTGTCGTCCGAAGATTTGTCTGACTTGCTGTCGTCATTCTTGTTCGATGCGTCCTTAAACTCTTTTATGCCTTGACCAAGGCCACGCATAAGTTCAGGAATTTTACGTCCGCCGAAGAGCAGTAGTACCACAAGGGCAATCAGAATTATTTGTATAGGACTTGGACCCATGATTTTTTATTTGCTACAAAGTACCGATAAAGTGGCTTAACCTACAACCTTAATTTCAATGTTGTCGATAAGTCTTACTCCATCGACGTTTGCTGCCACTACAATGTGGCTCCATTCGATGGGTTCATCTTCGGGAGAAAACGTTTGGCAATTAATCCCAGTAAAATACTCTAAGTCTATTCCTTCAGATTCCTGTAACTCTTTCCTGGCAGTGTCTACCGCTGTTTTTACAGATCCCCCCGAGGAAGTGTTTGCCACCACATTGGAGAGCGCTACTGAGAGCTTTAAAGCTCGATTTATGCCTTGATCTGTCAGTCTTGTATTTCTTGAGCTTAGGGCCAAACCTTTTGAATCTCGAATCAAGTCACAGCTCACAATTTCAATATTGGGGTGCCTTATCTGTGCCATTCTTTGCACGACTGCAACTTGCTGCAAGTCTTTGGCTCCGAAATACGCTTTGTTGGGGTTTACGGCACTGAATAGTTTATCGACCACGGCGATTACTCCATCAAAATGACCTGGTCGGCATTTTCCTTCAAAGGAATGTGTTAGGCTCCCCCAATCCATATGCTCTGCGTTAGGTTTGCCCCCATATAAATCTTCTGCCGTTGGTGCAAAAATCACATTGCAACCCGCTTCTTTGGTGATTTCGGCATCAG
>Ga0307984_1000276_pt1 | contig 22356 bp, 20 predicted proteins | sample EllFjometageno78_FD_203169 | JGI IMG/M metagenome (GOLD analysis project Ga0307984, IMG submission 203169) | Marine microbial communities from Ellis Fjord, Antarctic Ocean - #78 | ecosystem: Environmental > Aquatic > Marine > Unclassified | place: Southern Ocean | collected 2014-10-09
ACCTTTTTTAATTTAAAAAGTATTTACTGGATTTTTCTTTTTCTTTGTTTGAAAATTATTATCTTTATATCCTTTTCTTCTTAAATAATAATCTCTCATATATTTCTTTCTGGCTTTTTTTTTTTCCCATTCTGTTCTTTTCGGTTTTTCAACATTTTTAATATCTTCCATTATATATATAAGATGGATAATAATTTTCAAAAAAAGACCTGTATTCTTTGTAAGAAAACTATTAAGAGATTTTCTAAATGGAATGATAAATTAAGCCGTAAAGTTCATAGGAAGTGTTGGTTAAATTTTAGAGATTTTGACGACCGCCATTTTGATTATCTTTTTACAGGTAATTATAAAGCAAACAAAAGTTTAATAACAATAGTGCCTACTATTAGTATTGATACTGAAGTATCAAAATAAATTTTATTAATAATTATCTTATTAATAACATTTAAATATTTTATTTAAAATGAGAGTGTTCTTTTAAAATTATTCATCGATGTAATACTACCATCCTTTCCAAATTTAAAATTACATCTTGCCCCGCCTTCGAGTAAATCAAATTCATAAGCTTTTCCTCGAAACATATTTCTATATAATTGTAATACTGATATACCAGCAACTTTAGCGGTATAATGAATAGTTGTATTAGGGACACCTTTCATTCTTATATGATAATTTCTAATTACTTTTCCTTCTTTAGTTTTACCTACCAAACTATCGATATAACATTTCTTACCTAATGCTATAAATTCTTCACTTATAATACTTTCAGCTGTAGCTTTATCATCACCTACTTTTAAATCAAAATCAATATGAAATTGTCCTAATAATTTACCATCTAATTCCCTACCATACATTTTAGTAAAAGATTTTTTTAATATTGCTACATCATCATACCCAATATGAATAGAATCAGTATCTTGATAATATATTTTTAAATTTTCATCTTCAGCCAGACAAATTACTTCATTCATAATTCTTTTACTCATCGATAATATTTCAACACCAACAGCCGCATTATTATAATGTTCGTTAATAGCTTTATGAACTTTAATTCTATATTTATTACAATTCCATAATTTATTATATTCTACAACCTTATTATAATTTTTCTGAATATATTTAAGAGCATTTTCCTCACCATCAATAATTTTCTCTTCTGTATTAATTGGTTTTAAAATAGATTTACCATAAGAACTATTCATAATTAATTTATAAACTACTTGAATAGGATTCTTTTCAGCTTTCTTTTTTAATCTAGTATCATAAAGATATTGTAATACTTTTTTAATTCTAGGATTACGACCTTCATCATAGTAATAACCTTTAATAACTTCAAATTCAATACCCATAAATTTAATAGCATCATCTAAAGCAGTTTTATCCATATAAAAATATTCACCAACCATTTCATTATGAAAAACTCTAACACCTTTATCATTTATTTGACTTATTAAACTAAAATGTCGATGAATTTTTACTTTTGTAATTTTAACTTTTACAAAATAACCATCAACAGAATCTAAAAACTTTTTAGTATGTTCTTGAATAATTTTTGGTTTTCCTTTCAAAGTCCCACCATATTCGTCGCCTAATCTTACCATACTGGCGGGATACAAACTACACGCGTCAAAATCTGCTATTTTACATTTTTTATTACCTTTACCCTTCCAATATTTAATATTATCTCTACACATAGTTCTACCACCAACTACACACTTTTGAATAAAAATTCTAGGAAGACCAGATAATTTATAAACACCTTTATAAACACCTTGTTGATGTAAATATTTATCAGCTAAAGACGCAATAGTCCAGACCCCATTAATATCTATATTACATTCTTGTTTAATCCATTCTCTAAATTTATTATAACCCATTCTTAAAACAATAATATCTAATTTACAATATTCGATTGAATAAGTAATAATATTAAATAATTCAACACCATCTATAACTTTTAAAATATCCCATTTTTTACAATTTTTACGAAGAGTTTCATATTCTTCATTAGATTTAAGATGAGGTTTTGCGGTATGAATAGGAATCCAACCTTTTGTAATAGTATTAATATTATATAAATTATAAGGCATTACTTCCTTACTTACAGGTAAATTAAAACATTTACCAAATCCACTCAACGGCATAGTAATAATTTTATAACTATCTTTTACTTCAACCTCCATAATTTTTTTATTTTTATTCATAAATAAACCTCTAGCATTCATTAATCCAGAACCTTTAGTTTTTTGGTCTAATTGAAATAAAAATTTATTAATAAATCTATAATCATATCCAGCATTATGAGCTATTAATTTAATTCTAACTTTATCATTTTGATATTTTTTTATTACCTTACCTTTATCATCGAATAAATCAACAGGAATAACAGGACAATTTTTAGAACACCATTCTAACATTTTTTTACCGCAATTCTTACCTACAGCAGTATTAACATCTCCATCAGCAAAACCCCAACAAACTAAATAAGGTATATGAACTTTATTACCATTTATTTCTTCGCAGTATGTTTCAAAATCAAAGAATACATTAGTATAAGATTCGGCATTTTTAAATTTAAGTTCTTCGATAAAATCTAATTGTTCTTGACTCATTACACTACCATCTTTATTATATCTAACACCATTTTCTACAGCACACTTACTACTATAATTTAAATTATCTAAATCAAAAGCTTCATCATAAAATTGCGTTTGTAATATCTCTTGAGTAAAACATATAGGTTCTAATAAAGTATCTTTGAATTCTAATAAATCTTTAATAACTTTATAACTATTAGTGAATCTATCATTACTTCTTTTATAATATTTACCCTGTTTTTTAAATACATTATTAAAATCATTAGCAGGGAAAACCTCCTGTAATTCTTTATAATGTTGTATAGAATATCTAGTTAATTGTATATCTTCAATAAGAAAATAATGTTTATCTAAAACTCCAATTTTAAATATTTCATCATCATTATTACCATAAACAGAGTTTTTCTTTGAACTATCTTCTTTTTTAACAATAATTTTAATATCTAAAGATTCAGCTATTTGTCTTAATTTAGATTGAGGGACATATCGATTAACTACAAAAGATTTTAATTCGTTTAATCTATCGTCATCTAATCCACCAGCTCTTAAAGCTTTAATTAGACAATTATCTTTATAATTTTTAGGATTAACTATTTTATAAATACCATAGCGACTTAAATCGAAATGAGTTTTATTTACATATTTGAAAAATCCACCAGTAGAATTTTCTTTAGCTTTTCCAGTTTTAAGGAAATCTAGTTCTTGAACTTTTTGAACTTCGAATTTTGTAATATGACTAAAATCAGCAAAAAATTCAGCATCACTTCCAGCAGCATTCATAACATAATCGCCGTCAATAGTAGAATTATTTATAATTTCTAATAATCTAGCAATATTGGTAGAATTTAATGTATAAAAGAAAGGGTTTTTATTATCATAAGATAATTTAAGAACTACATTTTTACCATTTAAAGTTTTTACAACTTGTTTAAGAACTTGCTCCATATTCATATCTTTAAATTTTACTTCAAAAGTTTTCATTCCAGTAGTATCGAATCTGATTAATTGTCTTTCTAATTTTGTTAATTGTCTTACAGCTCTTCTTTGTTTATTTTTATTTACTCTTCTTTTTTCTCTAATTTTTTCTCTTTGAATTTCTACTTTATCATTATAAGTATTTGATAAATAATAGTAAGCGTCTTTTACACTTCTAAAGCGTTTTCCATTTTTTCTTTTTTTTCCATAATCTCGTAAGATTTTTTTCTGTTGTTTTTTGGATTTACCTACGAAAGAGATGTCGAAAGTTTTTCTAATTTTTCTTTGACTAGCTTTGCTAATCGTATTGTTGTTAGAAATACCAATAAAGGTTGGTAATCTTTTAGAGGTAGGCATTATAATATCATTAGATATTAAATTTTTAGAGTTTTGATTATTTCCGTTTGTATTCATTTTATAATATATATGAGGAAAATAATATTAGAATTTAAACCGCACTAAATAAATTAAATTAAATTAAAACTCTTAATAAAAATTAATTTCTTAATAAAAATTAATTTCTATATATTTCTATATGTTTTTTTCTTAATAAAAAGATATTGTCCCAAAATTCCGTTTTTTCCTAAAGGATTAAAAATATTTAGTGCGTTTCAAAAATTACCAACCACCCGCCGAACTTGGTAAATCCATATTTGTATCGTAGGAAGGTTGAATTAATCGACCTTTTTGAGCTAATGAAGGAAGTTGTTTTGGTATAGCAGTTAAATTTACTTTAGGTTTATCACCTAAAATATCTTGTTTAAACCAATCCCAGGCGTCCTCCGCACCTTTTATAACCACACCTCCTTCAACTATCGCACCAATTCCCTGAACCAAAAGACCAACAGGGGCAAGAACTCCAGTAGCATCGAGTAATGAACCAGCTCCCTCTAAACCACTAGCTAAAGCACTAGTTCCAGTATCGGCAAGAGCATCCGCAGCAGCTTTAGCAGCGGCTTTAGCAGCATCACCAGCAGCATCACCAACAGCGGCAGCACCATCAGAAAGACCATCAGCAGCAGCTTTAGCAGCATCAGCGGCAGCTTTAGTAGCATCATCACCAGCATCAGCTAAATCTCCCATATTACCCTGCGGTCTTAAATCATCGTCATCTATTATTCTATTTTTGGGGTTATCAATATCATCTGGTTCTTTAGTTTCTCCACTACTAGAAGCTTGATTTCTATTAATTGTATCAAAATCAATATCTCCATTATCTAAAGTAGGGACTTTAAAATTACTCATAAAATCTTCAAAACTTCCAGCACCTTCGTCCGCAGCAGCATCACCATCGGCAGCAGCATCGCCACCAGCATCACCACTACCACTACCACCACTACTACTAGGTTTTGATAAATCACCCATTTCTATACCTTCACCAGTTTCCGCAACTTCAGCTTCATCACCAGCGATTCCTAATTTTCTTTTAGCAAATCTAGTAGCTTTCTTACCTAAATTTTTATCCCAATCTTCTAAAGAACCCCTATTTCCCATTTTTGCCGAATATAATTTACCACCATATTTTCCAGCAATACCTTTCAGAGTTCTAATACCAATTTCACTACCGACGCTTCTTAAAGCATCTAAATCTATTGTCTGTTCCGCAGATTGAACTAATTGTTTATTCATAGTTTTAATATTATCGACATCGCTACGATAATTAGAAATATTTTGATTAATCTGACTAGCACCAGCTTCGTAAGAACCCATTCCATTCATATAACGATTCATCTATATACTTAATTAATATATTTTTTTTTTTTTATACTTTATTTTCAGGGGTTTCTTTTTCTCTTTTTTCTAATGTATCAGCTAATTTTTCAGCCATACAAGAACTACCTCTTAATAAACATACTAATGTTTCCATAATACCATTACCTTTATTTTTTTTAATATATGGTAAAACTTCTGATGTAAAAAATAAAACTGCTAAAATTATTGTAGAATATTCATACGGGCTATTTGTTGTTGAAACTGAAGTAGAATTCATTTTATATTATTATATATAAATATTTTATTTTACCATAACAATTTATCAGCGTAATACGAATTTGTTCCCTTAATATTTCTATATTTTTGATGTCTTTTTTTATACGCAACTCTTCGTTTATTAGCAAATTCTTTACCTTTTGTTTTAATATAAGTAGGATAGTCAGAATACGAGATTGCTCCTACACTTGCGATTTTTTTACCATTTTTAAAAACATCTATTTTTTTCTTTTTATTAGTAGCTCTTTTAACTATAACACCAAGTTTTTTAGCTTGAGTTCTAGTATAATTAGTTATAGTATAACTCATATTATAATATGACTATTTTTTATTTTTGTTTAAAATCTTATTACCGCTAATATATGGTTTTTCCTTTCTATATTTCATATAATTTATTCCAGCTTTAAAGGCAGAATCTTTAGATTTAAAATTAACTTTTACATATTCTTTTTTTTTTAGATTATATAATTTATAAATATTTCCAATCTTTTTAACTTGATAGGGCATTTATATATTATATTGATATTTATTTTTTCATTTTACTCCAAGCAGCACCGATTTCTTTCATAGATTTACCCATTTTTCGATGTTTAGCCATAAATGACCGATAAGTCATCGAAGAAGAATGAGTAGATTTTTGAGCTTTACTTTTTTTAGTTCTACTAATAGTTTTTTTAGGTCTTCCAACCTTTTTTCCATAAGTTCCCATTCCGTCAGGCATTATATAATAAGTATATATATTTTAATTTACTCAATCATATTTACAATACCACCAGATATATTAAGCATTCTAGCCGTTTTACAGAAAAATCTTAATCGATGTTGTTTCCCTATATCAGGGTTAGTAGCGTCAAGTGTAGCTCGTCTAGTAAAAATAGCAGGAAGATTAGACATTCTAATACCTCTTCCAGACATATTTTCGAGTTTTACACCAGTCCAAAATTGCGAACCCATTTCAATTAAAGAAATATGTCCGTTAAATGTTCTATCAGTTATTCCAGCTTTATCTACAACCCCAAAAGCATTAACTTGATTATCCCAAGAATATTTATACATACATAATTGAAGAGGAATACCGCTTTCAATAGCATTAGCTTCAGATAATTGAAGAGAAGGATTAGAAATAGAATTAGCATAAAAAGGTCTAGATTCAATAGTTAAATTAACACTTTGTCCTTGTCTTAAAGCCATAGAATTATATCTACCAACATTAACCAGTCCTTCGTCAGCTCCATCAGTAATTTCCTGTTGAACTACAACAGATTTTAACACCTTACCACCTAGAGGCAATTGAATTTCAGTAGTAATAGAACCTTGAGTTAAAACAGCAGTAGTAGTTTCTTGAACTTGAATCTCATCGTAAGGTATATCAAAACCACCTTTTTCCATTATTTCTTCTTGAAGGGTTTCCATTTGAGCGGGGAAAAACATATAATCAGCCATTATATAAACATCATTTTCTACAATAGTAGAAAAAATATTATTTTGATTTGCTAATTGGGCTTGAGGGACGCAAAATCGATGACCGAATTCACTAGTAGCCCACTCAACATTCAAGGCAACTTCTTCAGCAATAGCAAAAAGAGGCAACTGAACTCCAACCAAAAATGGTATAAGTTGAGATAATCCAATAGCATAATTAGGGGTTGTAGCAGCATTAGAAGTAATTAAATCACTAGAATCCGTTGTTTTATCAGCAGTATTTCTTTGAAGTCCTGTAGCAGGGTCTTTACTATATTCTGTTCCAATTCTACCTAAAACACCATTACCAGCTCCAGTATTGGGGGCATTAGCAAGAAAACCTCTTTGCTTAACAGAAGTAGCATCAACAGCACCGACAGCAACTATATCTTTACCAGTAGAACCAACAAAAACATCATTACCACCCTGTTTAGGCATAGCTACACCTTCTCTATATTCATTACTAAAATGAAGACGCTTCCAAGTATTATAATGTCCTACTTGGTCTAAAGTAGATACTCTTCGACCTCCAATTGTAAGCCAAGCTCTACGAACCATAGCCAAAGCACCAGTAGAAGTAGGTAAATAACATTTTGTTTCATCACCAGCAATCTGATTACAAGTTTGGGATATATTAATTTGCGAGTTCGAATCGAGAACACCTTTACGCGGAAATACGAATTTTGCTCCCTGTTGAGAAATATTAACAGGGTAAAGAAGGTCAGTATTAATATCTTGTCCTACGGGAACATCATAAACATCAGTTCTTAAAACTGCGGGTAATTGTTTGCCTGAAGATTTATTCATTTTATATTATAATATTAGATAATATAAAATTTTAAATTAAATTTAAATTTTTTAAATATATATTTTTTTAACTTAAGATACAACATTAACTAAACCATTATTAAAAACTATAGTATTTTTATGTTTAATATAAAGAAAGAGTGAATGCGGTTTCATCGATGTCCCAGTAGGGGCAATAGATTGAATTCTTAAACCTAGAGGCGTTCCTTTAAAATTTAAACCATTATTAGTAATATGGTCGTAAGCAACTCCAAAATTATCACACTTAATTTTATCTTCTAAACATACTGAATATTGTTCTTGTAAAGAATGTCTAGCTTGGTCTTGAGCTTGTCCTGCGGCTACAACATTTCCTAGAGCTAAAGATAATTCTGTAGTAGGCGATTTTTCAAAATTAGATAAACTCCATACAGGTCTAATAGCATTAAGTTCTTCGAAATTTTTAGCCGAAGAACAAGTTCCATTTTTCTGCGAATCTTCAGAATCTACTTCAAAATCGAGCGGAATACGAAGACCACCTTTAGTTAGTGTAAAATCAGTCATAGTAATTCTATTTTTTAATGTTCCTGCTGTATCTTCTGTAAGCAATTGAGTAGCCCAAGATGAATTATAATTATAATTATTTAAAAATGATGAAGGTATAATATTAGCAATAGTAGCAATAGTTCTACCTGTATTAATATTAAGAATCGCACTATGGTCGTTAGATTGAATAACATTATAAAAAGAACTATAAGCATTATATTCCCAAGCACCATTCATATTACTCATCATAGCTTCTTGCCCTTCTGCGTCAGGAACTTCTGCTTCAAATGTAAGCATCATATCAGATAATTCATAAAAAGCACCACCATTAGCTTGACCCCCTTGATTAGTAGCAAATCGCCATTTATTATTTCTTAAAACAAAATTATCAGGACTTAATGAAATTACTATGCGAATTCCACCGACTAAATTTAAATCTATAGGAGAACCTTGGAGGAATCCACACCATAATGGAGTAGCAAATGAAAATTGTTTATCGCATTTTGCTGCGGTTGAAACTTCTTTAGATAAACCCCCGTAAAGTCCATCAATACCACCATTTAAATAACTCTTAATAGATTCATTCAAAGGCATTATACTCGAACAAAGACGATTATAATTTTTAATATTTTCGTAGGTCTGTCCGTTAGAAAGTGATTGAATACTTACAACATCGAAACAACTGGATATACCTGTTCTTCCGTCCATATAAACAATATTATCCGTATTTGCTGCTACTTGTTGAAAAAATTGAGATGCGTTATTGGGAGCTACACCAGTAGAAGCTTGAGCTTTAAATTTACCCGAGATTTTTAAACTCTTTCCATTACAAATTTTTGGAACTTGCGGAATTTCGAAGATTATCTGGGGAAGACCAGCCCTACTTCCAAAGACACCATTTCCAAGATTAGTCGGTCGGATTTGAATTAATTCTCTTCTATAAGCCATTATATAATTATAATATATATTTTATTTTATTTAAAACAAAATATAAACTTTTAACTTTACTATATATGATTATTTACATATCAACTCTCATACCATCTTTACTAACAACTAAACGCCTCAATCCATTAACATAACTAACCATTAATTTATTAACAGCCCCCGCACCTTGAGTTCTTAAAGAAATATTTCCATCACTTTTTAAATTATAATAACCGCCATATCGTCCTAAAGCTCGAGCAAACATAAAATTATCATCAGGTCTTTTAAGATTTCTTACGAAAACTTTACTAGATGTTAATGCTTTTTCAGTTTCCCAAAGCTGAACCTGTTCTCGAATAGGAGGAGTAAGATTTAATTTAGAGCAGGGGACTCGTCTAGTAGGTTGCGACCTACCATTAACTATAAATTGGTAATCTTTAATGGAATCAAGAGTAGTCGCTAAATTATCTGTCGCTAAATCTTCCGTTAAACCATTATTCAAAGGTAATACCATAATAGCACTAGCTCTTTCATTTAAGGCAGGAATATTTATCTGACTTACAGCTTCACCAACGGGTATATTATTTCTATAGGTTGTTGGGGTCATATAGTCAAATTCCATACCTTCTTCCGTAAGAACTTGTTTTCTTAATTTATCGACATAAGCAGCAGGAGGACTACAAGTTTTAAGAACCAATTCAATATCAGATAATACATATTTACATATTTTAATAGCATCAGTTTTTCTAATACCGCAAGTATTTGCTAGAGTATAATTAGCACCACCAACACCAGCACCACCTTGAAATAAATCACCATTAGCACCACTTCCATCGAGAGTAATTGTAAGTTCAATAGCAGCCGCACCAGCACCACCATTATAAGCTAGAGATACAATAACACCCATATTAGACCATACAGGTAAAGTAGCAGGAACGGCAGTAGGGTCGCCAGAAGTCCAACCATAAAGATTTCTTCCTACAACTAAATTAGAAGCACCAACAGCACCATTTCTAACAATTTTAGCCCCAGCAACTAAAGCACCAGCAGGTATAGCATTAGTCGTAGCAGTTTGAGCCGTTCCATTAACAGAATCGACATTAAGAACAACACTAACTAAAGGATTAGCAGTATTAGGAAGAGCAGAAGAAATACCAAATCTACAAGAACCTTTTACATAACCAGGGTCATTAATATTAGTTATTACTTCACCTGTATCATTAACAATACCAGCACCAGACCAAAGTTCAAGACATTTTCCAGCAGGATTAGTATCAAGCTCTAATTTTAATCCCGAACTCAAAGCAGCAGGAAACATTCTATCCCCACCGAGAATTCCTGAATGTAATTTCATAGCAACTTCGCAGGTTGTAGGGGTAGAATCTTCATTTCGATTAGTTGTTCCAGAATTAAAATCGAAATTTCCCGTTTTATAGGTATGACTTAATTGAGAATGATTAAAAACTACAGAAGGGTCATTATCATTTCCTTCATTACCATAATCTCTAGAAGATGGTTCTAAAAGTTCGAGTAAAGCCCTTTTATTTTTTACTGAATCATTTTCCTCGAAATGACTAACTTTAGCTACATATTCACCATACGATTGAATTGATTCTAGAGAATGGGACATAGTTCCATCATACAAACGCAAATTATTGATAATACTTTGTATTCCGCACCTTTTACTAAAGGTTGCGGGAGAAGAACAGGTTGCTTTTACCTTAAATTTAAGATATGATTGTCTTGGGTCTATAAATCCCATAAAATCAGGTATTTCGAAATTAATTGTTTGTCCTGCTTCGTATTCGAGTTGATTTTGCGAAGGGACAATAGTAGATTTACTAGGGATTGTTTTATCGTATTGACTTGCCGAAAATTCCATTATATAATTAAGTTAGATATTTTTCTAAATTAAATTTTTCAATTAAAATTAACTTAATATATTTTTGAGATAAATCATATTAAAATATTTATATATATTAATATGTTTTCAGTTAGTTATTTAAAGATTTTTTCTGTTGGTATAAAAACTTTTTTCGTTGTAAAATCGCTTCCCTATTTTGGTGGTAATATTTTTTACTTGCTTCTCTTGTTTTAATTCTTCCTTTATTAGTTTTCTGATATTTTCTTATATATTTTCTTTTATTAATTTTAATTGTTTCTAATTTTTCTATTAATTCATTTTTGCTTAAAGATTGTAAATTAAATTCATCTGGTTGAATATAATCAGGTTCTTTATTAATAAATATTGCTTCCCCTTCTATATCATTCATTTGAACCATTACTTCAGCATTATCGAAAAAATTAGGTTCGTCATCATAATTTATACTATTTGAACTCATTTCTATATATTCTATAAAGATATTAATTTTTCTTAAATTAAACGAAGAAATTTATTTAGAAACAAAAACTTTTGAATCTTTGGGTAATTGTTTTTTAGGTTTTTTCTTTGATATATATTTTGCTACATAATCAGAACCTTTACAAATTTTTCCATCGATACATTCTGCGTTTTCATTAGAAATCGATTTAAATGAATTTTTAAAAGTTTTTGGTTTTTTAGATTGTTTAATAGGTTTAAACATTTTTATTATATATTAGAATTATATAATAAAATGAGTTTAGTTTTTTTGAAAAATGACGACCAAAGTAGAGATACATCTACAGCAGCTCAAGACCAGCATTTACTTCCATATCGATGGAGTAATTATTTTACAAATCCAATAAAAATAAAGAAAAATTCTCAAGTAGCTTATATTAAATCGAGTTTTAATGTTATTGATAATGGAGAGGTTTCAGCTTCTACTATATATCAATTAAGTGGAATGCCTGAACTTAATCCTACAATACCTATACATTTACCAGAGAGTTCTAATGAGAATTGGAAACAATATTTATTTAATGTAGCTAGATTGTTGAATCAATATTCGAATAATGATACTTATACTAATAATACTTCAGCAGTATCAGTATATCAAGGTATTAATCAAAGACAATTTGATTATGGTTGGAATCTTTTATTAAGAGAGGACGATAAGGTAGATATTACTTGCGTCCCTAAACCCGCTCAAGATGTTTATAACCAAGATTTTAATAATGGGTCATTATCTAATTTCGATACTACTGGAGTAGATGATGTTGATATAGAAAATTTTGCTATTTCATCGCCATTATATAGTAATGGAAATCCTAGTTTATTATATAATAACCAGTATTTAAATATACCGCCAGGACAAGATGGAACTAGAATGACTGGTATGGGAGTAATACAATTACCTAAAAATGTCGATGTTCCCCCTTTATTTTTTGGAGGTGTAGGATTCTATAATACTGGATATTCTGCTAGTCAGTCCGCGGTTGGAGCTAATCAATTACCTAGCTTTGCTTTTGGTGATTCGCCTACCAATAATGAAAAAGTCCCGTCTTGGAAATGGGGTTTTTGCGGAATGTCTTACACTAATACCCCTATTAAACAATATTGCGGAGGACAACCAGCTACGGCAAATGGAGGAGGTCATAATTTACCTAATAATGGATATGTAATTAAAGGATTTAGAAATTATCCCCAAGAGTTTGCTGATACTTCTTTTCCAGGACCACTTCCAGGAACAGGACTAATAGGAGGTTGTTGTATTGCTAATCAATCATTTGGAGTTCAATCATTAAATTTAATTAATAGTTATTACCCGCAACCAGACCCAGTAAGGGGATATATGGAAAATGTAGATTTAAATAATTCTAGTAGTGATGTTAAACCCTTTGATGCTACTTGCCGTTATTTATTAGGTTGCGATATTTTTGCCGCAGGAGGAAGATTAGATTTAAGTGTAAAGGTTTTAACGCCTCAAGGTGCTGTAGGTGGTGGAGGAACTTTAATTGATTCTTCTTATACTGAAGTAGCCCCAGGAATAGTAATTAATTTACTAGAATTAGCAAATGCTTGGACTACTACAATAAATTGCGGAACTGGAATAACAGCAGGTAGAAGAGCATCTCAATTATTTTTTAGATTTCGATGGACTTCCCCTTATACTATGGCGGTTGATTATACTTTATCTGTCGATGGTTTTGTAGGAACTTATGACCCTGAAACTGATATTATTAGAAACCCTGTCCCTGAACCTTTTGTAAGTGTATCTAGCCCAGACCCAAGAGATAGATGGATTACACTTTACGATATGAATCAACCCGCCCCTTATGATAATGACGCTTATTTTATACCTAAATATATGGGTGATGTAGGATTAGTTGAATATAATTTTACAAATCTAAATTATGCCGCGAAAAAAGGATTCTTTAATTCTAAAAAATCTTATAGATACGCAGAAAATATAGCTGATTTTGTCCCTGGAGCAGATGAATTTAATTCTTTACCTACGGCTTTTGAGTTTATGAAAGGACAATATGGTAATTCTTCATTATTAGCTAGAAGTCAAACACCAGCCCGAAATTCAGTTAAATTAGGAACATTAACGCCAGAAATATTTAAAGTTTTAGATGGAATTCCTGAAACGCAACTAAATTTAGTAATGAATCCAATTTCAGACCTAGGACAATTAGACCTAGTTCAGGACTGGTATGGTAATCCTATGTTTCAGTCAGATACGCCAAATACTCAATTCGGTAAGCAAATAGGATTTCTTGATGGGGTTTTGGTTTTAAATAATAATCCTACAACAATACCAGCAGAAATATGGGAAGCTTTTGAATCTAATGGAACTAATACAATATCTTTAGATGAAGCAGTTTTTAGTAATCATATTCAACTTACAAATTTACCTATTCAATCCCAAAATGGAGTTAAATCTACTCAAAATAAAACAATAGCAGTAGTATCAACTCTTTGCGTAGATGGAGGAGCTAGGCATTTAAATGATAAATTAGTATATTGCGATTCAGCTCACCTTCTTAATTGGATTGATTTAAATAATTATAATGATATAGAACTTCAAAAAATCGATGTATTAATTACTAATGATGATAATACCGAAAGCACTTCATTAATAGGAAGAACTGATATAGTAATAATTTTTAGGCAAAATCCTCAACCTCTTGAAAGAATTCAACCAATAAGAAGAAATCCAAATACTCAAGTATTTTTTAATTCAAATAATTAAATTTCTAACTAATATATAAATAATGTTAAAGTTTATATATTGGGCTATTGGAGTAAGGGATACACCTACAAATACTATAAATCCTAATAGTATGTCCCCTTTACCGAAAAATAGATTTGTAAATTATGCTAGAAAGCTGCGGAAAGTTGATGAAGATAATGAACCGCATTCTGATATTTATCATTTAAAAAGAATGGAAAGATTATATGGTAAATCTAAAAAAAGAAAAAAACAATTAGATACATATTACGATTATTATAATCATTAATATAATATATGAAATTATCTAGAAAAATTAGATTAAGATTATTTAGAAAAAAACATTATAGAATTTATAATAACAAATACTTTAGAAAAAACTCTGCGTTTAATTATTTTAAATTAAAATATTGATATATATTATAATGATAAAAACAAAAAGTCCAAAAAATTTTAAAATTACCACTACTCAAAAAGTAGCTGATTCTACACCAGTAGAAAAATATGAAATCGATGATATACACTTTGCTGATGATGGAACACCAATAGTAAATTATAAATGGAAAACAAAAAAATCAAAAAAGAATAAAAAAATAGATGTAAGAGTTTTAAATAATAAAAAGAAAAAATTACCAAAATCTTATTATCACCCAAAAGCAATAGCCGATAGAAAAGCTGGAGATTTAAACGAAAAAAGATTCCAACCAATAGCAGAAAAATGGTTCGGTATGAAATTTAAAGAAGATAAAAAAGGTTGGAGAGTATTAGATTATTTAAACCCATCGAAGAAAATAGCTGTAGAATTAAAAAGTAGAAATAACACTATGAGAAAATATCCTGATACTATTATTGGTTATAATAAATATGATACGGCTCGTAAATATATGTTAAGAGGTTGGAAAGTATATTTTTTTTTTAAATTTACTGATGGATTATATTTTTGGGAAGTTAAGAACTTATTGCCTAATGATATTACAAAAGAATCTAGGGGAACATATGCTAGAGGATTTAGAGAATATAAACCCCATTTATGTATCCCAATAAACTATCTGACGAAAATAAATAGATATAATAATTATGAAGAATTTCTTAAGATTGTTTAGAAAAAGTATAAAAGATAAAAAGTTTAAAAGAATTTTTTATGTTTTTAGAATTATATATAGAATGGACGAAACTTTAAATGAATTATTTCCCTCAATAAATCCTAATATCGATGAATTAAACGAAATGACCCCTTTGAATCAAGACGAACAAATTACTAATGATGACCCAGAACCAGAAACAGAAGTAAAAGAAGATTTTAAAGAATCTGATATATTTATGAAATCTGGTAAAAAAAGATTAAAATCTAAATTAAAAGAACCTACTGATACAATTGTAGAAGAAGATATAAAACCAAAAAGAAAATATCCTCATCTAGCAAAAGCAAGAGCTAAAGGAGCAGAAGTAAGAAAAGCAAAAGCAGAAGCTAGACGACTTAAGAAAGAAGAAGAAAAAGAATTAAAAAATAAATTAAAATCAGAAAAAAGAGAAGCTACGGCAGAAAGAAATAGACAAAAAGCAAAAGCTCGATATTATACGGAAAAAGAAAAAAAGAAATCTCAACCTATAGCTATACAACAACAATTTATACCAAAATCAACTAAAAAAGATATGGACTTTAATACTTTTGCTAGTTATATGATGAAATATGAAAATCTAAAGGAACAATATAAAAATAAAAATATTAAAATGAAACCTATGAAACAAGTTAATACAAAACCTATTAAAAAAGAAATACCTTATAATCCGCCAAATTATCCATTATCTCATTTATATAATCCTAATTTAAGAAATAGGAAAGAATGGGGAATGTAAAAATTTTTTAACTTTTATTATTTTATATAATATTAATATATAATAATGAGTAATCGAAAAACTAGAAGTCAAAGTAAAGATGAATATTTAGATACTGATTTAACGATTAAGCCAATACAACCCGTTGAAATTAAAGAAAAAAGAAAATATAATCCTGTTTTACCTAGTATAATGAGAAATCGCGGTTCGATTTTACTGCTAATTGGCTCTCAAAATTCTGGAAAAACTACAATAATTAACAACCTTTTGCTCTCGAAAAGTTTTTGGGGTGGAAAAAATTCTGCCTTCGATAATGTATATATCTTCTGTCCGTCGGTGGAACTAGATGATGGATATAGGTTTTTAAGAGAAAACTTCGAATGCTATAGCGAATATAAAGCTGAATATTTAGAAAATATTAAAAAAACTCAAATGCTATTCGATAAAAAAGATAGACCTAAAATTATGATTGTTATAGATGATGGAAGCGGATTAATCGATAGAAATTCTACATTCAATCACTACCTAACAAGATTTCGTCATTATAATTCAAATATTATTTTATCAATCCAAAATTTTAAAAGTTTAAGTCCAATAGCTCGTTCTAATGCTAGTGATGTTGTTTTAATGAATGGTATTGTAAATGATAAGGAAATGGAAAAAATAGAGGACGAATATGATGGAATGTTTAAAGGGACATTAAAAAAGATGTATCAAAAATATACTGCGAAACCATATTCTTTTTTATATTTAAAAGTAAGGAAAAACCCTCCAGAAATGTATCAAAATTTTACTAAAAAAATAGATTGGAAGAAATTCGCTAAAAAATCTATAGATGATGATATAAATTCTGATAGTGAAAATGAAGATATAGAATAATTTTTTTAAAAAATATTATAAAATTTTTAAAACTTTTATAATTTTTTATTTTATCTATGTTTTATATAAATGAATACAAAAATAATTTACGCATCAAAACAAACATCTCAAATTAATAATCCTGATAATGGCGAATGGATTAATAATATATCTCAAGGGATTGAGGTGAAGAAGGGTTCAAAGGTTTCAATCGAAGGCATTACAATTAACTCTATTGGGGTTGGTTCTGATATAATCGAAATACCTGACTCAATAAAAAATTATCCATATTTAACTAATAGAATGGTAATGAATTGCGGTATATATATTAATCATAATCATAAATTTACTTGTCCTTTACCATTAAAAACTCAAATTAGTGTATATACTGATATAACTTTGAATGATTACGGATATTTGGATAATACTGGTATGCCTCAAATCGATTTACTTGGTATTAAAGGTAAAAATGTATCGGAAGAAGTAAGTGGAAGAAGATATTATATTGGAAGATTAACTCAAGGTAATAATAGTGCTGAAGTAAAACCCGATAATCAAAATGATTTAGATACAATTCAAATTCCTGGCGGTCAATTTCCTCCTCCTCCTCTTTTTAATACTATACAAACTCCTACTACTACTATTGTTCCTGCTGTTCCTGCTGTTCCTGCTGTTCCTGCTGTTCCAGGTGTTCCAGGTGTTCCAGAAGTTCCCGCTACTCCTGATTCATTCGATTTACAAAATTCTTCTTTTCCTAATGATGGTGCTGTTAGTTTAGTTAGTGATTTCGATGTTGCTAATAATGTTTCGCCTATTGTTTTGAATGGTGGGGCTAAACAATTTACTGATGATGGTGGAACTGCTAATGATTATTCTACGAGTCATTTACGACATATTACTTTTGATGGTGGTGCTGCGGGTCATAATGTCTGGGTAAAATTTATAAAATATGCTTTTGAAGCATCTTCATTTTCTCATTATGATAGATTATATATTACTGCTTCTGATAATCTTGCTGATTTATCTACTGCTTCTGGTCTTTTGAATTCTACAAAAGCTCCAGTTTTATCTCCTTATCTTTATCAAACCTCTTCTACCTCTGTATCAAGTGGATTAGGTAATAGTTATACTTCTACTAATGGTGGATACGGAACAGGTGGCGGTTGGGTTGTCCCTAGTGAAAGTGGTGAAACTGGAACTAATGATAGTAAAGGTAATAATAATGCTTCTTGGTTAAATACCTGGTTGAAAATCGATACTAGATATGTTCGGTTTTGGTTCTTTTCGGACTCAAGCTCTACGGATTCTGGTTGGGAAATATTGGTTGCTCCTGAAATTATAGTTCAAGGAACTCCGTTAATACCTGCTATACCCCCAATACTAGCTATACCAGAAATACCAGAAATACCTGCTATACCAGAAACAACAACTATAACTTATACTCCTACTCAAGTTGGTGTTCCTTTTCCTATTGGGGATAATAATTTAGCTTGGAATTTTTTAGAAACAAATATACCTTTTGGTGTTAATGCTGGTTATGATAATCCTTCGTCGATTGCTGCTGCTATTACTGAAGATTTTACATCTGCCGATATATTTCCAAATAATTCTATTATAGGTGATAATCAAAAAAATTCTTATCCTGCTTCTAATGAATCTAGTGTTAGTGCTGGTGGTTGGTCGCAATATACAGCTTCAACAAAAAATACTGCTGTTTATCTTATTGATACGAAAGCTAATGTTGATACTACTCAAGGAAATTCTACTTATGGGGCTTATGTTGGTTATTCTAATCCTTTTTTAATGTATTATGGAAGTAGATTATTATCCCCTGCTGCTCTAAAAAATTCTAGTTTTATTATCGATTATGGCTCTGCTAATCCCCCGCATTTTAATGATTTAATTAATATTTTTAAACAAGATGTAGTAGGAACTATAATACCTCAAGGTAGAATTTTAACAACTAATCTAGTGTGGAATGCTGATAATGTTCGATTACTACAACAATTTTTACATTCTCAAAAACAATATAATGGAACTAGTAGTTCAACAAAAAATTTAACTACTCAAGAACAGAAAGAATTTTTTAAAACTTTTATTAAAGTAGGAAGATGCGATGACGGACAAGCTAATAATACAATACCTTTAATGCCTCCTGCTTATAATGAAGCTTCTAATACTTTACCTAATCCTTCTAATACTTATTTTAATACTCCTACTTTTTATAATGATTTAGTTTATAAAGACCAAGAATTTCCTGCTGACGCTCTTACTACTGATGCTCGTTTAAATAACGAACAATTTTTAGATTTAGATGGTAAATTAAATTTAAGTCCTAAACAAGTATCTCAATATCTCGATGTTAATTTTGTATGCGTAGAATTATTACCCCCTAATGCTGTATTACTACCAAATGAAACTAGATTTAATATTGGTATTGTAATGAGTCAATCCGAACAAATAGCTTCTGCTGATTTTAATAATTTTAATTATTTAATCGATTTATCTTTTTATAATCCTCTTAATCAATCTGTTTTATTAATTAATCCTAATAAATATGATAATCCTGCTACTGGTGTAGATTTACCTGCTAATTATTCTAATTTAATGAATGTTGGCGCTCCTAATGCTGGAATAGTTTTTGATGGTGCTAGAGGAAGGTTTGCTTTTTCTAATTTAAGTTGGGCTTTAATAGGTGATAATGGTGATTCTACGACAGCTCAAACTGGTGCTGGTGAGGAATATCTTGGAATTAATATTCAACAAACTCCTCCCGTTTTTGGTTCTGGTATAGCTGGGACTCCTGTCGATAAATTGATTACTCCGCATCTTGAGTATTCTCAATCTGGTATTGGTATTCTTAATTTTTCTGTAATACCTAATAAAGATGCTGATAAACCTACTACGGAAGGTGTTCTTGAAAACTTTCAAAGAATCGATATTAATTTACCTCAAGATATTAATGATAAATGGAATAATTCTTTAATGAATAGATTGGGTTTTACCTATGAAGGGATAGTTAATACTTTTGGTTTGCCTGATGTAATTTTTAATCCTCGTCATATAAATCAAGTTATACCTTTTGAAATACCTAATAATTTTCCTTATCCTATGACTACTAATGTAAGAATGGATACTTCTCAAGATATAAATTTAGGTGTTAATGCTGCTGCTAATTTACCTATGTTCGATTTAAGGGTAGAAGATGATTTTATTAATATTAAAGTTGCTGGTGAATCTGCTTCCCTTTATGCTGTTAATTTACCTAAAAAATTAGAATTCCCTTATTGGTTGGTAGAATCTGATATTATAGATGGTGTAGAATTTTATTCGCAAAATAATGGGGCTAAAGCTAATATTCTAGGAATTTGTAATAGAGCTTATTTGAGTGGTGATTACGCTATAGGTATGGGTAGTGATTATGTTTTTACTGCTACAAAAGATTATACTATAACGGATATTACTACGCATATTCTAAATCCTGATTTAACTGCTGCTTTTATCGATGATAAAACTGCCGTAATATATAAAATTCAATCTCCATTATTAGAAATAGATTATAATAATTCTGGTGGAACATTATTTCCTCCGCCTCCTCCTCCTGTCCCTCCTAAAAAAAAAAAATAATAAATAAATAATAATAATAATATTTATTTATGATTGGAATACTCTTCTAACTACTTTTGCTTCTTCTTCTCTATATCTTTTTTGGATTTTAGGAAAAGATTTTAAATCTTCTGGTAATCTATCGAATCCATCAATACCTATATATTTTTTTAATTCCAATCCCCAACTTTTTATTTTTGCTTTAGGTTGAAATTGTTTCTTTAAAAAAAGTGCTTGAATTGTTTTAATATTATTAATATCTTCTGTTTTACCTGTATCTGGTATAGCAATTCTTATTAATCTTCTAATTTCGTTTTCTTGTTTTACGGCTATTTGTCTTAATAAAGTTAAAACTGCTTTTGATTGTTTATCTAATTTTCTAGTTATATCTGTTATTTTTCTTTTAATTTCTGCTGCTGGGGGATTTGGAAATTTCATTCTTAAATAACCATATAATACAGAATAAGCAACGCACCAACCTGCTGGGTCTTTTCTGACTATAGTTATTTTATCTTTTGATGTTGTTTTTGAATTAACTAATTTACCTTTAGTGCGTGTGGAAGCTAAATTGAAATAAGATTGTAGTCCAGTAAATCTTTTTTGGAAATCATTAGATTTTAATCTAGGACAACTAGCTTCTAAATTTACGTATTTCCATTCTTTATTTAGAGTGTGATTTGCCTTATTTTTTTTTATTTTATTAAATCTTCTTACAAATACAGACATTCTTTTATCTACTGATTTCGATGGTGATTCATTTCCCCAAGGTTCATATCTTTCTACTTCATTTCTATGATAATTAAATATTAATAAATTCATATGTCTAGGAAGAGATAAAAGAATTACAACTATTTTACCTTGTTTCTTACATTTTTCTATTTGGTTTATTAAATCACTTATATCACTATCACTTAATTTATTAAATTTTGTAAATTCTATAGCCGCACCATCTATACCTACATCTTTATTAGTATTAAAAAAACCGCAATCGTTTTTTACTTCACTCATCATTACTGCTAAAAGCAAATTCATACTTCTACCCCAGTTAATAAATAAAACAGGGTCTTGAGTTTCTTTCGATGATTTATTTATAAGAACTTGAAAGAAACCACTAAATTCTTTTATTTCCTTTTTACTTCCTAAAACTTTATCAATAATAGATTTAGTTGATTCAGATATATCTAAATTTTTATTTGGTTTTGGTTTTGGTTTTGGTTTTGGTTTTGGGGGTGGTTTTTTTTCTTCTTTTGGTTTTGATAATTTTTTAAATTTATCGAAATCCCATTTTTTTCCTTCTAGTAATTTATCTAAATCTTTTATAGGTCTATATCCCCCAGAAAATTTATCTAAATGTTTATTAAATAATTCAGTTATTTTAGCTTTCTTACTCTTCCATATATCTTTAATTGTTTGTTTTCGTAATTGTTTATTTATTTCGGTCAAATGCTTTCTCATAAAACTGCTCGTTAGTTTTTTTTCAGTCATAATATATAATATTTATAGATATTTATTATATTTAAAAAACCAAAGAAAAAGAAAAATCCAGTAAATACTTTTTCAATTAAAAAAGGTCATTTTTTAGTTTGTTTCGATTAAATGTAAAGTTTAAAAAAAATTTTACATATAATTTTCGTATAATTTTCGTAAGACCATAACATAAAAAAATCAAAATAAATTTT
>Ga0307984_1000280_pt1 | contig 22234 bp, 17 predicted proteins | sample EllFjometageno78_FD_203169 | JGI IMG/M metagenome (GOLD analysis project Ga0307984, IMG submission 203169) | Marine microbial communities from Ellis Fjord, Antarctic Ocean - #78 | ecosystem: Environmental > Aquatic > Marine > Unclassified | place: Southern Ocean | collected 2014-10-09
TACTGAATAAGTAGTATTAGTATCTGTGGAAGCTATAGTACCATTAGCAGCTATAGTTATATTCGTACCAGCGGTAAGAGCAGCTACAACATTAGTAGTATCAGTGACATCGGCACTCGCTTCGATACCGTCTAGTTTAGCTCCATCCACCGAGACATTACGTCCATCAAAGGTTGAGCTAGTTGTAATAGCACCAGTCATTGCACCACCAGTTTTTGGTAGTTTTGTTGCTAAAGCAGTAGTAAGAGTAGTATTGTAATTTGCATCATCATTGATCGCGGCCGCCAGCTCGTTTAAGTCATTGAGTGTACTCGGAGCGCCTCCAATAAGAGTAGTAATTTCTGAATTAACGTAAGATTCTGTTGCATAACCGGAAGGTAACACATAGTTATTTGCGTTAGTGGCAATGCCTCCTAATTTTGTATGATCAGCATCAGTAAAGACATTCGAGTCTGTAGCTGCTTCAACAGCGGCTCTGATTTCTGCGTCAGTTTGGTCGTTGGTATATCCAGCACTCGCATGATTACCCCAACCGTAAGCTGTGTTCCATTGTCCTGAGTTTCCACCTGTTGCTGTTACTACGCCCGATGAAAAAGTGCCCGTAGTGCTCAGGTTCTCATTACCAAAGCTGATAGCACCTGATGTATCTGTGATGGAACCTGCACCAGCAGTAAGTGTTCCGGCAGTCATCCCACCTGTGACAAAAATTCCGGCTGCGGATGTTCGTAATTTTTCGTTGCCGGTGTGGTACAGCCGAAGAATATTTGCCCCGCCTTCTAAATATTTCGTGCCGCCAGCGGTCGTGAGAACAACATTTGCCCCTCGAATAAAGAGGTTGCCAGTCCCAACGTCATTGATATAACTGTGGTTACCATCGTGATATATCTCTAGATCGTCAGTTCCGAATGTGAGCTTCTTGTTGTCAACTAACGATATGCCTCCGTTGGCTGTGATTTCTCCTGTAAACGTGGCCGCACCTGCCGCTGACATATCAAGAGATAAAACAGTGGTACTTACGCCACCATCATTCCCTTGGAATATTATATCCCCATCAGATACAGTTGACTTAATGTACATGTTGTTTCCAGACTGGAATACCCTACCAAACTCGGTGCCTCCGTCTTTGAACTGGATGTCACCACCATCAGCATCAAGGATAATATCCCCTACAGCATCAACGGTAAAAGCACCTGTAGCTGTAAGCGTTGCCGCGTCAAGCGTCATGGTATCTACCACTACACCTCCGTTGGCTGTGATTTCGCCTGCGAAGGTTGCACCCGTACTTGTCAGTCTTAAAGGCTGTACACTATTGTCTAACTCAAAGTATATTTCGCCGCCGTACCTAATGTTCTTGACTGCAAAGTTACCTCCGTTATTTGTGTTATGACCTCCATAAGCGATTATGTATGCATCACTTGAACCTAAGTTAGTTACCCATCGTTGCGCAGTATAGTTTGTTGAACTACTTGAGCCAATAACTAAAGGAGTAGTACTTCCAGAACCAGCTTCTATAGTAAGCGCGCCTGTCATAGTGCCACCAGCTTTTGGCAGTGCTGCACCAGCAGTAGTAGTAGTCGAAGTTAATACAGCATCTCGTGCTGCGATGTCTACGCCATCAACTGTGCCGGATACTGCGATATTGCCAGTTACAGCTACGTCATCACCTACCTCGAGGCCGTTCTTTACTCTAAAATTATGATTGTCGGCCATGGTTCACATCTCCCCAAGTGGCTTGCCCCCTTTGCGAGGGCTGAATTTTGATTTGGATACAGTATAAGAAATTTTAACTGTTTTGTCAAGGTTTATTTTTAACACCTCACGATTATCCCCAAACTTTAGTAGAACCTACGTAGATTGAGTTTATTGTTGTCGAGCCTATACTAAAACCAGTAAGGGCCGCGGAACCTAGATACACTTGAGTAATACCTGAACTGGTGGGTGTATAAGGGTTACTAGGTGCCCCGCCTGATTGTGTACCTAGCTTGAGATAAGGTAATTGTGTTCCGAGTTTTAAATACATTACACCACCTCAAGCTCAATGCTATCAATGCATATCTTAGCGACACCAGTTGGATTAGCTGCTTGGTGTCCTAATTTAAGGACACCTAACAGTTGTTGCGCCCCAACAATGTTAGAGGTAGATGAGCTAGTACCCGAAGTAAAAGTATCACTATAGATAACAGTACCTTCACCTCCATCAGAGGGTTGTATAAGCGTATTATAAGCACCAGTTGCAGCCCAGCTGGAGGAAATAGTATTACCCTCTAACTGCAGCCCAAGCTTCACACCAGTAGATACAGCACCGCCTAACGTATACTTTATACGAAGATTGGTATTAGCAGCAATCTCACTAACGCCTGTAGGCATGTCTATATAGACACGGTCATAACAATACCCATAATTTGGAGTAGGCATAATGTGATGCACTAATTTGTTATTGTACTCAGTGGAGTTATACATCATCATCATTTCCTGGGCAGAGTATACAGTCCGACTAAAGGCAACTCTCCTACCTGAGTTTCTATCGACACCCCAAGCCTTGCCGTGAAAATTAGTCCAAGTGGCATATTGAGATGATTTAACATTATGAGATGTTGTGTTTTCTAAAGTGTCGCCAGTTGGTAATACTAAATCTCTAAAATAAACATCTCCTCTACTACTATCTATTTTTGCGCCATTAGCTAAGTAACCACCAGAAGTCACGATAGGTTCACGGTTATTAGTCCTGTAACTATAATTGTGGAGGGCATTTAAGACAGGGGCAAGGCTACCCATAGAGCCACTAAACTCGAAGACAGTTGCTAGATTAACTGCTGGGTCAACTGCCATTTCTGTAAGAGCCCCACGAGAGCCATTGAACGATCCCATATAAAAATAGAAATCATCATAGTAATCAAACTGAGTTGGGTCTGCTTGATCAATATAGTTGGTTAAGAAGGTCTTAAACTTTAAGCGGTTTGCAACAGAGCCCACCCTTCTCAGTGACATATAATACCCATTTAGGATATGCCTAATATCCCTGTTAATTCCTTGCGTGGGTGATGTGTCATGGTAAGGGCCGTAAATATCTATGTATCCAGCACTGACTAAACTATTAGCTTTGAATGTTGCACTAGCTCTTATTTGTATAAAACCTCCAGAGCCTTTACCAGAGCGTTCAATGATGTCATGCACCTCGACTGTCTTTCCATGGATAACTATATACTTATTACTTCCAGTCGTTGAGTGCGATATGGTCAACTCAGGGGCATCTACTACCGTGTTATCTGAGTATGGGCTGTAACCAAACCACGTTTCTTTGTGATATGTCATGCCTATTCTGTGAATAATTGTCTCACCACCTCTTGCAGTTTCAGACACCCACCCTGCGGTAATGGTTACTTCCCCAGTGCCCGTGTATAAGAGGTATTCCTTGTTGGGGTTGACTAGATTACTGAGGTAATACTGTGGGTCTAACTTATAGGCAGGTAGTAGCGTATTTGCCTTTGGACTAGAACTTTGCCAAGTCGCAGGCATGCTTCTTGTATATGCCCTGTTCGGTGTATTCCAACTAAGGTAGGTCTTCTCTCCTTTTCTCGAGGTGTATTTGATAAAAGAATGCTGGTCTGGGGCTGCTGCAAACCAAACACCGTAATTACTGCTATCCCCCGCGTACCACGCAAGTAGAGGGTCAGTGAGCCAAGGGTTTGCAGGTAAAGCCTTTAATCTAACTTCATCGCCATTGGTAATCACATTGTATCCAGACTGGCCGTGTGGCCCAGAAGGCATGTTGTCTAAGCTGTAGGGGTTAGAATATGATCCCAATGTGCCTGAACCCGTAGTTCCATCAACCCCTCCAGAAGGGGATTCTATGTAAGGGTCACACCAGAAAATAGCCATTATGTATTCTCCAGTGCATATAGTAAGTGACCGAGTACATCAATGTTATAAGCTTCTAAGGTTCCCCCTAGAACTAATTGTTCCCGTGAAGCAGTCGTGTCTACGACTACGTCCACTACGTCCCCATCATATTTTTGAACTTTAAATTCTATTGAGTTAGCATCAATTTCTGTGTGCTCATACTCAGCAATAGTATTATGAATAATATACATATTAATCTCCTGTTACAAAATAAATTGTATTGGCATCTGGCGAAGAAGGCAAGGACGCGACTACTGCTGTAGCGTATGCAGCCATATTATCGAGCTTACTATGGTCTGCGTTTGTAAAGTTGTTTTGTGAAAGCTGTCCATCTTGAACGCCTAGTGATAGCTTCGAGTTTGGAATAGAAGGTAAATCGTCAGCTGCAATAGTAGACGCTTCTGATTTTGTTCTTATTACCCTACCGTCTGAAGATAGAAGTTCCGCGAGGAATCTTGCTTTGGATTTTGCCATTTATATGTCTCCTTAGACTATGATACTATGTCGGACAACTTTGAAAACCATAGTATCGCCCGACGCAGGAGTGGCACGAAGTCTTACATTTCCAGATGAGATATCTGCGTCAAAGGTAGCTTCTGCCGCGGCACCTGTAAATATAGTGCCATATTCGGTCATTTCAGGAGTTGTTCCATTATGAATTAAAATTATTTCTGTTATATAGTAAGTACTATCTGTCGAATTTGTAATTTGAACTGTATATCTTGCTGATCTAAACTCAGATGCCGTAAAAGAATTCACTGTAGTGACGGCAGTAGATGTAGTAGTTACTGTACTTGCACTTATATTTGCCTGAGTATCTATGGTAAGTGCAATAATGCCTGCAGAGGACTTATATGCAGATATTTGAATTAGGTCACCTGTCGAGACGCCTGAGGTTAAAACAACTGAGGTGCCGTTTGTTGCAGTATAGTCTGCACCTGAGCCTTCGTCGAGCAGAATACCATTTAGAAATACTTGAATTTTGGCAGGAGTGCCCGTGTCGTATGCTAAAGTAGCACTGTATACATCTGAGCCTGAGAAAGTAGTTTGATTACTAGTTGCAACATACTCATAAGTTGTATGAGTAGCTGTTAGAGGGCCTCCGATTTCTACAATAGATTCGGAGCCATCGTCTTTCTTGATGTACATCTTACCGTCGTAGGTGTTAATAGCTACTTCGCCAAGGGATAGTTGAGAAGTACTTGGACTGCCGCCCTGCGTTGCAGAGCGTTTTAATTTGATCGTTTGTGCCATGTGGCTCCCCTATTACTTGCGTATATACGCTAGGTTATAATGTTTTTAGAATGAGCCGCCGTCGAGTATACCTGTAAAGGAAGCTGCAAGATTGCCTGCGGTTATTAGTTTAGAAGTAGTGCTACCATCATTGATCTGCCAGTAGTCTGCTGTTTCATTCCAAAGTATAGATACATTAGTAGAGGTTCCACGTTCAATTTCCAACCCAGCATTCTCAGAAGGAGTGCCAGTTTCGTCAACATTTAATACCATAATAGAGTCGCCAATAGCAACAGTATTAGAGTTAACAGTAGTAGTTGTACCGTTTACAGTAAGATTACCCTGAACAATTACGTGTCCAGAAGCTGTCATTGTTGAGGCCGTAATATCATCAGAAGATAAAGTACCGTCAACAGAAACGTTATTGAATGTTACGTTTGAAGTAGTTGCAACGGGCTGCCCAATCGCAATAGAAACAGTATTTCCAGATACAGCAGTGGCTACACCAGTACCGCCTGCAACAGTAAGAGTTTCTCCTCCCGCAACAGCATTAGTAGTCCCTGTATCTGCATCAAGATTCCAAGAAGTAACAATTGCAACAGTTGAAATAGCGGTTACAAGACCTTTAGCATTAACAGTAACAACTGGAATTGCTGTAGTAGAGCCAAAGCTACCAACATTACTGTTAACAGTTGCTAAAGTACCTGCTGAGGTTACATTGCTTGTTCCATCAAAGTTTCCAGAGTTCCATGTAAGGTCTCCTGTAATAGCAGCAGTTCGAGCGGTTGCCCATTTAGTAGCAGTACTTGCATTACCCGTTAATGCTGCAGTAATTGTCCCTGCGACAAAGTTTCCTGAGCCATCTCGCAGTACGAGCTTGCTCGCGGTATTTGATGCGGTCGCTGCAGTAATAATATCAGTATAGTACTTACCGCCGATGGCATCAATATCACCAGTGCCGCCACCAGGACGACCTACGAATAACTTATCAGAGCTAGACGAATAGGCCAACTCTCCATTTGCTAAGGAGGTAGGTACTGCTGTACCACTACTTCTTTTAATTAAAATTGTCTGAGCCATTTAGGAACTCCGTCAGCCTTAAAAGGCTCCTGCGTCAAGCGTTTCGTCGACTTCAGCTACAACAACGGTAGTCCAAGCAAAGGTTCCTGCGCTTATTTCGCGGTATACTTTAAGTATATTATCATCTGTATCATACCACGTATCGCCTTCTGAAACATTTGTTCCTGAGGGAGTACTTGTAGTACGAAAATCTTGATCTGCAAGCTGCTCTAAAGCATTTTGCACGTTAGTTGCTGTTACTGTGCCATGAGGGGTAAAAGCAAGACTCGCTGCACTCGCTAAAGAAATAGCTAATCCCTTGGCCTCTATTGTAGTAACCTCAGGGGCTATATTAATTGTTGTAATATTGTCTTCAACTGTTACAGTTGTTACACTCTCTGAAACAGATACGCTAGTGCTCATTATCGTGTAACCTCTTGCGTAAGGGTCACCTCTCCGTAAAGCAATCTAGATACTAAAGAGCCATTACTAGTATAAATTTCTAAATCATAGAAGAAGCGCCCCGCAGTTAACCCAGTAGAAGCACTATAAGGTAAAGCCATGGTTACTTTGCCGTTTGTAGGCGTGGGAATGCCGCAGGTAAACGTAGCAGATAAACTCGAAGAACTTTTGGACGGCCGAAGCTGCGCACGAGCAGAGTATCCGGTCAGGTTTTTAGCTACTCCTGAGGTGGACACTGTAAACTCTATCGCAAAGTCGGAACCTTGGTCGATGACCAGGTCGTAACGGGCTGCACTCATTTGATTTTCTCCATTTGAGAATTATAACTTTCTTGAGATTGCTTGTCAAGATATATTTTTTTAATGGTTTAACTAATTACCAGTTATGTATATTACCTGCTATAATAACGAAGCATGTAGCAAAATTAACTAAAACTACTACTGATCTAATTATTGCTATTGCATCCGCCTCGTTGTCTGTCTCACCTTGCTTTTCTCCAAGACTTTTAGCCCACAATCTCCATACAGTTTTTAGCATTAAATAACTCCTTTAGTATGAACTGTAGGTTGTTTGAACGTTGGGCTCTCTTATCTCTTCTGACCAAGGGTTAATCATTATAGAGACTCTAGAGCCTGTCCATTGCTCGACTTTATGAGCTATTTTTTTATCAAAAATTACTAATCTATTTGTTTCCGGAACGATAGGAGCAGCTTTAGAAGGGAAAATAAGCCTGCCTCCCTCTAAGTCTTTAACGTCTAAGTAGTATATAATAGAACATATAGGTGTTCGTATTTCTCCATATTTTTCATAAGCTATTTCATCTTTATCTATATGGTAGACACTTCTTTTAAAGTTTTTTGCGTGACACCACATTTCGTAGCCTACATAATTTAATAAGTCATAGTACTGTGACGCTATCTCTAGCAAAGACTCGGCTAACTTAGAGTTTTGTTGTTGCTCTTCTTTTGCAAAGTATAGTACTTTTTCGTGCAAAGCAACCACTGGAATAGTAGAAAATACATTATCTAGAACTATCATCTTATATTATTAGTCCATCAGTAAAGCTACTCTCTGCGGATGCTATTGAGGATACTTCCGGAATAGCCCACTTGGGGTCGTTTATAGGTACGTTTGTTAGTTGTAAGTCTGAGTATACATAATCAGAAGTAGTATACCTAGGATCTACTCCATAAGTAGAAGAGAGACTGATATCATATATTGTGTCACTAATAATACTATTATACCTACTAGATACGGAGAATTCTGTGTCTGTGGAGTCTGCATTTCTCTTTGTTACGAGAGCCCTTAGTGCAGGCGCACTGTGTCTTATTGTATACTTTATATCCAATATCTCCCCAGAAACTCTAGCACCAAACACTGCGAGCATACCTAACAGATGTTTCATCCTACCCTGACCTCTATATGCAGGATCCACACAAAGACTAAGATTTCTTACATCAAGAGCATTGTTTGTTGCATCGGGACGAGTGCTGTAATCTGCTGCAATTACTGCTGCAATATTATTATTGAGCTCTACTATCTGGAAGCTATATCCTCCCTCTCCAGGACTATTAGGCAGAAATGAACAAATAGCTCTCATAAACTTTTTGGCAAACAGGTCACTTATATTTTGAGCAGTGACACCTGGTTTATAAATTGGATAATCCCAATCAAGTGCTTCCCACCAAGTTCGGTCGGAGGCTCTAACTTTTCTAAAGGTATATATATCTCCTGTAGACTGTATTGTAAGAGTCATGTTATAGTCTTGTACGTGTGTAGGTACCATCTTTTTTCCTTTTATCCTTTATTATGAACGCATAGAAAATCTGCGAAGTAAGTGTGATCTCCATCCAGATATAGGTTATATACTGGAAAGTCATTCGGTCTTGAGGGTCGTGAGTCTATAGAAGTTAGCACAATAGTATCGGAATCATTAAAACCTATGATAGTGTCTCCTACCTGTAGTTCTCCGACAATTAGTTTGTAGTGTTCTTCCCCGTCTACCTCTAAGGCTGCTTCCTTGCTTATACACTTCCAACCTTCTGTGGTAAGAAAGGCATGATTATGTGTAGTAAAACAACCCAATCCATTAAAACCGTAGATACGCTCAAAATGTCTGTCGGTAGGGTGATTTTTTAATACTTGATTGGTTTCTGACTTTCCTAACACTAAGTCTCCTTCGTTTATCTCAGAGATAGCTTGAACAGTACCATCTTCCATACAAACTAAAGTTGATGCTATAAAACAGGCGCTAGCTATATTTACTTCTACATAGGACCATTTTATTATTACACTTCCAGGTGCTGTATCATGTGTTACAGTGCATGAAACGCCGTCAGTATTGTTGTTATATATAGTTTTACTAAAGCTATTTGTAGAATCGGTGTGCTCAGAGACACTTACAGTTTGATTAGTAGTATTAGCTGTCCCCCTGAAATGAGCCTGCTCGTTAGTAGTGCCATTAGTTGCGTATACTATAATATCTATAGTATTAGCAGGATTCGAATTTATTTGTGTAACAGGAGCAGAAGGAGTATCCCCTCGACCACTTTCACTGAAGATTACATGCAGTTGATCCGCTCTTATAGTCCAAGGAGAAGTGCCTGCAGCCCCTGTATTGCCTGCAGCCCCTGGATTGCCTCTAGGCCCTGGGTTTCCATCAGTTCTCTGTGAATATATTACGGGAGCTGTCCATGTGGTTGTTTGAGGAGCCGAACCATTACTTGTAAATATTCTAGATACTAAGTATACTTTATCATTATTAGAGCCTACAGCAGGCACAGCATAACCCCATCCTGCTTCTACGCCACTTATAGGGTTTGTGAAACTACCAAAAGTATTAGAAGTAATGGTTGAATCATTTAATTTATATAAGTTAACCTGTCTTGTTCCTACACCTGATATAGTAGTACCATCTACTCTACGTGCATAAACTGCCGCAGCAGGCCATGCGTCTGTTTGAGGAACCGAACCATCACTAGTAAATATCCTACTCATAGCGTATACTACATCACCATTTGCAGTCATACCTGGGACTGAATAACTCCATGATGTGTTATTGTCTAGTGGATCTGCGAAAGTTCCACTACTATCATTCCGTGAAGCGCTATTTAATCTATAAAGTGTTGGGTATCTTGAATTTATTGCATTAGTTCCATCTGTTTTTCTGGCGTATATAGTAGGAGTAGACCATGTAATAGATACGTTAGTGTCCGTAACAGCAGACTGTAATAGAACATTACACGCATATATTGTGTCTCCATTATTAGTTATACTAGGAGGGGCTAGATTCCAGCTGGCATTGTTAATTGTTAAAGTACCATTAGTTGAATTAAATTTAGATTGGCCATTAGAAGGTTTTGCAGGGGAGCTTCCATTGCTGGCTACAACATCTGAATAAACTTTTAATTCTGCTACCACACTACCTTCTACTTGGAATACAGCTCCCCATACATATGCAAGTGCTCCGACTGCTGCAAACCCTTTTGATGCCCATAAAGTAGTCGTGCCTGCAGGAGGACTATCATACCATTGAACATTGCTATAAGGTACATTGAGGCCATTAGCCGTTGGAGTGTTCGGCGCAGTGGCCGACCTATGAAATACCCAGTTAGTGCTAGCGCCATTATTACCATTAGTGCCCGAAGCACTTGTAACAACAGCATCAGAAAATTCACTGGCAAGAATACTATCGCTACCTGTATTAGAACTAGCCGTGGCTTGAATTATCCATAGAAAAGATCCTTGGGGTACTGTAGGAACTGTACGAGTCCAACTATTAAGATTACCACCTGCTGTTGCACTTTCTGTTACTAGACCAGAAGCAAAATTATATACAAGGGTACCTGTAGGATCATTGGGAGCAGCAGAGTCGCTCGAAGAAACTCTATATAAACCTACTAGTGCATTGGCGTTACCGGCTGCACCTGTTATACTTTGTCCATTTTCTCCTACTCCGCTATGCACTACAGCAGCAGAAAATTCACTGGTAGGAATACTATCGGTAGCAGCACTAGAACTGGCTGTAGCTTGTCTGACCCATGCATACTCTCCGTTAGATAAAGAGGGAACTATAGTAGTCCAACTATTAAGAGTACCACCTGTTACTGCACCAGTAGCAAAAGTATATGTAAAGGTGCCCGAGAATTCAGCGGGAGCAACAGAGTCGCTCGTATTTTTACGGTATAAAGATAAGGTAGCACCGTTCGCCCCTGGACCTCCATCAATAACGGCAGCAGAAACACCCGCCAATCCGCTTACGCTTACGTCGATAGTATTGCTACCTGTGGTAGCACCAACTAAAGGAGAATTATTACGTCTAGAAGATTCAATAGATGCTAACTGAGACCTTACTATAGCTACATGCCTTACCCAATAGTATCTAGTAGTTGCAGTAGTGTTACCTTGAACGGCCTGCCATTCCTGAGCAGTGGTCTCTCCTATTAGTTCTGCCGAGCTGAAAGGACTAGCACTAGTATGTCTCCATACCTCCGTAATATGATGTTGAGGATCAAACTGCGAGGAATTTGTCCAAGTTAATTCAACATTACCCTTTTTTGTATTTGACGTAAAATTAGTAAGAGCTGCTTGGTCATTTTTATTTTGAATAGAGCCTGTTTCTATTTCACTACCTACAGTCGGTTTAGAGACATTTTTTATTAAATAAGCTGAATTATTGTGTTCATCTGCCGTAATACTAACTAAACAATCTGACTGAGTTATATGACTTGAGATTCTAAACTCTTTATTAACCCAACCAAATCTAGGGTAGTTCAGCTGAATAATACTACCTGGTAGCAGCAATAGACCTTTCGGCATCATCTTAAAGGATACCGATAGCCCGTAACGAGACTCGTCAAGCATTTGATTAATGTTATATCGAGCATTAAAGTAGTTCGTAACGCCTGGCATTCCGAAAGTACCCTTCTTAGGTATAAATTTATCCTCATTCAAGTAAGTAGAGTTAAAGAAGGATACAGATCTAGACTCAAACTTAGTAGCAGGGTCTTTAATGCTAGTACTGATAGAGTTATAAGACTTTTTTATGCCTGCGTCCTTTAAAGAGATATCTCCTATAATATCGTCTTCATATATTCTTTCCCCAACAACGAAAATATCAGGCGATTGTCCTTTTATATCTAGCTGGTACTTGCCATTGCTATATCTTAGAATACCATTAAACTGTTTGAGCATATTATTGATATTATCAAATATAGGAGAAGACGTTGTTACTATTTGATTCATCTGATGTCGCGTAACATTACGCTGCTCATGTTTATCCCAGCCTAAATATTTCCAGTACTTTACGTCGTCGCTATCATATAAAGCGTAACCAGAGCCTTCGAATCTACCTTTTGCCCCTACAGTAGCCTTCCAGGATTTTACCAAAGGATTATAATGTGAGGTAGGTGCTACAAGATCAAGAGCTAAGTTAGTAGGACCTGTTCCTGAAACCTTACCTAAAGAGAACGAAGTTATTCTATTACCAGCAACAATAGTGTATACTCCGCTAGAAGTAGTTTTGTACAGGCGACCGTTTAAGGGATTCCACACTAACTCATGAGCTCTCCGCGTCTTCCAGTTATTATCTCTATGACCCAGTTTACCGATAACGTTACTAAAAACTACTTCTTTATATGCAGTATTACCTGCAGAACCCGCAGATACTGAGGTAATCGACTGTATAGTACCTCTAAAATGCACTACGCCACTAGGAGCATACTGATATACTGCCCCAACGGCTGCATTGCTTATTTGACTAGATAGCACAGCTACAGATACAGTCGAACGGGTATCACAAAGACGTGCAGACTGTAAAAAGCTTTGTAGGTCAATATCTTCCTCTAAATCTAATCCTCTTCCGTAAAGGGGGCTAGTTAAGTAGTCTAACAGCTGTAACGCAGGGTTTGTAGACACTCGTACGTCTGTCTTAAAGTCGCTTATAAAGTACTTAGAGCCTGCGGTAGGAAGATAGGCGGGGTCCCAAGGAGCATTAACTACAGCTACATTACCGGAATTTTTGTATTCTATAATGTCTCTTTCTTGTATATTAGGAACTCCAGCAGAGTCAAAATGCTTAAGAACTATCTTATAACCTTTATAAAAGTCATCTGCTGCTGAGTCTCCCGAGGCAAGCACTATACCATTTTTCATGTGAACTTCTGTAATAGTACTGTTTAGTGAAGTAACAGCGGTTCCTACACCGACTCCTGTAAACGTATTATTTGCAAAAGAAACATTATTAAAAGTACTTGCCCGCAACCCTAAACGGGCAGAGCTTGAAAATGATATATTTCCAGCTCCACCCTCTCCTCCAATACCCGCTGCGTAAGCAGACGAAAAAGGAGTTGATGCAGCAACTACTACATCAACACCTGATCCTGTAGAACTTGAACTGCTGCTACTAATCGTTGTTTTACACTCATCAACTACTGTACCTTCTACCTGCCCTGTAGTAGTCTCAGGCGACATATACCACCTAGAATTATTCGAAGATTTCATATAGTGAGCTTCTGTTATGTCAGCATTATGGTCTGTTCTAAAGCGTGTTTGACTGACTCCTTCAGGGTCAATAAGAATCCATTTATCTATAATAGTAACGCCCGAAGCTATAGTAGCGTTATTAGACGTCTTTATTAAAGTAACAGTATCACCTAGTTTAAACTGTGAGGGAGCTGCCGAGGTTGCATTAGTTTGATTATAGCTTCTATCATAGTTGTAACATTTTACACCTTTACCTCTTACTACAAAGTCTAGTTCCGGTACGCTTGTCTCTCCTACACCTATAGTAAACTCCCCTACAACATAAGCAGTATCTAGCAACCTGTGCTGCGCACCCCAATAAGGGTCTGTATCAGTATAGTAACTATTTTGTATTTTAAAACCGTTTGCATTTGCTTTAGCTACCATACGAGGGTTAGCTTGCTGATCTGGCTTACCTACATGTATTTGAAAGTTAGCTGTTAGGGGAGAAGTAATCGTATGAGTTTGTTCATGAAGCATTCCTGTATCTGCATCAACAGCAGTAGCATTAGTCTGAATACTTGTTTGATAGTACTCGCTCTGCTGATATGCCTCTACGGCCGCGTCAAAGTCCGCACCAAATGCACCCCAAAGTTCATAACTACCGCCCATAATTGTTATAGTAGAACTTGTTAGATGGTGCCCTCTAAAAGTATCTCCTCTATCCATTCGACCTCTACAAACAAGATCTACGGCGGGGCTTGCGGTGGATCTTGCATCAAAGTCAGCTTGATCTACACAAATACTACTATTGCCATCAATATATATATCGAACAAGCCAGAGATAGGTCCTTCACAAATTGCGTACACTACAGTAAGTTTTGAAGCATCAGCTTGATCAGTATCTACAAATATAGGTATAGCGTCTGTTTTCTGTACTCCATAAATAACAGGTAAGTACTTAGGAGACAAATTAAAAGATAAATCTACACGTTTTTGAACTGTAGTTTCAACCTCTTTTAGTCTTTTACCTCCAGGCCATCCACCATTAATATCTACTTGTTTGTAGCTTATTTCCACATCATTGTACAATGCCATAACATTTAAAGCTTGGTTCGCATGAGCAAAGCCTAGGTCGCCTGCATACTCAGGTCTTAAAGTATTATTTGCGTCAGAGTTGCCAGCGCCATCTAAAGATCTATGGCTTTCATCAATTGTTAATCTTCCTGCTACTCTTTGAAAGTCCCCCCAATGGCTTGATAAGCCCCAAGTTACTGTAGAGCTTTTATCAGGTGATTCTTTTATTTGACCGTTTGAGATTATACCTTTGAAAAGTAGATAAGGGTCTCCTATAATTGCATTCGTATCAGAGTCTAAGTGCGCCTTATATATAAACACTTCTCTATTAAGGTAAGTCTTATAGGCTGTAGTATCTTTATTTATAACTAAAGCATTTATCTCTTCGGCTGCTAGAGAGATTTTGTACGACCCCATAGCGGTTCCTGTAGTTATAGAAGCTGTTTGAGCCAGTGTATAAGTAATATGATTACCATTAGACTTAAAGGTATCTATAGTTACATATATACCTCCTCCGGTGTTTATATTGCCATTACTAGTAGTGATATGTATTTTATCGCCTTCTCTAAAGCCCTCTTCTCTTAGATCAATACCTACAGCAGCATGTATTTCGGTAGCACTAAGCCACAAATCTAAGGAGGTAGCGGAGGCTCCAAGACCTGAAGCATCTAACGACAGGGACATATTTGTAGACTTTGCCTCAGTAGTTTCAGTTACAGAACCTACTTTAGAAACTTTATTAGCGTGGTAGTTTTGAGTGCCATTAGCTGTACCTCCAGCATCAATAGATAAGTCATCCCATTCAACATCAAAAGCACTGTCTGTTATATAAGAATATGTATTAGCCTTTCTAGAGGTTTTTCCTTTTATGGAGACTGTTGTAGGTCTTTCAAACTTTACAAGATGAGCGTAATTAAACGTAACATTCTCAAGTAAAGAGTCTGATAAAGGAGTGGGCGTTGTTGTGTCGCTGCTGTCTAGATTTCTTAGCCTTCTGTCTATGTCACGAATTGTCATTATGATTGAGCCTCCTCAAGCTTTAAAGAAAAAGAGTATAAATTATTAGTATTTAAGTCGTATTGTTGAACATCTGAAGCTAGCACTACTCTCATCAAAGGGTTGTGGAAGTTAAGTACAACATTGTTTAATGTCTGCTTTTGAAGCCCCGGCATAAAATGAATTATACGTTCAGTTTCTGCAGGCCGTGTGCTATTATATACAGTATTTGTTTCAACTTGAGTAACTTTGTACATTTTTAAGTGACTTGTATCATTCGTATCTGATATAGTAAACATGTCTCCAGGTCGAGGGTCTCTACCGATTGTACTGCCGAAACCATCTACCATAATAGACGTAGTACCTGCTGTTGCTATGACTATACCGGAGCCTGCTGCTGGTCCTGTAGCTGTAAATACAGTACCTATAGTATTAGTTTCAGCACCTACTGAAACAAAGTTAGTGGTTCCAAGTGTATTTATTTTATATGCGTTTCCTGGTATAAGATTACCCGCCGCTTCAGTGTTTGTTCGGAGTGCAGTTAAATTAGATGCAGCATATGTAGCAAACGCAGCATTCTGGGGTACGTTGTTCTGAGGTAGAGAAATAAAGAAAGCTTTAAGCCCTCCTCTAGTATTAAGCAAAAAGTTCTGGATTGGCTCGAATTCTTCGCGAGTCATGGGATTATATTTTATAGCTACGCTCCACTTATGTCCTACTACAGACCTGGATACTAACCTTCCTGAGTTAGTACGAGTCTGCATAACAGGGGAGGAAGAGGTTAACTGCATGCTTGCAAAGCCCGGGCCTGCAGTGCCTCCTACTTGTCCGGCATTGCCTATGGCAGTGCTAGGGTCGGGTAAGCGATTTTGGTAAGTAATGGTCATGCTGAATACGCCTCATCAGATACTCCTTCAAGGAAAAACTCTCCATGTTCGTTAGCTGCTTCTCTTATCATTCTTATAATATGTCCTTTCTGTGCTATTAGTACTTCTTCAACGCCTGCGGCATCTACGGCCTGAATGTTGAAGCTTACATTTGTGGGTGCGCCAGTACCTTTTCCTGAGGCTATAATTTCACCTGGTACGTCTGGCATGAATACTTCTGGCCCTTGTTCTCCGACAATATAACCACCGGCTGCTCTGTTTTTGTAACCAGAAAAAGCTGAAGTAGGTTTAAAGTTTGTAGCTTGTCCCTGCCCTTGAGCTCCTCTCATGTAGGATAGTTCGCCTCCGGCATTGTTACCTTTTGCGAGGTCTACTGTGTTACTTCGCTCGCCCATGGTAAGAGCAGAGGGTGCTGAACCTGCTGAAGGTGCTGAACCTGCACCACCTTGATACGAAGAAGAAGAGATTGCAGATAACTGTGCAGCACCCAGAGCAGCAGCAGCGGCTCCAAAAACAGCAGTCCAAGGTAGTCCTGGTGGTGCACTTACCGCTGACATAATAGCATTCGCAGTAGACATAACAACTTGAGCCATTTGCATTTTCTTATTTTGCTCAAAAGCTTTTCTTTTTATTTTATCCTTTTTCTTCTCCATAGCAGCAATTTTTGCAAGGCTTCCTGCGGATTTACCGTCTCTTCTCTTTTCTGCGTTAATTTCACTATCTATGCCTGCTACCGCTGCTTTTGCTTGTGCCTGTTGCATATTCCCTAAAGCAGCTACTCCTGCGGAAGCAAGCTGTAGGCCTTCTGCTAAACCAAATTCCTTTTCTTTTATTTGGTCAAAAGCAGTCGACAGTGCCTCTGCCATTGTAAAAGCCCCTGCAGATACAGCAGCTATAAGCTCTCCTTCAGGGCCTAGCTGTTTTGCTTGGTCCATCATACCTTTCATGGATTCGCCCATCATTTTAAATTTTTCACTAGTGCTCACGTCTTCGCTATTATTGTACAAATCGGCGTTTGCCTGAATTGAAGAGGATGCATCCAAGGACGCCCCCATTTGACCTCCAGAGATTCTGGTAGCATTGTCTACTCTGTTTTGTCTTTCCTTTTCTTGCTCTTTTAGTAAGCTTAACTTTAGGCCCTCTATTTTTGCTTCTTCTTTAGTAGCTTCTAGAGATAAGCCTAGACTATCATACTTGTCTGCCATAGCCTTTGCTAAAAGTAATTCTGTATTTAAAGAGCTTTGACGAGTCATGCTTGCCGCGACTTCTAATCCGGCCATTTCATACATTCCCTCTGTCGAAGCGTGAGTAGCTTTTGTAACTTCCATGCCTGCTGTAATTGCATCTAAAAGTAATAACTCCTTATTTAGTGCCTTTAAACCTGCAACATCTCCCTCTGGTATATTAAAGAGTTTGAAAATTTGACTATATTTTTTAATAATAGCATCAAAATCAATACCCCCTTGCATGTCTTTAAGAGCTGCAGTTAAATCATTCGTATAACCAGAAAAATCTCCAGTGGATTTTTCACCTTTCGCAAAAACACCAACTAAATTGGCTACATGTTGTGCCGCCGCTTTGGCAGAATTTGAAATATTTTGTTGCTCTATGTTGTAAGCTCTAAAGTTGCTCAAAACGGTTTCAGGGTCCATTCCTTTTTCTAAGTCCGATAAGAAACCTGCAGTAGCCGATATTTTTGTATTCAAAAGTGCTACTTCTTCGGTATTCTCAAATACTACGCCCTTCATGGTTTCATAAACTGCTACCTCTCTAGATAGTATTTCTATCATACCTTCTTTTGTTTCTAAAGTGGATATAGCAGAGGAATTTTGAATAGCTTGTAACTCTTTCTCTGCTTCTATTACTTTTTGTGTCTCAAAGGCGCCTTTTGCTGTGGCTTTAATATTCTTCTGCTGTATATTAAGTTGTGCTGTTGATATTCCATTTACATTCGACGTCATCAAGATATATTTTTCAAGCCAACTCATCTCCGAGGCCTGTTCGCCTTTAGCAACCTTAGCTCGCGTCGTCTCAGCAGCGTATAGCTTTTTTCTAGCTTCTACTAGTTTCGTTACTTTCATAGCTTGCTGTACTTGCACTAACTCAAATAAAGAATCATTTATCTGTTGAGTTACTCCAGTAGACGCGTTTAAAACAGTAAAAAATCTCTCGGCATTAGTAGTGGCTTCTAAGTAGGTTGTGGCCATTTGAGCTGTAACATTATTCAACTCTTCCATTCTTTCGGTTATGCCTTCCATAGTTTTAGACACTAAAGTTGTTGGTGTTGAGAAGAATTTTTCAAAAAGAGGATATAATAAAGAGCCTATGAACAAGACTTGACCAATAATAGGTATTGCATTTAAAGCTGCAGTGCCAAAAAGAGTAACAGCTCCTGTAGCCGCTCTAGCTCCTACTGCAATTTTATTAAATATGCCTGATGTTTTTCCTAGGTTGGCCATCTGTAGACCGGAGTACTTTGCAGCTTTACCAAAACCTCCCATAATCGTAGTAGAATTACTAATCTCATTCAGACCTCTTCCAGTTAAACCAGATGCAGTAGACTTACCAGAGGCTCTTTGTCCTGCACCCGAAGTAACCATTCTATTTTTTTCTATCGACTGAAGTTTTAACATTTCTACTTGTAACATTCTTATTTCTGCAAGCTCTCTCTTTTTGTTTACAGATAATAGTTTTCCTGCTTTCTTATTAGCAACTGATCTTAGTTTCTCTGATTTAGCTAAATTAGTTACGGCTTCTTTTAGCTGTTTAGTACTTAAAGTTCCTGATCTTATCTCTTTTTCCATTTTTTTAACACTAGGAGGTACCGTTTTAAATGCTTTGCTTACGCTTGCTACTGCGTTTGTATATTCTTTGGATATAACTTTTGAAGCTTTTTGAGCCGAAACTGCTGCTGCCGTTGCCAAAGCTTTTTGACGGCCGATAACTATATCCATAGCGGGCACTAATTGCTTAAGTATTGTAGCTCCAAATAATATCAGTATACTTAATAGGGCTGTAGGAGAAGATGCTAGTAAAGAAACTAAAGGGTTTAGAGCGGTGGACAGACCAGCTAGAAGAGTTTGAGTCAAGTCTGCAAAACTTGCAGATAATTTATTATAAGGATTTTCATCTATAGCTTTAGATAGATTACCGAATTTTTTTGTACCTTGATCTATAATGGCATTCGTAAAGGCCATTCTTTTTTCAAAGCTACTTAACTCAGTTACGGACTTGCCTACAGATGCGGCATAGTCTTGAGATACTTCATCGAGTCGCACTAGTATACCTAGCTCATCTAAGATCTCTGGCTCTAGTTTCGCTGCACCACGGGTTAAACGATCCATAGCATCCGTCATATCCCGACCCAAGGCTAAGGAGGCTCCTTTTGCTACTCTAGTCAAGCCTTCCATCTGACCTTGGCTAAACCCTGCTGAGATACCTACTGCTACGGATTTCATAGCATCTGCTGTGGAAACTGCTGCTCCTGTAATCTCTTTCAACCTATCTGCGATATAAGGTAAGTTCTGGCCTGCAGCTCTACCTGTAAAAGTCAAGCCTTCTCCTAGCTTTTGAATACCTCCGGCTCTTTGTAAGACCCCAAATGCAGCAGTAATGGCAAAAACATTCGCAGCTAAAGTTGCGTATGCAGGTACTAAAGTGCCTCCAACAGTTTGAGCTTGTTTGGAAAACGCTTTTGTACTATTAGAAGTAAGGGCTCCAACGCCCTTTTCTTGACGATTGTACCTATTTTTCTTCTTATTAAGTTTTTCTTGGGAATTGCCTAAACCGTCTGTTTCTTTAGCGGCTTTCTTTGCTTTAACGGCAAGCTTCTCTAAGCTACCGTCTTCGTTAACTTTGTACGTTACCGTAATTTTATCAGCCACTAGTGTTTTCTCTTTAGCTTATCCATCTCTCTTTTAAGCTGCGCCTGAGAGTCTTTGATAGCCCTTGATTCTAGGTAAGTTAGAATCTCTAAAAATAATTCTTTATCCTCTATACCGTGTATATCCATATAGAAAGGCAAGTTAGTAAAATCTTTTCCCATATACCCTATTTCAGGGTATACTCTATCTCCTAAACTTTGGAAGGTAGTTATGGCTTGTATTACTATCTCTGGAAAGTCCTCCCAATCAGGAGGAATTTCGTCTTCTTCAGGTTCTTTCTCTAACTGCTCGCACATCTTAAAATAACGCTCTCGCGTCATCTTAGATTCATTATTCTTGAAGTACCTCTCCAGCCGGGCTAGCATCTCCTCTCTCTGGTCTTGTACGAAAGTTATCTAGATCAAAGACTACCTCATTAAGCCAGGTATCAAACTCAGAAGAAGAAGAGACTAAAGTCTCGGCATTGTCTATACTGTAGTCTAGCTCTTGAGAAGGGTCTTGACCTTCAATATCTACTAGGATTAAAGTCTCTAGATGAGCAAGAGTTAGTCCTTTCCAGTTTTTTACTACTGATTTTGTAAACTCTACAATGAACTTCTCTTCGTCCAAGTCTTCTACAGCTTGTCTGGTTTTACGATCAAACTTCTTAGTAGTGCATTTTTTACGAAGTCCTGTCAATTCTTTTCGTGAAAGGTTGGCTACTTCTACTTCAAAGCCTGGCAGTCCTGGAAACTCTACCCAGACTGCTTTAGTGTCAACCATTAATTTTTTAAGATCCATTGTTATTCCTTATATATTATTAAATTTAAGTAAACTAGCGCCGAGGGCGGTAGGATTGTCATTCATCTTCCAATCATATGTTTGAGTAAATACGTCTTCAACACCAGCTCTGTTAGTAAAACTTGCATCGGCTAGGCTTACTTGAAAACCTAAAGTTGCGCTAGCACCTGCTTTTATTACAAGTGCGACACCTATGCCCCAAGTTTGCACGTCAACATTAAAAGCTGTGTTAGCAATATATTGACCTACAGAACCTGAAAGAGTTCTTTTCTCTAGTGTGAATTTAGAAGGGTACATAGAGGTTGCAGCGTTAGTAACTCCTAATGCATTATGGATAGTTTCGTATGGAACCCACTTAATATCGTTTTGGAGTTCTATCGCAACTTTGTATATCCCTTCAGTAAGGGATAAACCATCTACGGATACTAAAAGGTAGTCTACAAGCTGCTCGGTACGTGTACCTCTAGCAACAGTGCTTATAGATGCTCCTCTTGTAAGCTTAGACGCCTGACCTTGAATGCCCAACTTGAGATTCTGTAATTTCTCAATTATGAATGTCCCATTAGTTATAACACAAGTTTCAAGCTTAAAAACGTCGTTCGGTACTTTTATATATAAGTCAAAAGTATCTAAAGTACTAGTACCTGCTTTAAAGTCTACTAATAAGTTAAATACCTTATCTAAAGTATTTTGAGTAAGAGCAGGTATTGTGAATTCAAAACTTGCAGGATTGGCCTTAGTTATGCTGGAGGCTTCGTGCAGTTTATGTTGCTCTTGCAAAGTTTTCTTTGGATAAGTTTTATCCGTAAAAGTCTGGCTAAAACTTATTTCTCCTGTAACATCCAGCCTAACTGTATCTGAACCATGTACAATATAAACCTCTGCGTCATTCTTGAAATTGTAAGTAGCCATACTTCTCCGGATAGCAAAAGGGGCTCAGAAAGAACCCCTTTACCTTTTCTATTAACATAGTATAGTCCAAAAGACATTGTATGTCAAGAACTTTTTTTAAGCACCTATATACTTGATTGCTATCTCATCAGTAGAGCTAATATCCGTGCCAAGAGCGTGGAAATTAACTTCTAAAGAGATTACGTCATCAATAGAATGTGTTGGTACTTCTAGGTGGCAAGCTGCCATATCGAACTCAATACGAGGTACGGAACTTGCTCCGCCCACTTTAAAGCTCAGATCGAACTTATTAGTAATAGTATCACTATCTTCAATAATGCGTTCGAATAGATCCATGCTAGAATCAGCAGTAGAATTCAAGTAGCAAGTGAAACTTCCGCCAATTGTACGAGTCCCAGTTACGTGGCCCAAAGGCTGGTTAACTACACCTAAAGTTTCAGGTGTTAGGAATGTCATATTATTAGAAATAGTAATGTTACCACCTGTTAGGGTTAAGTTGTAAGTCTCTGCATCTGAATCACCATCATCGTTCTCACTAACAGACCTCAAATGGTCATCAGCAGTAGTCATAACAAGCTGAGT
>Ga0307984_1000283_pt1 | contig 22133 bp, 37 predicted proteins | sample EllFjometageno78_FD_203169 | JGI IMG/M metagenome (GOLD analysis project Ga0307984, IMG submission 203169) | Marine microbial communities from Ellis Fjord, Antarctic Ocean - #78 | ecosystem: Environmental > Aquatic > Marine > Unclassified | place: Southern Ocean | collected 2014-10-09
TCATTAGACAAGTTTATGGCCATCTTCGATGGTCTGAAGGAAGCGCACGGTTACTTCAAGATAGAAAAAACGAGTGCAAGCGGCAAAGCTCAAGGCAAGGCTGGCGTTCTTCGCGAACCACAGACCACACAGCTTTGGGAGAACCATCTGTTAGGCACCGGGAATGGTCTTGGCATCATCCCCATCAATGAAGACAACTGCTGTAAATGGGGCTGTATCGATATAGACCAGTACCCCCTCGATCACAAATTGCTGGTGGACAAAGTCCGTCGCATGAAATTACCGCTCGTTATATGCCGGTCCAAATCTGGCGGAGCACACTGCTTCCTATTCACCACAGAGTGGATAGAAGCTAAAGATATGCAGAAGGCTCTAAAGTCGATGGCCGCGGCGCTGGGCTACGGTGAGAGCGAGATATTCCCGAAGCAGATCAAGCTACATCTGGACAGGGGAGACGTAGGCAATTTTCTGAACCTACCTTACTACAACCACGAAGAAGGCCTTAGGTACGCGTTCCTAGACGATGGCACCTCTGCCACACTGGACGAGTTCGTAGAGATTTACACGCGGTTTGTTCAGACTCCCGAAGAAGCACTCAAACTACAAATAGTTGGCGGAAAAGAAACAAAGTTGCTGCAGGATGGACCGCCGTGCTTACAGATCATTTGTAAGGATGGTATTAGCGAAGGTGGTCGGAATAACGGTTTGTTCAACATAGGTGTTTACCTTCGTAAAGCCTTCCCGGATAGCTGGAATTCAGAGATCCTAAAGTACAATATGGAGTACCTCGCACCACCACTTCCGCTTAACGAAGTGAACGTCGTGGCCAAGCAGATAGAGCGAAAAGAATACGCCTACAAGTGTAGCGATGCACCCATCAATGCCCACTGCAACAAAGACCTATGCAGGACACGTAAGTTCGGTATAGGTGCTGCAGTGTCGGGCGCCAGTGTTGCCAACTTACGTAAGTATAACTCTACGCCTCCCGTCTGGTTTATGGACGTTAATGGTGAACCACTAGAAATGGACACCGAAGCTCTGATGAATCAAATGACCTTCCAGAAGGCCTGCATGGAGCAGCTGAATCTCATGCCGAGGAGCATGGCAAAGCAGCAGTGGGAGAGCAGGATAAGTACGCTGTTGAGCGAGATGAAAGAAAACGAGAGCGCCATTATCGAGGTGGCAGTCGATGCCAGCACCAGTGGTCAGTTCTATGATTACCTCGAGGAATTCTGTCGCCATCTTCAGGTTGCACAGGACAAAGAAGAAATACTACTGCGCCGCCCTTGGACAGATGAAGAGAGGGGCATCACCTACTTCAGACTGAAAGACTTCGAGAACTTCTTGAAGAAGAATAAGTTCTTCGAGTACAAATCCCACCGCATTGCTCAACGCTTGCGTGACATCAACGGCGAAAGCATCGTCATGAAGATCAAAGGCCGCGCTGTTCGCGTATGGCAGATCCCCTCGTTCGACACAGCCGACATTGATATTGATACCCCTACCTTTGGTAGCGAACATAAGGCGCCGTTCTAATGGCGGCCACACGGTTATGGAAACGTAACGCGGAGATCGTCCACCTGATTGACGTCAAACACATGACCATGACGGCAGTGGCCAAATGGTTTGGCATATCGAAGCAGCGGGTTCAACAGATTTACAGTAGGGAGAAAGCAGATGTTTAGAATATTTGGACCACCCGGCACTGGCAAAACAACCACACTATTGAACATGGTCGACGATGCGCTGGAGAAGGGGATACACCCACACTCCATCGCCTTCCTCGCCTTTACCCGCAAAGCAGCAAACGAAGCACGGGACCGAGCAGCAGAACGCTTCAACCTAAACCCCAAGACAGACTTAATTCATTTCCGCACACTACACTCATTAGCCCTCACCATGACAGACATCCGCTCGGAGCAGGTCATGCAGGAGTCTCACTTCAGAGAACTGAGCCGCTCAATAGGTGTCAAGTTAGGCGGAAATAAAGCCTCAAGCTTCGATGATGACATCCCATCCATGGTGGCCAGTAACGACCCTATCCTTGGGCTGATCAACTTGGCAAGACTGAGAAAAGTCTCCCTGCGCGAGCAGTACAACGCCAGTGATGTTGAGCAGAACTGGAACACCGTTAACTACGTTTCCAAATGCCTGAGACAATATAAAGACAGCCTTAACCTGTACGACTTTACGGACATGTTGGCTGAGTTTGCTAAAGGCGCTTCCTACTACTGCCCTAAATTTGAGCTGTGCTTCCTAGACGAAGCCCAAGACTTGAGTCCGCTGCAGTGGGAGATCGCACACGCCATCGATGCCAAGTCCACCCGCATGTATTGTGCAGGCGACGACGACCAAGCCATCTACCGGTGGGCTGGTGCAGACGTTGATCAGTTCATCAACCTACCCGGTGGTTCTGAAACACTGTCACAATCCTACCGAATCCCCCAGTCAGTCCACCACCTTGCAGAGAGTGTCGTGCGCCGTATTGCACGTCGATACCCTAAGCGGTACGAGCCAAAAGACGAGCCCGGCAAGATTACACGCATCAGCACCATCGCGGCACTGGACATGTCCCAAGGCTCGTGGCTCATCCTGTCTCAAGCAGGTTACCATCTGCAACCTGTCGCACAGGAGCTGAAGTCCAGCGGTTACTTGTTCAACTATCGCGGCCATCGGAGCATTAGCGAAAAGCTATCCGACGGCGTCAACGGCTGGGAGCAACTGCGCCAAGGCAAGTCGGTGACCGGACAAACAGCACGACGGGTCTACAGTTTGATGTCCACCGGCACTCGCGTCACGCGGGGCTACAAGAAGCTTACTGGATTGGCAGACGATGACCTCGTCGACATGGCCATCCTAGTGGAGAAGTACGGACTAAAAGCCGACGCCAGCATGATCTGGTCCGAGGCGATGGACAAACTACCCGACATCGATAGAGCCTACATCACGGCCCTTTTACGACGGGGCGGAAAGTTTAATGGCATTCCCCGCATTACAGCGTCCACGATCCACGGATCAAAAGGCGGTGAGGCGGATAACGTCGTGTTGTTCACGGACCTGAGTCCAGCAGCAGATAACGAAATGCGCATCAATCCTGATGACATGCACCGAGTATTCTATGTTGGGGTGACCCGCACCAAACAAAATCTATTTATCGTCGACGCTGAAGACGCAACACGGAGTTATGACTTATGAGTAAACTGCTAATAGCCGATGGGTTTAATGAAGCCATCATGGGAATCGTACAACGCTGCGGTCAAGAGGATGTGATCTTATATGACGCCGACAAGGTGATCGAAGGTCTGATGAACGGTGATGACCTGTCCTATGAAGAGGCCGTTGAGTATTTTGAGTTCAATATTTTAGGATCATGGATGGGCGATGCTACTCCGGCCTTCTTTTCAAAAGCCAGCTTCGATGAGCTGCAAGAAGTCATGGGCGACGACTTAGAGGATTTGTTATGAGTTTACAAATGGCGATGTTTGCAAGCAAGAGTGAGTGGATGCCCCCTCTTGAGCTTCCCGATATTACGGGGTCCGCTAGGATTGCAATTGACGTGGAGACCCGTGATCCAAACCTTAAAAAGAATGGACCCGGCTGGCCAACAGGTGACGGCGAAGTCGTGGGCTATGCCATCGCGGTAGACGGCTGGTCAACTTATATTCCTATACGACATTTTGGGGGTGGTAACCTCGACGAGAAGATCGTCAACCGCTGGCTCAAGAAAGTATTCGAGTGTCCTGCAGACAAAATTATGCACAACGCACAATACGACTTGGGCTGGATTAAACAAATGGGCTTCACGGTCAAGGGACGTATCATCGATACCATGATCATCGCCTCGTTACTGGATGAAAACCGGTTCAGCTACAGCTTGAATGCCTTAGCCTACGATTTACTGAACAAGACGAAGTCCGAGAAAGGATTAAACGCTGCCGCCCAAGAGTTCGGTGTCGATCCCAAAGCTGAAATGTGGAAGATGCCCGCTATGTATGTCGGTCCATACGCTGAAGCAGACGCGGAGCTGACCCTTGAACTCTGGAACTACTTTTCCATAAAGCTTACACAAGAGGACTTGTGGGGCGTCGCTAATCTCGAGCTGGATCTGCTCCCATGTCTCGTGGACATGACCATGCGCGGCGTCCGCGTCGACGTCAACCGAGTGGAGCGAACTAGGGATAGCCTTCTTAAACGGGAAGGGGAGGTCATGAAGGAGCTGAAGCGCGTCGCGGGCGCGGGCGTGGAAATCTGGGCTGCGCAATCGCTCGCAAAGTCCTTCGATAAGCTCGGAATCGAGTACCCAAAGACTCAGAAGGGCGCACCGAGTTTCACTAAGCTCTTCCTCCAAGAACATAATCACCCTGTCGCTAAGCTCATCGTCGAGGCGCGGAATCTGAACAAGACATCCGGAACCTTCATCAACTCCATCATGAAGCACTGTCACGCTGATGGCAGAATACATTCCCATATAAATCAACTCCGGTCTGATGATGGTGGTACAGTTTCAGGGCGCATATCCATGCGTAACCCTAATCTGCAACAAATTCCGGCCCGCGATCCAATCTTCGGGCCAATGATACGCTCGTTGTTCCTCCCTGAAGAAGGTGAGCAGTGGGCGGCTATTGACTTCTCGCAACAGGAACCGCGCATCTTGGTCCATTATGCGCATGTATACGGTAAAACGCGAGGAATACCCTTAGAGGGCGCCGCTGAATTTGTGAAGGCCTACAATGAGAAACCCGAAACCGACTTCCATAGCATGGTGGCCGAGATGGCGAGCCTGCCGAGGAAGCAGGCGAAGACCATCAACTTAGGTTTGATCTACGGTATGGGTGTGAACAAGATGTCAGAAGAGCTGGATATCTCCGTCGACGAGGCGAAGGTTCTGGTAAAGCAGTACCATGCCCGCGTGCCGTTTGTTAAAGGCTTGATGAGTGGTGTCATGAACCGGCTCAATGACCGGACTTCCGGGGGTGCGCTGCGCTCATTGGAGGGCCGCAAGTGTCGTTTCGATTCGTGGGAGCCCGATACGTTTGCAATGAACAAGGCCCTGCCCTTTAAGGAGGCTGTGGCTGCTTATGGGCCGACCACAAGGCTCAAGCGGGCTTTCACATACAAGGCCTTAAACAGGCTTATACAGGCGTCTGCTGCGGACATGACAAAGAAGGCCATGGTCCAGCTGTACCAAATGGGTAAGCTTCCAATGCTGCAGATTCATGATGAATTAGCCATGTCTGTAAAAACGCTGGAAGAAGCCCAAGAAATTGCCAAGGTGATGGAAAATGCAGTGCCATTAGAAGTCCCTAATGTGTGCGATATTGAAATGGGACCGTCATGGGGCGAAGCGAAATGAAAACCCTGCAGCAACACAATGAACAGAAACTGCGCGAGCACGGGGAGACCTTGGAACCACACCTCAACGGCATCGCTTGCCCTAAGTGTTCGGCCGAGTTGATGGACACAAACCCCTACATTGCGCTGGCGTCCATGCCCCTCCAGTACAATATTCACTGTCCAAAATGCACGTACAGCGGCTACCGGTACTAAGCCCCGCTACGCTTGCTTTCTTGCATATGTTCCTATAATATCTTAGACAATTGGAGAGGTAAAAATGGACACAACACGTTGGAAGAGCATTCTTGTACCCCGAGAGGTGTACGAAGAGATAAAAGAGCTGTCAAAAGCTGAGGGACGCACCATCGGTGGGCAATTACGCCTCGTTTTTGATTGGTACAGAGAATCGCAGCGCCCCGACGGGTCTAAGGTCGGTAAAAAAGCGCGTGGGGCACAAAAGAACCGTGCTTAATGTATGGGATTAAGTGTTGCTTATCCCATACCCCCGTGTATAATGAAATAGAACGTTTAACAATGTTCTCCGTAGTTAGTAAAACCACTCCCCCCTATTCCAAATCGAATGCCCTCGAGGGGGGGATTTTTTCATCTGGAGAAAATCATGGATAAAGTATTCGTCAATGGCCTCATGGCCAAGAAACCACGGGATCAAGCGCCCGACTGGGTCAAATGCAACATCAGCATCAAGCGCGAAGAACTCATTGCATGGCTTAGTGCAGAAACCAAAGACTGGATCAACGTCCAAGTCTGCGAAAGCAAAGGCGGCAAGTGGTACGCGGAAGTCGATACGTGGGAACCTACTCCACGGACTAACTCGGCACCGACTCAAGCTGCACCAGCATTGACCGCTGTTCCACCCGCACGTGGCTCGGGCCCCGGTCCAAGTACAGAACTAGGGGAGTTTGAAGATGACATCCCTTTCTAACGTGTATAAACCAACCGAGTGGAGTATCGCAGTGTCGACAGTGAACGACGCCATCAACGAAACCCTCAACCGCATCGAAAAAGATGATACCCTAGAGCCAGACGACAAACGGAAAAGGCTATATGATGTTGAAAAAGCATGGCAGCGCATCCTCCGAGGCTGAAGAAAAAGCGCATGATGACTTCTTCGCCGCCGCTACCGCTATGGTAGAAATGCTCGAGGAATTCCAAAAGCGCGAACTTAACGCAGGGGCCGCCATCGGCGGTGCCCTCACACAAATCCTCACTCACCTTATTGACGTGTCACCCGATGCGTCCTCCGCAATGGGACTCCTGTCCTCTTGCCTGACCAACGCCGCATTCCAATACGAAACACTTCACCCCGTATTACCTACCGAGAACGACACCACGCATTAAGGGGTTGTGTCCGTGGTATGTTGTGTACTACAATACGATAGGGCTGGAAGATCGCGACCCTCCGACCAAGCGGACCTTGGAAAGCAGGAGAAGAAGTATGAGTCACATACAAGGCATGAGGGGTAACAGTTACCTCGAAGTGAACAACTATGAACCAAAGGACGAATTTGAAGAAGCGTTCCGCGGCTATTATCTAACCCGATCCATCCACGTTGCCGAAGCCACAGGTTTCCATGGCGACGACACGACCGTCATCTCTTGGCGCCTATCCCGATCAAAAGAAGCCGGTGGTTTGCCCGAAGAGAGCGAATCCATTATCCACCTGATCGACCATCTTGACGACTACGTTTCCACCAAACCGTTTGGCTGCGACTGTGAACACGATTGCTGTGGTCACCAATTCAGCGACGGCGCACGTGTCGATATCAAAAACGAAACCCTTGCGTATGTCTGCATGGGCATCAATCAAAACTTTTAAGGAGAAGGGAATGCAAACTGAACTATTTACCAACGTTAGCCGCACCAACGTCGATGTCATCCAATGCTCAGACGGACGCACACTCATGCGCTTTGTCGAGCAACTTACGTGGGACATCACGTGGTACGAAAACAAAGGCGAAAACTGCTCGTGGGAACGCATGGATCTGGAAAACGAAGAGTACCAAATGCTCAACCGCGATCTGATGGAAGCGTTAGGCCAAAATGTAGGGGAGGACGCAGCATGAACGACTTAACGCAGGGACTTATCGTTTTATGGATCATCGCGGCATGGTTTACCCATGTCATCTATTGCTTTGTAGCCGGAGCTTGGGGCTTCCTTATTGCAGGCGCGATCGTCTTTCCAATTGCATGGGCCCACGGCACGTGGCTCTGGTTCCAATAACCTTTTCGGAGAATAACAATGAGCGCAAAAGATAAACCGGTGTCAAAACCAATGTCCAAACAGTTCGAGGACAACTACGACCGTATCTTCCGTAAAAAAGAAGTGCCCTTGGGCGAAGACACTAGGCCGAAAGACCGTGTGAAACTCGGAATAAGCGGCCACTGTGTCATAGAAGACGTTAACGCGGAGGACTTGTAATGACCGACGAACAAATCGCCGAAGTATTCGACCGCAATCCAAACCTGCTGATGGGCGAAATGATGGCTATTACGGGCAAAACGCCAAAAGAGATAAAGGATATCTTACTCGCCCCAAGAAAAACGGAACCCGAAGTCCTGTCCGCATCGGACATCTTCCACCACTACGCCCCTAGCTTCAACTTTGAGCTGGACCAAGAGGCACTCGTGGCCGAAGCACTCAAGCGCGGATTCGTTACCATGGTCGGCATCGACCAATACCTCGTCAACCAAGACTACGAAGGAGTAGAGACCGATGACTGAACACGGCAATATGGGCAATCAAAATGCCGCCAAGCTGATTAAAAAATCCGCCATGCTCACCATGCGCTGCGAACCCAACGACAAATCTCGATGGGTCAACGCCGCAAAAGGAACCAAACTACAACTCTGGGTCATCGATACCCTCAACGCAGCCGCTACAAAAGGAAAAATTTAAAATGCGCCTACACTTCGGAAAACCACGCCTACTTCCCATCGATGACGTCTGCGCCATCGCACGCTGCTCAAAGCCAACCTTGTACCGCAGGCTAAAGGACACGACCTTTCCTAAACCCATCAAAGTACCTACGACCGCGTCCACCGGACCACGGCTCGTGAATCGATGGAACGAAACCGAGGTACGCATCTGGCTGCTACAAGGTAATGACCCGCGGTGGACGCGCATCGAAGCACAGCGCAAAGCAGGAAAAGGCATCAGGCTATGGCTCGAACGACACGACCTCGTCTTCAAGGCCATGGCTGGCGGTCTATTTGCAGGACTCGTGTACAACTACTTCCCTATCGGGTAGGGCGGTGCGGGGGTCGGGTAGGGCGGTGGAAGGGTCGCGGCTCGCGGATCAGAAGGTTTGGTGGGGTTTTCGCGGCTCGGGGAACATATTAAACGCGATATACGTATATAGGAGCTGAAAATAAAAATAAAATATTCCTCTCTATATAGCCGTAACCAGTGTAACGGTGTAACTTCCTTAATAGATCCCTGTGTATATAGGGTTCTCAGAGGTAACACAAGTGTTAAACAATGATGTAACGTAACTTTCAAATATGTAACCTTAAATCAAAAAGTGCGTTAAGGGGGTCTGAGTTTTTTTTCAAAGAAAAATAAATCTGGAGCTCTATATACAGAAAGCGGCTTTTAGAGCAAACTAACGCTAAATCACTAGGAAAGTAATATGAACGCTAAACCCAAAGGTCCTACCGCTAAAACTGTCCCTGCTGTCGTTAAAAAGAAAGCAGGCCGACCACGCTCTACTAAAGCCCAACCTCTGACCCGCAGGCAAGAACTGTTTGTGAAAGAGCTGGTGTCTAAAGACGGACAGATCACTATGCGAGAAGCCGCCATCAATGCGGGCTATCCCGTTAGCTCTGCCCACACTAGAGCTTATGAACTGACCAACCAACACATGAGCCCACATGTTGTCTTCGCTATTCAATCCTATCGCCAAGAGCTGGATGAAAAGTTTGGGGTAACCTATCAGCGTCACCTGCGAGATCTGCAATCCATTCGAGACTTAGCGCTGACTAATGGCGCGTACTCTGCTGCCGTTCAAGCCGAGTATCGTAGAGGACAGGCTCAAGGTGACATCTACGTTAGCAAAAGTGAAATCAGAACTGGCAGCATCGATTCCATGAGCAAGGATGAGGTGATGTTAGCTCTAAAGGAGATTAAACAATCTTATGCCCCGATTACTATCGACGTTACTCCCGAAGGAGAAAGCAATACCCAGAACCGCAACAAAGCGCGAGGCCGACTTATGGAGGCTGATGAAAGCGGGGATATTGAAGCATCCTCGGAGCTGGAAGACGACTCGGATTGAAACGTGGGCAATGCCGGGAGTGCCCGATGTTCTGGCTTGCGATGATCAAGGTCAATTCCACTTCATTGAGCTCAAAGCCACCTCTGGAAATGTGGTGGACTTACGCCCTCATCAAGTCGCTTGGCTGACTAACTATGGTCATGCCAGTGTCTGGGTCTTGGTTCGCAAGGTAGCCACTAAAACACAGCCCCAAAAGATCTACCTCTACCATGGCAGGGAAGCGATGGATTTAAAGATGGAAGGACTCAGTGTCCCACCTCTTTATTATGCTGAGGGGGATTTTGATTGGGAGGCCATATTAGACTTGATCTCTCCCACATAATCGCATATAGTCTTATAAGTCGGCGGGCTTGCCGACATAAACTATTGGAGCGACCCTTATGAAAAATACCTACATAGTCACCATCAAAACAAAAGAGGTTAACGAGTACACCTACATAGTAGACGCGTGGAGTATGGACCATGCCCTCAGTGAAGTGGAGCTAGGCACTGCCGAGCAAACTAATGTCGAGTGGGGTATTGGAGGTGTAGAATCTAACGAGGTCTACCAAATCGTAACTGGCGCGGAGGATTCCGAATGACTTTCAAAGCGACTATTAAACTGATGGATGATGAGTCGGGACTGCTGGCAAAAACTGTTCTAACAGAGTGCTATAGCGACACGGATGAGTTTGTTAAAGACGTGTGGAAGTTGGCGGATAAAACCGCGTCCATTTTCGGTAGCGAATACTACGGCTTTAGGCTGTTGGTTACTTTTGATCTGGACCTGACGTATACGACTACCCCCATTAACCCACAGGCTGAACTGCCATTGGAGAGTGTGTAATATGTTTTTATTAGAATGGCTTATGAGGTTTCTTTATGGCAAGGAAGGCGCAGACGATATTATGAGGTCGCCAATGCCGCCTCCAACAAAAAGTCGTAAAAGGCCTAGAAGGCAACACCGCAAGTAAAGCACTGGCCCACAATAACGTGGGCTTTTTTATAAGTGTTTACTTTGTTAAACAATACAATGTATACTTCGCTTGTCGGCGGGCTTGTCGACCTTAATTACTGGAGTAACTGTTATGAAAATGATGATCGTAGGTAATAAGCGAAAAGACGGGAAGTACAAGGTTAAGTATTTTTATGAAGGCGCGCCCAATATGTTTGGCGGCCGTGATCATGGCAAGGTATTTACTGTGTTAGATAGCCCTGAAGCTATCCACGCTACTCTGAAGCGTGACGGACTAGAGTCTGCCGAAAACATGGAACAGTTCTATGCTTTAGAGGGGGAGGCGGTATGAAGACTGAAACAAGTTACGTCTGGGATGACGAGGTTTGCGAAGGCTGTGGAACCAATGAGGCGCTGCATTATAGTGATTGTCTAAATGTCCCTGTAATGTGCGGGAAGTGTGAAGCAGAAGTAAATGTAATAGAAAGAGAAGTCTATGACTTACGGGAGGCATCATGAGTAAAATCAACTCACAACGTATGCGTGAAAATAAAGTGGAAACGGTTAATTCGTTTTACCTTAGCCTGCTGCATAAGGATAGTATGATCCTATCCTGCATTGATGCGCTGGATTTTCTGTCGCTTGATGACTGGCAGCGTGTTCAGGCTATGTATGATGAGGAAACAGGGCAACCCGATGGTGAGGAGTACGGCGTATGATTACTTTAACGCGAGCGCAGCAGGTATCACTTTGGGTAAAGTGGCAGCAAAACGATCAAGGCCTGAGCTATCGGCAGTTCCGTAAAGCGGTAGTGCCTGAGATATGCGGCCCCGCAGTGATGGTTCAATGGTCTGGCATGTGGCTAGGCATTGAAACAGATGGTTATACACATAGTTAACAACTGGAGTAAGCATTATGACTGTATTAAAACTAGAACAATTGGCAGTAAGTGATCTTGTACTGGACCGTGTACTTAACCCGACTAATAACCCCGAGCTAAACAAAGCACGCCCTATGGACTTGTTCCATGCCTGCGGCATTATCCCAGACATGTTCGCGGATGCCTGTGTTGTATCTGATAACCCTGAAACGACACTAAGTGTAGCGGGCGGCTCTACTGTTATTAAGCGAGACAAGATAGCCGAACAGGTAGCTGATGAGAGCTTAACCAAGTTAGATGTGGTGGCTAACACTATGGACCTGCTATATGGTTATGGCGGTTTCGGTGCCTACCCTTATGTGGGGGAGGTGTTGCCCACAGGTGAGTACCGCAGTAATTCTGACGATGATGATCTGCCACCTCTGGCGCAGTTTACTTATGTGGATAGTGGGCTGGTCTGCTATGTATATGAGTATTCGATTATTGCCGTTAAAGACACGGCGACAGGTCAAGCCAAGATTGCACGGTTTGACTAGCACCTAATACATGTACAGTCTGGCCCACCTTATACGTGGGCTTTTTTATGTCTGTTTACTTTGTAGGACAAAACAAGATATACTTTGTTTGTCGGCGGGCAATGCTGACCAACTAATTTGGAGTAACACTTATGAAGTACATTAATACAAATGATCAAGCTGGAAACCAGCACTGGGAATTACGCGATTCGAGCGGTCAACCCGTAGAAGTAAGTTCTATTCAAGAGTCTAAAGCCGATATGCCTAGACAGTTTAGGATTGAAGGCGGGACGCCACCACATAAGCCTAGCAGCTCGGGCAAGGTATATGGCAAGTGGTTTGATAATGCTTTGCTAGATAATTCCACCAGCGAATACTATCCGCAGGTGTTCAATTTAAAGTGGGTAGATTTAAAAGCCGAGCGCACAGCAGATAAACCTGCAGAAAAATCCGCGTCGCCGAGCGGTCAATTAATTGGCGTTGTTATTCAAGCCATGGTTAATGATGCGGTCAAGGCGCAGCTGTCTCAAAATATGGAGGCGATTGTTGCCGCTACTATTGAGTCTTTTCAGTCGACCCTGTCCTACTATGTTAAAAAAGAGGAGCTAGATAATACTCTGGCGCAATTAGATGACGACTATTTAAAAGCAGATGAGCACGACTTTGTAGAGTCCACCGATTTAATGGACGCCATCAGCGAGGAAATTAATAGTCATTCGTTTTTATCCGAGGGCGATCAGCTGGACTGGGATGTTGACGATCACGCCAGCTCCATACAGGATTTAATGCAAACTAGCCTGCAGTCTGAAGTGCATTCTATTGTGCATGATATGGTCCGAAACCGTGCGCTTATTGTCTCGCTTAACCCAGAGTGAACAACCCACTATAACCAAGCGGCCCGCCATTGTGCGGGCTTTTTTGTGTGCGCTGTATTATTTGCGTTAAGTATACAAAACGTTTATTATAAACATGTCGGCGGGCAATGCTGACTAACTAACGGGAATTTATCATGTTAAAAACAATTGAATACAGCACGGCGACCAAAACGCGAGGTATCGCCACTACCTATAGAGCTGGCAAGGGTAATCAATACAGCACTTGTCCTAGCACTTGTGAGCTAAACCCGTCAGGCACTGGCGCCAGTGTTATAGATGACGATTATTTCAAGGCGTTATTGTCTGCAGTTCCTAAAGGCGGCGCGGCGTTTACATACTGTCACTTTGATTATGTTGATTGGTCCGCACGTGCTTTACCCTTAGCACCTCGCAAAACAGTGATTAATTATTCTGCGCCTAGTCTATACGCTGCAGCTGAAGCGATGCGCCAAGGTGTCGCGGCGGTCGTGGTTGTTGCGCCAACCTATTGGGCCAATGGTCTGGTACCTGTTAAGGCTAACTTATACGGCGGTATTCACGAGGGCCCACACTTAATCCAGACTGATGCGGTCCGCGTTGTTAGATGTCCTGCAGAATATACCGACAAATTCAGCTGCGACGATTGCGGCGGGAATAGTAAACCATTGTGCGCACGTGGTGACCGCGATTATATAATAGCCTTTACTGCGCATGGTACTGGCAAAAAGGCGGCGATTGATCCAGACCAGCAAAAAGGATGCTATGCCGCTTATCATCATGTGGCTATGGCGTGGAAAAACACAGCCAATAGTATTGACGATGGAGAAACCGATGGCGACAAGATAACACGCTTTGCCGCATCTCTTCGCACTGGTTCGGTATTGCGTCATCATGTTGCTGGTGATGTCGGCCTGCAGGTGATCGCGTGATCATCCAGCGCCATCTTGGCGCTTGTATATTCCTTTTATGGTTCGCTGGCACTATATGCAAGGCGTTAATAGTGTATATCTAGCCTAGTCGCTGCAGTAACGGGCCCGCCATTGTGCGGGCTTTTTTATGCACAGGAATTCGTTATCCTGGACAAAACAAACAAACCATACACGGCGCGGATGTTAGCCAGTACTGCACAAATAACGTACAGGTTGGGGATAAAGTTATCCACCGTTGTATTAAAGAGTTAAACAAACCGCGTGCCGCGTCCCGTGCGTACGGTCAAACGTACGGGAGCGCGACCCAGTGCCCGCGATTCGAGGTCCGCGGGCCGTGTTCCATGTCAAAAAAGGGCACATGGGCACGTGTTTTGTGCCAAAAACCGCGTTTTGTCGACATTATGCCGTGTTTTTTCGCCGCGCAGCTGCGTGATGGACATCGGACCGCGGACCGTGGCCCATGATGCGCGATTCCTAATATAATGCTCGGGTCCCCCGCATATCGGGTCAAAAGCCCACGCCCACCGCCAACGCGCCACGCCCAGCGGCGCAGCGGCCACGGCCGAGGGGGAAGGGGCTATAGCCTTGTTTCTCTCGAATATTTACGTGAAATTTTGAACGGGCTGTAACTGTCTTATAAAAGCGTGTAATATCGCATATAATAGTGAATAGTGTTTCACGTGAAACATAAATTTTTATTTTTCAAAACCTACGGTCCCCTTATGCAAAAACCAGCGAATCCTGCCATTGAGGAGAAGACTCTGAAGCTTGAACTGCGGCTCGCGCTGCTTGAAAAGAATGAAGAGTGCCAAAATGATTTCCTCAAGTTCGTGCGGGCCATGTGGCCTGAGTTCATTGCCGGGAGGCATCACAAGATTATTGCGGACAAGTTGGAAAGAGTCGCGAGCGGCGAGTTAAAAAGATTGATCATTAACATGGCACCGCGACACACGAAGAGTGAGTTTGCGTCGTTTTTGTTTCCGGCTTGGATGATGGGCAAGAATCCGAAGATGAAGATTATACAGGCGACGCACACGACGGAGTTGGCGGTTAACTTTGGACGTAAGACGAAGAACCTTTTGGACGTGGACGGTTATAAGGAGATCTTTCCTGACGTGAAGTTGGCGGCGGACAGTAAGGCCTCGGGCCGTTGGGATACGAGCGCGGGCGGTATGTATTATGCCGTGGGTGTTGGATCGAACTTGGCGGGACGTGGTGGTGATTTAATTATTATTGATGACCCTCACTCGGAGCAGACGGCGATGTCCAGTGCTGGTTTTGATGATGCGTGGGACTGGTACACAGGCGGCCCTAGACAGCGTTTGCAGCCCGGTGGATCAATAGTGATAGTACAGACGCGTTGGTCGGAGAAGGACATGACGGGGCAGCTGCTGCGGTCTATGGCCAAAGATCCGTTGGCCGATCAGTGGGAGGTGGTGGAGCTCCCTGCAATCTTTGAGGACGGTACGCCGTGTTGGCCTGAGTATTGGAGTTTGGAAGATTTGACCGCGGTCCGCGCGTCTATTCCGCCGAGCAAGTGGAATGCGCAGTACCAGCAGAATCCGACGGGCGAAGAGAATGCGATTATTAAGCGTGAGTGGTGGCGCTTGTGGGATAAGCCAAAGGTTCCCCAGTTGGAGTTTGTGATTCAGAGTTACGATACGGCGTTTTCCAAGAAGCAGACGGCGGATTATTCGGCCATAACGACGTGGGGAGTGTTTTATCCGAATGAGGGGGGTAGTGGTCCTAATTTAATTTTGTTGGATAGTAAGAAGGGGCGGTGGGATTTCCCGGAGTTGAAGCAGGTGGCGTTGGATTTGTATAAGTTTTGGGAGCCGGACACTGTTATAATCGAGGCGAAAGCCAGTGGTACGCCGTTGACGCAGGAATTGCGTGCGCAGGGCATTCCGGTGGTGAATTTCACGCCTAGTCGGGGTAACGATAAGGTGACGCGGGTGCATAGTGTGTCGCCTTTGTTTGAGGCGGGCATGATATGGTATCCGGACGAAACATGGGCGGAGGAGTTGATTGAGGAAGTGGCTGCATTCCCTAATGGCGAGTTTGACGACTTGGTGGATAGTATGACTCAGGCGCTGATGCGGTATCGTCAGGGGAATTTTGTGCAGTTGCCGTCGGATGACTGGGAAGAGGACGCAAACTCTGCTAAAGTGAGAGTGTATTATTAACGATGGAACTACGGCATATGAACAGACCGGCGGTTAACCTTGGGGCAGGCGGCTTCGTGTCCTATTTTGAAGACGGCGGTGCTACTGTTAGTTTAGACCCGTATGAAGGCATTGCGCAAGAGGGCATTGTCGATCAGGAGTATGACGAGCAGGGTGTAGGTTCTTTTCTGGCTGATCAGTTCATGGCGATGGTGTCGGACGGCGAAGGTTTTCCGGCGGACGAGATCCGCGCGTCGGGCCGGACGGACTCTGCCAATCGCGACGTGTATTATCCCGAGGGAGAGACGTTCTTTGAGACGTTGGCCACGGAGTATGATTACCCTGTCGAGGAGTTGGACAGCGGTAGTGTGGGCATTGCACCGTTGATGGGCAAGAAGCGCATGGAGGTTCCACGCTCTGACTTACCAAAGGCACAAGAATTAGAAGACGCGCGGGGTCACATGTTGGCATCGGCGATGGCGGCAAGCAAGTACGGACCGGAGACGGCTGGAACGATTGGCGATTTAAACGAATACAAAGACGTGTTCTCTCCTTTTGGCAACTCGCAGCATTCGGCCATGGACCAGCGGAATAACGCCGTGGGTGTCAGCCTGTTTAAGAAGGCGGGCGTGAATGCAACAACAGCACAATTGACACAGATGGTCGATCGGCGCATCTTTGATCAGTTAGACATCATTCTAGGAAGAACCCCTTCAGAGCAGGAAACCCCTGCGGAAAAGCCAAAGTGGCGTAAAAACTTTAGGAGCCCCAAAGATGGTCCTGATGTATACTTTCCCCGAGAAGACTCTGGTTATTTCGTAAAAGATCACAAATTCTAGGAGCGGTTATGGCAAACGGTACAACAAATGCGGGACTGATGGATAGAAACGTCCCCTCTCAGATGGACATGGCCGACCTTGAAGCGGAGATGGAGTTAGAGATCCCTGATTCGGGCAATGATGTCATGGCCATGATCCGGGCTGAAAACGTCGGGGAGATTGAAGTCATACCTGAAGACGATGGTGGCGTGATCATTGATTTTGATCCTAGCGATCAGCGAGGCGAGGCTCAAGAGTTTGATGCTAACCTTGCGGAAGAGATGCCAGAGCGCGAGCTTAGTCGTATTTCGTCGGAGTTGTTAGGTGAGTTTGATGCTAACAAAGCCAGCCGGTCAGATTGGGAAGAGGCGTATTCAAGTGGTTTGGAGCTTTTGGGCTTTAACTACGAAGAGCGCACCCAGCCCTTCCGCGGCGCATCCGGTGTAACCCATCCTTTATTGGCCGAAGCGGCCACCCAGTTCCAAGCACAAGCTTTTAATGAATTACTCCCAGCCTCGGGTCCTGTACGGACGGTGGTTATGGGTAAAAACACCGCGGCCAAGACACAACAAGCGCAGCGTGTGAAGCAGTTCATGAATTATTACATTACCAATGTTATGGAAGAATACACTCCAGACATGGATCAAATGTTATTCTTCTTGCCGTTGGCGGGATCTACCTTTAAAAAGACTTACTATGATGAGACACTCGGTCGCGCCGTATCCAAGTTTGTCCCCGCAGAGAATCTCGTTGTCCCTTATGAGACCGCAGATCTTGAAACATGCCCTAACATCACACAAATAGTGAGAATGGCACTAAACGATTTACGCAAACGCCAAGTGGCGGGTGTCTATTTAGACGTTGAAGTGATTCCGGCTCAGAAAGAGCTGACTTCGCTTACAGGTGAGCTGAACAAGCTCGATGGCCTAGACCCTAACCAGATTGATTATGACTGCACCATCCTTGAGTGCCATGTCGATCTCGACTTAGAAGGCTACGAAGACGAAGACGACGAAGGTGAGTTCACCGGAATTAAGATTCCGTACATTGTGACCATCTCTGAAGACAACGGGCAGATCCTGTCTATCCGTCGTAACTATCGCGAAGACGATGAGCTTCGCAAAAAGATCAGTTACTTCACACACTACAAGTTTTTACCGGGATTCGGTTTCTATGGTCTGGGCTTGATCCACACCATCGGAGGCTTATCTCGCACAGCCACTTCGGCCCTTCGACAGTTGATCGATGCCGGTACGTTATCCAACCTTCCTGCTGGTTTCAAGGCCCGCGGACTACGGATCAGGGATGACGACGAACCACTACAGCCCGGTGAATTCCGAGATGTGGATGCGCCCGGTGGTGCAATTCGCGACAGCTTAATGCCGTTACCGTTTAAAGGCCCCGACCAAACATTGTTCCAGTTACTGGGCTTTGTAGTCGATGCCGCGCAGCGTTTCGCGACGATCACGGACCTTAAAGTCGGTGCGGGTAACGAAGGCGCTGCGGTAGGAACTACCATGGCGATGATGGAGCAAGGCGCTCGAGTGATGAGTGCGGTCCATAAGCGTTTGCATTATGCAATGCGTCAAGAGTTTAAGATTCTGGCTCGCGTGATGTCGGAGAGTTTGCCGCAGGAGTATCCGTACACGGTGCCCGGTGGTGATGAAACCATCATGCAGGCGGACTTCGATGACCGTGTTGATATCATCCCGGTTAGCAATCCTAATGTATTTAGTCAGGCGCAGCGGATTGTGTTGGCCCAGACTAAGATGCAGCTCGCGGCCCAAGCCCCAGAGATTCATAATATCCACGAAGTGTACCGAGACATGTACGAAGCGTTGGGCGTGACAGACGTCGATCGCATCATGAAGTCGGTTCCTGCGGAAGAGCCGGGTCCTATCGATCCAGCACAAGAGAACATCAACGCACTAGACATGCTGCCATTAAAAGCATTTGAAGGTCAGAACCATCAAGCGCACATCCAAGCGCATTTGATCTTTGGCGCGAGTCCTATTGTTGGCGGTATGCCTCCGGTAGCGATGACGGTTCAAAAGCACGTCATGGAGCATGTTCAGATTGCCGCGAAAGAACAAGCGGCGGTCGCTTACCTAGAGCAAGTGAGTCAAGCTGGCGGTGAGCCTGCAGACGCAGAGCAGATGCTTGAGATGGAGCGTTTAACCGCTCAGTTTATTGCAGAAGGATTGCAGCAAGTGAAAGACTTATCCGGCGAGATGTCGGGCGCCGGTGCCCCTGATCCATTGATCCAGTTGAAGGAACAAGAGATTCAGGCTAAAGTACAGAATAACGAGGCCGACAATCAGATTGACCAAGCCAAGCTACAGTTGGATCAACAGAACCAGCAGATGCGCTCGGAACAATTTGGTGAACGGATTGAAGCACAAGAACGCCAGACAGCCGCACGTATTCAGTCGGCTATGGATCGTGAACTATTAAAGCAACGCGGAGAGTAAAATGAAGAATCGTACTGTAAAAGTAAATGGGTCAGCCCCGGGTAAGACACCAAAGGCTGTTCCGTATGCCGATATTAAAGGCCAAGGCCGCATTCCTTATGGAAAAACAGCGCCAGCACCCTGCGCAGGCGGATTAACTGACTTTGCTAACGCTTCGCGTAGGATGAAGACGCGTGGCACAGGTGCTGCCACCCAAGGCACCACCCACATGGGTTACTGATGTGACCCCGCGTAAGGTTAAAACTAAACCTAAAACCACGGTGGTTAAGAAGCCGAAGGCTGGGGCGCTTAAACGCTTTAGCCCGATCGCGAGACCGCAGCGGTTTGAGGGGGTATTCTGATGTTGAGCAGCGCATAAAGGAAAGTCTGAAGTAACATGTGGTCTAGTGTCACCGAGGCATACCCTGTACAGGTAGCCCCTTCTCAAGCGCCTTTGGGTCAGTTCTTTGTTGTAGAGCCTCAGGTGATACGTAGCTATGACTATAGACCCGTACAGCCACCTAAGGGGCCATATGAGCTTACAGAAGACTTTTACTCAAGGAGGTTATGGATATGCTAGCCGAATTGATGGTAGCAAATGCAGCCTTTGCCGTTATAAAACAGACCCTAACCAATGGAAAACAACTGCTGGACGCGGGAGATGCGGTAAGTAAGTATTTTAAGGCAGAGAAAGACATTGCCAAGGCTGTAGCTAATAACAGTGGGAATGTCTTAGAAGCGTTCCAAGCTAAGGAGCAGCTTAGAAGACAGGAAGAAGAATTAAAGTACATGTTGAATAAACAAAGGCTGCAGGGTTACTCAGACTTCTTGCAGTTCAAGGCACAGTTTAGCAGAGACCAGAAGGAAGCTGAGAGACAGGCAGCCCGTAAGCGATATTTGAGGCACGAGGCTATCCAAGAAAACATATCTCTAGGATTGAAAGCCTGTGGTATTATATTTGTTATTATCGCAGCCGCTTTTGGCGTAGCCCTTTACTTGAGATAAATCACATGGAACAGCAAATTGTTTTTAACTTCGCAATAGCAGCAGGAATGGCAGTGGCGGGATGGTTCCTGAGATCAATGTGGGAGGCCATCCGAGAAGTCGAGAAGGACTTGCCAAAGAATTACATCAGGCGCGAAGACCATAGGGACGACATGATTGAAATAAAGAAAATGCTTGGCGCTATATTTGATAAACTGGATAACAAGGCAGACAAATGAATGCTAAATTAAAATTATTCGGAAGCGCGTTGGCGAAGGTTACCCCTGCGTGTTTAATGCTAATGGTTCAGGGCAATGTTCTGGCGTTAGGGTTAGGGCACTGGCAAACCGCTTTACAGACTGCAGGTATTGTAGGACTTCTTTTAGTGGGGATGTCGTTTAGTGCTAGGACTAAAAGCATCAGTGACAATAAATACTCCATGGCAGGCATGGTCGCATTAGCCACTACACTGGTTGACTTCAATGTCCACCCATCTAACTACTCGGGGGAGACTACCGAAGCACTTATGACGGGTGTTGCCGCAGGACTTCTATGGTTATTGGTTTCATTCACGCCATTAGGGTCACCTAATAAAGCGGCTTGAGGTACTTGCGAGTAACGCGATTTTTCTGCAACTAGGAGAACGGTCATGAGTTTTAGATTAGGCAAGAACAGCATTATTAACTTAACCGGCGTAGATGGTAGACTCATTGAAATCGCAGACCTTGCTATTACATTATCCACCGTTGATTTTGGTATTCCTTCTACTGGTGGCTTGCGGACAACCGAAGATCAAGCCGAGCTGTTTGCAGAGGGTGTATCAAAAGCAGATGGCGTCAACAACAAATCCTACCACCAATCCGGGATGGCAGTCGATGTGTTCGCTTACGTGGACGGGAAAGCTTCGTGGGATAAACTAGATCTCGCACTGGTGGCCACAGCTATGCTGCAGGCTGCTGCACACTTAGGATACCCCTTGAAGTGGGGTGGGTTGTGGAAGTCGTGGCAGGATTACCCACACTTTGAACTGAGGGGTTAACTATGTTAGCTGATACCTTAAATGACTTTCGAGTAGTACCGAGGTGTATGCTAGTCACGTATATGGTTGTTTTCTACCAAGTTATTCAGTGGTTTATGACTTTAACGGACCCTAGCATGGCGCAAGCCGCTTTTGTATCTGCAGTTACGGGTGCGGGAGCCGCATGGTTCGGCCTATATGTTGGTTCAGGGGGTAAGAAGACATGATTGCAAGCCTATTATCAGTCATAACATCATCCACCGCAGGCGCGGTTGTGGGTGGTTTTTTCGGTTGGCTTAACCGTCGAGAAGACCGCAAGGTTGCTGCTCAGGATCAGGAACATGACCTGAACATGATCAGAGCTACCGCTAACGCGGGACAACAAACCTCAGAGGCTAGGGCCTTTGAGGAGTCTCAGAAAACTAAGGGCTCGCTTGCGGGTGCTATTAAATCAGCAGTTCGTCCACTCATCACGGGTGTACTGTATTGGTACGTGTGGCAGTTCATATTGATACTGGAGAATGTTACGGGTGGCCTAGAGAATGTTGACCCTCTAGCCGCACTAGCCCTGTATGAAATGATTATGCTATCGATCGTTAACTTAGCTTCAATGGCTACAAGCTGGTGGTTTGCATCACGGCCTAGCGGGGCAACCACTATTGCTAGTGGAACTCGTATATTTAAGAAGCCGGACAGCACGCCGACACCGACTTGAACAGCCCTTAATTCTTCCGTTTAGTCTATCCACCGCATATAAGTTATGATAGGATCATATCTAACATTGTTTGATTATATGCGAGGTATTGATGGACGAAATTCGTACAGCGGAAGCCGTTTTTAGAATCGTTAGAGATAGACGGCAAGGTGTTACAGATTTGATGATTTATGGAAACGTCAAATCCATGGAACAATATCGTGAACTGATGGGCAACTTAGAGGCCCTCAATCATGTGGAAC
>Ga0307984_1000284_pt1 | contig 22124 bp, 30 predicted proteins | sample EllFjometageno78_FD_203169 | JGI IMG/M metagenome (GOLD analysis project Ga0307984, IMG submission 203169) | Marine microbial communities from Ellis Fjord, Antarctic Ocean - #78 | ecosystem: Environmental > Aquatic > Marine > Unclassified | place: Southern Ocean | collected 2014-10-09
GCTGTTGCTCCCGTTACATCTCCTGTGTGTGTTGCGTTGGTTACCAAACCACTATACAAAGTATTAACAGCGTTATTGTCAGAGTTATCTGTGCCTACTGGGTCGAAGTCAGTTGGTATTACTTGGTCGCCTGTATTTACTCCTGATAAATTACCTATATCTGTTATATCTTGTGCTACTAAACCATCACCTAAACTAACTACATTACTAACTTTTGCGGTGTTTAAAGTTACCTCCGCTTGTATAGCTGTATCGTCATATACTGTATCACTATCAGTAAAAACTGCTCCTAAAGGTACTGCGGTTTCAACAAGTGGGTGCGCTAAATCCGTTACCTTTGCAGTATTTAAAGCGACCGCTGTATTATTAGCTACCTCTGTATCGAAGTCAGTAATTGTTGAAGCTAATTGATTATGAGCTAATGGTGTACGTGCATCACTTAATCTTGAATCTGCTGTATCAATTAATGTAGCATCTGTTATAATAACATTTAACTCTGCCAATGTATCAATATCAGTAGCCTCTAATTCATTTCCTGTTGCTGATAGTTTAGCGTTGTTAGTTACTATATTTGATGCTTGGGTTGGTGTAATACCTACCTTAGCATTATTTGTTGCTGTATCACTTTCTATTGTATCTAAATTAACCGCTTGTGTAACTGATATAAACCCTACTTTTGTAGCATCTGTATAACTTATTTTAGCAGTGTTTAAATCTACTTCTCCCTGTATTACGGTATCATTGTAAACTGTATCTGTATCGGTAAATAAAGCACCAATAGGTACAGCAGTTTCCACTAAAGGATGAACTAAGTCTGTAACTTTATCATTGTTCGTTGTAATATCACTTGCTTGTTGTGCTGTGATTCCTGTCTTGGCTGTATTAGCTGCAACATCTGTATTTGCTGAAACCAATGCTTCTGTATAACCAACCTTAGCAGTATTCAATGCAACTGCTGCTGAATCGGTATAACTTATTTTGTCTGTATTTAGACCTATAGCATCCCATTTGTCAGAGCTTAATAAACCCGCATTTGTTGTATTTGCTTCGGGTAAAATAGCATCAGTTCCATCACTTGAAGCAACTGTTAATGTTGTAGGTGTTCTAGTAAATGATAAATCAGTTGTTACATTGTGATTAATGTCACTTACTTTTGAAGTGTTTAAATTTATTGCCGTTCTATTTTCAGCGAGAGCACCTTCAACTTCTATAGCTGTTATTAATAAACCAGTATCAACTATTGGAAGTTCACTAGCTGTAGTTGCTCCACTTACACCCGCTTCACCCTGTATTCCTTGAATACCTTGAACACCGTCATCACCTTGTATTCCTTGTATTCCTTGTATTCCTTGTGGACCTTGTACGGTTGAATCAGCACCCTCTATACCTTGTATTCCTTGAGGTCCTTGTATTTGCCCTATGTCATCCCAATTAGCACCATCCCATACATAAAATGAATATGGTGTATCAACCTCATAAACATCACCTGTTGTATTACCTCCTGCTGGTAAATCTGCAAATGTAGGTACTGAGCCTAAAATAACCAATCCTAATCCTTGAGGTCCTACAGCGCCCTCTATACCTTGTATTCCTGTAACTCCAATATCACCTTGTATTCCTTGAATACCAGCAGGACCTACTACACCTTGAGTACCTGTAGCACCTATAACACCTTGAGAACCTGTTAAACCCGTTAATCCTGTTTCTCCTTGAATACCTTGAGAGCCAGTAACTCCTTGTATTCCTTGAATACCATCCGCTCCAATAGTTCCATCAGTACCTGCTGTGCCTGCAACTCCTTGAATACCCTGTAATCCTTGTGGTCCTGTAGCCCCTTGCACTCCTACTTCATTAATAAGTATAGTTACTTCGGTTACTGAGGGTGTTACTGTTATATTAGCCATTTGTTATATCTTGTATTATTTTAATAGTTCCGTCTATATAAGTTATAACTCTGCCATTTGGAAAAGTAAACTCAATATCATAGTAGTATGTAGATATACCCCAATCTAATATAAAAGGGTCAATTTGAAATACACCATTTAAAGCATCTGTAACTGTTAAACCTGCACCTATAATAAATGTATCTACTATTTGTCCTTTTTTATTATTCAGTTTAAATTCAGACTTTATAACAACATCAGTTAAATCAATAGCTGTAAGCCCTACTGTATTTAAAACTGTGAATTGTAAACCGTTAAAAGTGTCCCCTTTATAATGGTTCGGTATTTTATAAAACTCAGGCATTTTTCTTTATTTTTTTTAAGAATAATTTTAACTTTTGTATATGTTCTTTTTTAGGTTTGTAGTACCTCCTTTTAATATAATTGCCATCCGCCATAGTTCGCATTTTTAATAGGGTTTACATCGTTATTTGTATTGCTTGTATATTCAGGATAGTCTAAATAATTATAAGACATAAAATCAATAAATCTATTTGTATAACTATCTGCGATATTCCTTTCCTTTTCAACTAAGAAATCTATTTCGTTTTTATCTACACTTTGACTATTCTCTGCGTTATGTTTAAACACCCCACCGTTAGAAACCGTATAAGCCATAAAAGGAAGTATTTCAACTAACGCCCAATGTATAAGCATCGGCTTTACATACGTATTTAATAAATTTTTATATAATACATTACCAATTAAATCTATATCATCAGGTAAAAGCGACTGTATTTTTTCTAATAAATCAGTACCTAAGTATTGCTTTAAATGTATGTCTTGAGCAATACCTATATATTGAATAAATTTATCATTATCTACATTACCATTTAAAATGCTATACTTTTTTATGTCCTTAGTTGTTACTAATAGTGCTTTGCTCATTATCCTTTATAATTTGGGTGGTGACCATTGTTAGGCATATCTTTTGGGGCTTTTTTAGCATCTTCTAAGCCTTTTGGTTTCGGTTTATATCCTTTTATACTATTAACTTCTTCTGAACTGCTAAGGGCTTTATCTACAAATGGCGTTCCGTCTGTTTTTTTCTTTAATCTATATAGGTTTTCATTCCAAAAATGACCACAATTAACTCCGCCTTTAAATTTAAACAAACTATAAGATTGTTTTTTATGTCCAAATTCTTTATTTATACCTCTAAAACTAGCTTGGTCTATATCCTCTTTGCGATATACAACACCTCTACCAGTTCTATTCATCATTTGGTTACAAAAATCTCTACTTTTACCGCTTGAATACTTCTCATTATACTCATATCTAACCTTATAAATGTCTTTATCTAGTGTGCTTGAAGCATTTGGATTGCTTTTTATAACATTTGCAAACTTTTGCATTAAATTTTGCTTAGTTTTTATGTGTTTTTTAGCCCAATCTTCTATGTTTTCGTTATCATCTGATGAAATACGCTTATCTACAAGCTCCCATTCGTCTGTTATTTCCTCACCATCTAAGTTATTTAACATTTTATCACCATCGTCATCGCTAAAATTAGGTGATTCAGCACTCATATTAACGTCATTTTGTGGGTCAACACCACTGCTAAACTCTAAAGGCTCTAATGTTTTGAAATATAAGTCTAAACTAATATCATTTATTGCTAAAATATCAGCTATAACCTCTGTTACTTGGTCTTGATAGGTGTTAATTACAACATTATCAAACAATAAATTAGCTGTTTTTATCTCGTCTGCGTTATTTCCTAAGCCTCCACCCGTTTCACGTACACCAATAAGCATCGGACTTGTAACTCTATGCCCTACAATTAGCTTATCTCTACATTCTTTTGCTAAATATTCGTAATGTGAAGGCGCATCGTTCAATGCTATATCTTCAATAGTTGTTTCACTCTCTTTATTAGCGTTAAAAGATATAATATTTTTTAAACCGTGCGCTCCAGTTGTTTTATTATCAATATCCTTTTTAATTTGTTTTCTTTTTTCTTCGTCTGGAATACCATTATTGAAGTTTATAACACGCGTTCCGCTAAAACCATTGATAGTATCATTAATTAAATAATCTGCTATCTCTTGCTCTAAAAATGCGTATGGTAAAGACCCTACATAGTCAACTGGTGTATAATAATCAAACCCTGCAATATAAGGTCGTAATACATAAATCTCATTACCTGTATCTTTTCCAAAACCAAAAGAATCAATACTTTCTATTACATCGCTTTGTTTTTGTTCGCTCCATTTAGGGTGATAAAACCAATTTTCAATAACACCTTCTTCGTTCATTTTACCAGCTCTTAAAGTATTCATAGGAAAATGAGTAACCTCTTTTACTACTCCTTTAATCTTACTAACTTGAAAAGCCGCCATACCTAACATTTTATAATCAAATATAAACTTACGAAGGTCTTTTTTCTTAAATAAAGATAACATTTGAGCGTATGCGTTTGGTCGTCTACTTGCATCTTTAGCACTTAAACCACGCCCATATATCATTTTAGAAATACCGTTTATAATAGCGTTGTTAGTTGTACTCCCCGTGTACCTATCAATTAAGTATTGAAAGTAGTCGTTATCTTTACCGTATAAAATCCATTCTTTATTTCTAACCTCTAATATCTCAGGAGTTGTATATTTTCCTAAACTTATAACGCTATAATCTTGTGTTAATTTTTTCATATTGTAATGTAATCGTTATTACTTTCACGTTCTGTATATTCGTTATTATTAATTGAGTATTCGCTTTCTGTTTGAGATGTGCAAAATACTTTGTCTTTAAATATTATATCAGTACCGTTATAAGCTGTTAAATTATAAAACCTATCTTCTTTTAAATCAAATATTAAATCAGCTGTTAAATAATAACGCTCCAATGGAAAAATACCTGTAATTGTAACCTCTGTATTGTCTTGTTCATCACGCAACATTATACTAGTACAAGTATTATCTCTAGCAATAAACTTTATATTTTGAGCTGTTGCTATAGGTTTTAATATTATCATTCGTTTGCTTTTATAATAAACAACATTTTTTTAATTTTGTTATAAATAAAAACCTCGCTAAATAAATAACGAGGCTAAACTAAAAAATTAAATTATGAAAAATACTAAACCCCTTCTGTTACTACAAAACCATCTGTAGCATCCATTAATGTGGCATCAATAAATGAAGCCATATCACTCTCTTGGGTTGTTGCAGTTACATTGTAACCACTTAAATCACCCATTGCAGCACCACTAGCTGTATTAACAGCACATTCAGCACCGTTTTTCATACCAGCCAATCTAAAGTTACCGTTGTAATCTTCTAAAATTACATGAGGTCTTCCAGATGCTAGTAATTTCATTTCTTTTTGAGATACTAAACTTTGTTTTTTAAATACAAATGTTCCTGTACCAGTCCAAAAAGAAGTACCATTCTCTCTGCTATTTTCATTCGCTTCATCAAATGTATTAGCACCTTTTAACTCGTATTTATAACAAGTTATAGGAGCTGTTAAAGCTGTTATTTCCTCTGCTACAATAGTAAAGTTAGCAAAAGCACCAGCATCATAATTGAAAAAGTAAACAGCTCTTAAACCCCCTACGGAGTCTTTACAAGGTTCTAAACGTCCAAGCGTTAAATCACAAGCCATATATTTTATGTGTTTTATAAGGGTAGCCGAAACTACCCTATATTATTATTAATTATTATGCAGTAGTTGAAAGATACCAGATAACCTCTTCACCGTTCACATATTGAACTCCTGCACTATAAACCATTTTATATCTAATCATTCCAGATAAATCTGATTCATCCATATCTTTAATTCTAATGTCGTTATGGTCAGCCATTAATCCAGTAGCGAAATAAAGGTTTTTCTTTTGATATACTACGAAAGTGTTATCAGGTAAACCGTTAATTACTTCTAGTTTAGTAGTTCCATATTGTAGTACCATATCAGCACCACCTAAACCGTTAGAGATACCAGCAGAAATAAGAGCTTGTTGGTAAGCTAAAGCGATGTTATAAGATACACCGAATACTAAGTCTGTTTTTCTTGCTAAAGCAACAGGTACAGCTTCTAATACTTTTTCAATCTCACTAATTACATTCGCCTTAGTAATTGCGGCAGTTAAAGGCGTAATCCCATTATTTGCTTTTATTACTGTCCAATCTGCTGTGAATAAAGGAATAAACCCACCAAAACGACCAGCTGTTGCACTTACACCTTGCCAAATATCTAAATCTGTTGCTTCTGCTGTATCTCCTAAAATCTCAGCTAAAAGAGCAGTTTCTACATCAGCAGGTGCTTTATCATTATGAGCAGAAAAGCCCATTGACGCAGCACTCCATATTTGTCTTAAATCTTCTTTACAAATCTCTTGTTCGTTCTTTAATTTCTTAGGTGTAATTAGTTTCTCTGCTAATGTTACCGCACCTGTTGGTGTAAACCCACAAGCATAATCAGCTCTACCATCTGAATAACTAATTTTTCTAAGTGATACCTGAAAGTCTACATCAGGCAAAACGGTTACTAAATTTTTTGCAATAGTATCAGCTTCTTTAAATGCTTTACCTACTATTTCACCAGCTTCTTTACCAGCGTAATTTGAACTTACTGTTACAGTCGTTGCCATATTTTATTTTTTTCTATTATTTAAAAATTCTACTAATGATTCTTTTCCTAAATGGATATTTTTATTTACTTCTTTTTCTACCGAGTGTTTTACTGGTTTCACTTCTTCCAATTCTACAACTTCAACTTCTTCTACTTTTGCAAGTTTAAGCTCTGAAATTTCAGTCTTTAGTTTTTCAATTTCTTCAAAGAATTGCTCTTTAGATATTGATTCAATAATTTTTTTAGGAGTTGTTTTTTCAGCTTCTAAATCAGGAGCGGCAACTTCTTCTGTCGCTGGTGCTTCTTCTTCTGCGTTAGCCTCTTTAACTTCTCCAATAATTCCGTCTTGAGCAACTACTAAAAGTCTACCATCTTCTAAAACGTATTCGCCAATTGGTAAAGGGATACGTTCTTCTTCTGTGATGATAAATATTTCAGCATTAGCCTCAAAAACATCAGCCTCTACTATAGTACCGTTGTCAAGTTTCATTTGTTCTAACTTAACCTCCATACTTAGCAAAACCTTAACATCATTTAAGATTTTTTTGTAATCCATATTTTTACAGTTATTAATTAATAAATTCTATACAATAAACATAAAGTATAGTTTTTTGTTATAAATTCAATTATTATAATTCACCTTTTTCAATAGCTTTTATAATCTCTTTTATTAAAAATTCAGATTCATCTTCTGTTAGTTCGTCAACTGTCTTTTCAATAGTTTCAGTCATTTCTACTTTGTCGGCAAAATAGCCCTCAATACTAAAACCTTTAACCTTTCCAGTCTTTACATAATCATTCCAAATATTATCGTTATCTACTTTCATAGAAACCATCCACGTGCCTACAGGAACATTAAAACCATACTTTGCAGACTTGTCTTGTTTAACGTCATCTACTATCCAACTTTCAACAACCGTCATATCTTTTAGTTTACTTTCGTGTTCTAAGGTTGCGTTACTTTGGTTGTTTTGTTTAAGGTATAATTGAGATGCTTTAACTACGGTTTCTTTTGAAAAGAAGATATAAAACTCTTTATCTTTTATACGTCTATAAATGTTCTTATCTGGTATTAAAGCCGCTCCCATTAAAATACGTTTTTCAGTATCTATTGTAGCGAGTTGTATCTCATTACTTTTTAATGCTATAAAGTCAGATTCAATAGCTGGATTTTCAACAACACTAATAGCTTCAACTCCGTTTATTTCTTCGTTTTCGTCTATTATTAACTCAATTATTTGCATAAGTTTATTTTATTATTAAACAATATTTATAGATTTTTGTTATAAATTAACCGAATGTAGCGTTGTCTACAATATTTCTATCCAAACTTTGCTGTGTTGTAACATCGTTACTAACTACATATGCTTTTACAGGTTCTTGCGTTTGCCCACCTATTGCACTCGCTAATTGATTTGTTCCACTTGTACCTACTACGTTAAATTGTGGAGCTTGTGCTTGTTGTGGTGTTTGTACAGAACCACCAGCACCTCCACCATTTGGAGTTTTTACAGATAATATAGCTTTTACATTTGCTAAACCACTTGCAACCGCTACACCAGCTGCTAAAGCTGCACGTATTGGTGCGTCTGGAGTTGGTATTAATAATTGAGATTCATATGCTTTCTGTGCTGCTAAGTAAGTTGAAATAGTTGTAGATGCAATTGCTGCTGCTTTACCTGCTGCTGTTTCTTTACCTACTAAACCACTAATAGCACCCAATGCTTGACCATAAGAATTTAAAGCGTCATTCTTTGCTTTAGTTTCTAATTCAGATATTTTTATTTTCTTTTGGGAGGCGCTCCATTCTTTTGCTACTCTTAAATCTTCTGCATCTGTTACTATTTTTTCTTCTTCATCTAAGAATGTTTGTAAATCTTCATTGTCTTTTATTCGTTGTTCTGCTAATTTTTCACGCTCTTTTATTTTAGCATCTTCTATTTTTTTAGCTCCTGCTATTTCTTCATTTTGAAATGTAGTTAATGAAGTCTGTAATCTTTTTTGTAGATTTAATTTAGCAGTATCTAATTGTATTCCTTTCGCTTTTAATTCAGCTACTTTATTTAAGTCTTCTTTTGTACTTCCTGATAGTTTATTCTCAGCTATTTGTGCGTTTAATCTTAATCTATTAGCCGCTATTTCTTTATTCGCTATCCTTTCAGATATATCAGACGCATCTTTTAAAAACTTAATCCTTTCAGTTGCATTAAATTTATCTCTTTGCTCAGATTTGAAACGTAATTCAGCTATATCTCTATCTGCTTTTGCTCTTTCAACTATTAAACCACGCTCTATTTTATCAGCTGTAGCTCTTTTATCTGCTATTTTAGCCGCTTCTTTAGCGTCGGCAGCAGCTTCTTTTGCTAATTCTTTTAACGCTGCCGAAGCATTCCTAATAGATTCTGTTAAATTATCAGTACCTAAAGCAACTTTTGCAACTGCATTACCAGCCGTTTCAGCAGCACCAGCAAAATCAAGTTTAAACATTTGCCCCATTGCTTTACCTAAAGCAGGAACTAACTCTAATAAGCCCTCAAACCTATTTATTACATTTTCTTTTAATAATTTAACAAAATCATTAATTGCTTTTTTAGGATTTTCAAATACCCATATAATTTTTTCACCTAATGACGCTAATAAATCAACTAAATTACCAGTTACAGAACCGATAACACCCATTAATTTAGCATACTTATTTTGTCCTTTTTCAGAATTTGTAAACGCAGCTTTAACAGCTACAATAGCAATTAATAAAGCACCAATACCAGTACCTATAATAGCAACTTTTAATAAATTAAAACCACCACTAACAGCTTTAACAGAAGAAAGCATACCTTTAAATTTAGATACCGCTCCACCAGTCATTTTATCTAAAGTGCCACCAACCTCATTTGATGCTTTGCCTACTTCTTTAGTTTCTGTTTTTACACCTTTTAAAGATTTATCTAACTTATCAACACTTTGTACAGCACCGTCTGTTTTTACTTGTATCTCAATTACTTCTTTTTTCATAGTACGCTCGTTTAACTTGTTTAAAACCCTCTTTTAAATTCTCAGCTAGTTTATACTTACCTTTAGCTATTTCTATAACCTCAGAACTACTATAAAAGTTGTCGATATTTAATAATTTAAGTACTAACATATTTTAATTTTCAGATACTGATATATCACCAATTTGGAACTTAGGTACTGTACCATTATTAACTACAAACGGTGCTGATAATTGTCCGTGATGTAACAAGTCACCACCTGTAATAGATGTTCTAATACCTACGTGTGTAATTGTTTGTATTGTTCCTGTATTAACTGGATAGGTTATAATACCAGCATTGCTAACTACGTTATTTGTAACAGTCCAACCAACAGCCGAACGTACTACACCAATACGCGCATACCCAGTATAAGTAGCTTCTGTTCCACTATCTGCATCCGTTGGTGCTGTTGTGTATAATGCTAAGTATAAACTACCAGCTGTTGCACTATTTTGCAAACCACTCGCATCACCTATATTTGCTAAATCAATATTTTGATATAGTAGTTTTAAAATTCCTGATTCTAATGTATTACTTTTTGCCATTTTATTTTATTTTATTATTTTATTTTTTATAATATCTTTATAACTATCCCACCATAAGCAGAATCTCCAACATTATAGTTTCCTTGAACGTTAAAAGCTGTCCTAATAGCCCTACTATTGTAAGAATTTGATTTTGGTTGAGATGTAAATGTCCCTGCTATATAATTTCCAGCATCTGCATTTACAGTATTAGTAGCTTGTCTTGATGTCCATAAATTTTCATTTATAAACAAATCACCGCCAATTCCTGTTAATCCACTGTTAATGATAGCAATATCTCCAGATAGGGGATATTCTAATGCCGTTGGTAGATACCAATCAGTAAACCCTCCAGATGATAAATTATTAGCCAATAAAGCTGAACTAGTAGTGTGTCCAGATTGTGAAATTATTCTATTGGTTTGTAAAGCTCCACTATAATCTTGAAATCCTATATCAAAAGTTATATTACTCCAGACATTAGAAGTTAATTTATTCGGTGCTACAATAAGATATTTATAAAGTACAGCTGGTATGTGATCATAATTTCTAAACTCCTTTAATGAAGTTGTTGGTGCAGTATAATAAGTCGCATCATAACTTGTAGCTATCGCATTTTGGATTGCCACATTTAATGATGTTATATTAAGTAACACATCAGCTGCTTCCATATTATTTTTCACATCTCTGAGAGTTGCTCCTATTATTGGTACTGCCGCCATATTTATTATTTATTATTTATTAATTCTTGAACTAACTTTTTCAAGTCGTTTAAATCTTCCTTTATTTGTTTATTTTCTTTCTTCAATAAATGAATTTCAGCTGAATGTAAGTCAATATAACTTACCTGCTTTATTCCATTTGCTTCAGATACAAATTCTGGATTTGTTTTTTCTAACTCTTGAGCTATAACTCCATATCTAATTATCCCCTTAACTTTCTTAAATTCGAATTGTTGATAATTGGATTTAATTTCCTTATATCTAATATCTTCAATTTTCGTTTTAAGTTTTTTATCAGATCCTAAAATGAAATCATTTGCTGTTATTGTATAAACAGTTCCTGCATTCCATGAAGATACCAAAGTAGTTAATTGGATATTGTTTACCAGTGAAGATATTCCATTTCCCCCAATTACATTAAGTGTCGGATTTATGGTACTAGTTCCAGATTGAGTCATCCCATTTCCAGCTGTTACATTTGTAACTGTACCGCTGCTTCCACCCCCTACTATATCACTTAAAAAAGCTAATGTGCCCGAGCTATTTTGTAATGTATATGTGTTTTCTTGTGTGGCTGCTGGAAATTGTAATATACTTTTAGAGCTAGTACCATTATACGCACCTATTTGAGCTGTAGTCGCTTGCATATATAAAAAATGACTAGTAGGGGCTGTGTTATCTATAACGTTAATAGTACCTGCATATATATTAGAACTACCTATACCATCACTTACTGTTATTACATTTGTAGTAGTGTTACCTATATCTGTAACGCTCTGTAAGTCGGTAGCTCCACCGCCTAAACTAGATAATAACACAGTACCACCACCGCCTAATAATGCAAATGCATCGTCTGATGTTGTATTTATAAATGAGTTTGCGTTTATATCATTTGTAGTTATATCACCAGCATCTGTGACCTCTTGCAGTGTTGGTGTTATTGCAGTATCTAATGTAGCTAATAATTCAGACGTACCTACTAATTCAGCAAACATACTGAGTGTGCTAACTTGATTTATACGTGCTAACATTGTAGATGTACCGCTTAAATTAGCTAATAATGTACCTATCGTTTTAGCTGTTAAAGCACCTCCTATGTAGTTTAATAAATTTAATTTTACATCGCCACTAGTTAAATTAATATCTAGTGAATTTATAATATAGTTTTTACCTCTAATTTCAATTAAATCATTTAACTTTAATTTGTTTAATATTTTTAAAGGTAGGTTTGCTTTATAAACATATTCACGTCTTTTGCTATCGTATAAATCTGTTATGTAATCACGCCAAAACGTATTAAATAAACTAGCTGACTGTGTTGTTAAATTCCAGCTGCTCATTTCAGAACCAAAATTTAAAGACATTTCACTAGCGCCATCTATAACAGAACTTTCAGCACCTACGTTTAAGTAGTTTGATATTTTAGTAGACGTACCATTTTCATCTAAAAAACCTATGTATTGTCCAGTGTCAACACTACCTCTATTAAAGAATAATATGGGGGGTAATACTACGGGTTTTAAATCTTTATCAAATGCACTACCTACTTGTATATTAGTTTCAGCTCCAGTTGTAGTGTCTGTTAATTTTTCCATTAACATATTCTCAAACGGAACTTTAATATCTAACGTACCACCATCAACATTAAATTCAGCTTCTAAATCTCCATAACCAACTTTATTAGTGTCAAAGAAATTATAACCAACAATAGCCTCAGCCTCTTCATATTTAAAATTAATATTTTTATATAACTTAGGTTTGTTTATATCGTAACTTTCAACATCTACATATTCTGTTAAATTTTTATTTCCACCATCTAAATACCAACTATCTAAAGTGTCAATGTTAAAACTTGTATATGATAAAGGTTCAATAACTAAATTAAACATTTTAACCAACCCTTTAAAAAAGTCTGCTAATTTAATATTAGGTAAATTGTTTCCTATTTGTAAATCATCTGTAATAGTTTGAGATGAACCTAAAGTTGTATAAGTGTTAATAGTAGCGCCATTAACTACTTCTTTTTGTTGCCAAGTAGATGTGTAAATAAATTCGCTATCGCTTTCAACTTCTATTCTTAAATTCCAAATTTGCTCACCGCTAACAGTACCATCAATACCAAAGAAAAAACCCTCAATTTGAAGTCCGTTATTTCTAAAAGATTCATATATTAAATCTTCATCGTTATAAACTTTAAAAGTATAACTTACATTTTCATAACCAGATGCAGCTGTAATAACACCAAGTTGTCCCCACGAGATTCTTTGATTACTTGATACTGTTCCAAAAGTTGTAAAAGTACCTATGTCGGTTGTAAAATTAACATTATCACTATCGCCACCATTCCAATCTACCGTTAAACTATTAGCACCTATATTACCTGCAACCGTTCCGTTAAGCCACATAAATAACTCATCAATAGAATTTGTTGTATTCTTAAAAAAGTTATTAGTAAAAGTAACCTCATATTCAGCCTCAATAGCCTCAATAATTCTATTAATTTTAATAGCTGGTTTTAACTCCCTGTAATTAATACCTTGCGATGGTATTGAAGCGTTGTATTTTATTTCATTTGCTACTGTTGGTGAGTTATAATCCCAATTACGTTCGCTACTAATTAAAGGATATATTATATTACCATCTTTAATACCATTTTGTAAACCGTCTATAACATTATTAAAATCATAATCGTGGTTGTATGCCGACAGATTTAATTCACTTAGTAAATCATCAGCAAATAAATCTGTTAAATTAATTAACTCACCGTAAAAAGTAATCTTATAATTTTCAGCAATACCATTCTTTAATTTAACACTTTCTAATTGTATCTTACCTAGTTTATATCTAACACCGTTTAGTTTTAATTCAGCTTCTTGCCTAATACTAGCATTAAAACCCCCTGTTATATCTGAATTATACCAGTGCTTAAATATCTTATTATTTTTTTTAGATGTTGGTACTGTAAATGATTTAGTAAAGTCTGAGAATACCTTACTAATGTCTTTAATATTTTGTACGCTAGAATTTAAAGATACAGTTTCATCTTTAAATAAATCTAACCTTTCATTTTGTATGTAAACTTCTAAACTGTACATATTATCTTACATTGTTTATTGAGTTAAAAGCAAAGTCTGCATCAATTGTATAATTAATTAATTTATCATTTAATCTAGTTTGATATTTTAAAGTTGACGTTTTTAAATTGATAGGTAGTACATTTGAGTTGTAAGTAATCCAAACCTTTTCACTTAATAACAATTGCTCTAATACCTCGTTAAATGTTTCATCTACAAACCCGCTATTTAACGTTATACTTTTACTTCCTGTTTTATTTAAGTTTGTTGTTTGATGTTTAGATATGTTGTAACTTCCAGATGTTACATTATTACGTTTAAAACTTTCACCAGTAACCGATAAATTAATATCGGAACGCTTAAAGAAATACAAGTCTTGAAACACTCCGAACTTATTTACAAATGTAACTTTGTAAGGCGTGTACTTACACTCATTTATATTTTCAACTGCTATAGTTGTGGTTGTTAATCCGTCATAAACATCTACAGATGTGACGTCTGATTCATTTGCGTAAACTACTTGACCTGTATTAGATGACGTTGGTATTATAGTTGTTGTAGATACTAGAGCTGCGTCTTTATAAAACTTAACGTCAACCACTAAGCCTTGGTCTACGGGCACTGTTACAACCCCTCCATCAATTACATACATAATTGTATTTGATTGTAGTAAATCAGTGCTATCATTTTGAGGATTCGCTCCGTCTTCGTGGTTTCCATACCCATCAAAACCTTCTAATTGCACAAAAGAACTTGCAGACTGTTCAACATCTAATATACTTTCTGTAATTTGATAGTCAACCCATACATTAAAACAGCTATAAGTACCATTAAATTCATTTAAAATATAGTCTTTTACTAACTCGCTAATCTCAAATGTAACTTCTTCATCTATTGCTACAGTATCAATTGTATATGTTACAAATGGTCTATTTGTTGTTTGCGTTCCTGTATAAACATATAGTTCTAGTTTAGCATTTGTTAAATTAGTGGATGCTACATTTATATAGTATGGACTTCTAGCATTTATTTTTGACATATTACTCTGTTATTATATTATTTAAATCCAATCCAAAAGCATCAACTACTTCACTAGGTAAATCTTTAAAAGCCGCTTCAAAAGGTTTAGTAAAAAAGTGAGTTGGCTTAATACCTTTTCTTTTTTTAGCTATCGCTATTGCAACTCCTATACTTTTATAATTACCCTTAGCAAATTGACCTCCTAAACTTCTAAAACGTATGCCTCTAAACTTAGCCCAACGTGCAAAAGTTCCTGTAGCTAATTCAAACCCTAATAAATTACTACTCGCTTTATATGAGTATGGTGTATTATATTTTCGTTCAGTACCACTAACTCCTTTGTCTTGAAAGTCTGCATAATCTTCCATATAAAAGGACAAACTAAAACTATTGGCAGATACATTCAATTGATAGTCTAAGCTGTTATATAAATCCTTTGTAACGTTCTTTTTTTGTCGTGTAAGGTTTGCTCTTGACCTACTTATAACACGCTTACTAAACGTTTCTAAACTTTGTTTTACATTACTTAACATATCGTTCCGTCATTAGCAATATCAACATCAAATGTTACAGTCCACCCAGCTAATAACATTTCTAACTTACCTGTAAATGGTTGCATTGACGGCGTACCGTTTAACTGAAATAATTCATCTCTTAAATCACCCCTATCTAAACGCTGCATTAATCTATTAATAACTGATAGCTGTGTGTTTAAAACATCTTGCTCATTGTCATTACCTAAAAATTTATCAGTAGTATCTTCTTTAGATATATCTACAATATCAGCACACGATAACTCAATACTAAAAGTCCATACGTTAGAATTAAACACAGCATTTGTTATTACAAAGTTAGCTAATGGAAATATAGACTGTTTATTTAAGTCTACTTTTGAGCTGTTACCAAATATAATAGTCTTACAAAAAGCATCTTCAAGTAAACTATCTTTTATTTTAGTTGTTAAATTGTAAAAACCACGCATATATTATTTTTTAAATCCTTTTTTAATTTGTCTATTCTCATAGTTTGCTTTATCAATTGTATAAGATAAATACATTAAACATCCGTGTAAAGGGTACTCGCTAACTGGTGTTTCTGAATTGATTGGCTTGTCTTTAGTCCCCTCGATAATTCTGCTAACGTTGCTTTCAGCGAGTGTACATAACTCTTGATAGCTTCCCCATTTTGCTCCGAAATGCTTCCGTTCTTCGTTTGTTTCTCCATCTCCTTCTCCAAATAATTCGGGATACAATTCAGCAATTCGTTTGTTAAATTGTAAAAAAAAACCATTGAACCTAATACAACCGATAAAGGCATTTGCTTCATTAACTCGCTATACTCTTGCGTACCTTTGTAATCTTCTATAATATACTTATGTCCTTGCTTTTGTTTGATAGGTCGGTACAAAACAGACATAGCCATATTCATTTTCTGCCAATCGTTTACATACGTTGTAACGTCTTTATTTTCTCCGTATGTAATAGCATCTAGGTTTGGTATAAAACCGAATGTGACACCGTTTAAATCAAATGTAAGTTGGTGTTGTTGTTCTACTTCAAACAAACTATTTATATGTATTACAAGCCTATCAATTTCACTTGCTTTAATATTGTTAATTGCTTTAATATCTAAGTCTAAAAAACAACTTAATAAGTCATCGTTTGTAGGTTCTTCTATTAGTAAGAAGTTTTGATATTGTTCAAGTGTAATATCGTTTAGAGATTCTGGTATGTTAATTTCTACATTCATTATTTAATAAACAAGTTTAGTTTAGTTTTGTATAAAGTTATTAATACACATAATAGTTTCCTTTGTTTGGATTGTCTAAATGGAATATAACATTGTAACGGATGCCATCAATAGCGTGGTTAAAGTCATCAACATACAAGTTGGACTTCTTATCTGTATAAACATAGTTGTTCATTTCCTTAGCTATGTTATTACTATTAGGTTCTACAATAATCTCATAGTCTTGCATCCTTGAAATACCGCTTTCTATTGTACCTTTTTTAACAGCTTGAATATTCACACCTAAAGATTGTAAGTCGGATATTAAACGAGGCTCTGCACTATCAGCAATTATAAGTTTGTTCTGTACCCTATCGAGTATAATAGTAGCTAGTTCGTGTGATTTTATACCCTTACGGTATAGATGTTCTTTAACGTATATTTTCTTTTTAGTTTTATCTATTGCTACTTCTGTTAATGTATCAGGGTCAACACTGAAACCGAAGTCCATACCACAACTTGTTTGAAGTCCATCAGGATTAAACGCACCGTAAGTCCATTTATCAAATACAACACCCTCAGCTTTATCTAACCAAGCTCCAAGTATAACACTATTGTATTTCTTTATATTATTCTTTTTGATACGTGCTACTTCATTTAGAAAACTTTCATCTAAGTTATCAACATTATTTAAGTATGTTGTATGTATATAAGTTACATTATCTTTTACGCCATTAAAACCAGCGGTAACTCCAGACTGCTCAAAGAATCGTTTGTATATCCAATGTTCTTTTGTAGCTGGATTTAATATAAGTATAACTCTATTTTGTACACCTTTAGTTCTTAATGATAGGTTTATTTTGTCGAATATAGTTTCATCTGTTAGCTCCTCAGCTTCATCTAAAATCCACGTTGTAACACCTTGCAATGATTTAAGGTTTGCTGTTTGGTCACCACTTGAAGTTTTTAATCCTTTAAATATTATTTCACTATCTGATAAAGTATTTTTTATTTCATTCCTACTTACTTCAAAGTAATCGTTTAATTCTAATAAATCTATTTTCTCTTGAAACTCAGGAACGATTGACAAATGGGCAGATGTCATTGTTTGCCTTGTGAATAGTATTTTATGATTAGGCTCAAATGATAAGAGGCTAGTAAATCTACCAACCTCAAATGATTTACCAGAACCACGACCACCAGTAAGAATAAAGAAACGTGTGTTATTACCTAACGCATCCCATATTTTATTCTGTTTCTCCATTATTATACAATTCTTTTATATCAAAATCGTTAATAGTATGCGTGTTCTTTTGTTCAATAGTTTGCGTTGGTTTACCTAAATAGTATTCCATTAATATTTTAGCGGCTGTTGTATCTTCATCTTTAACTGACTTATTTAAAAGCATTTTAATAACGCTCGTTAAGTCTTTAAATGTTAAGGCATCGTTTAGTACATCTTTAAATTCATTCTTACGCCTATCTATTCCTTTAGCTTTTGTGCTGTGACCTTTGTTACCGTTGTTTTTCCTTTCGTCCATACTCTAATAGAATCTAACTATTTGATTTATTATTATAACAACATTTACGCTGTTTTGTTAAACGTTGTAATAAAATTCATACTCGTTTTATTTATATTTAGTTTAGCTTTAACATTCAAATCATCAATACTATTTTCAATACAAAACTTTTCAATGTATAAATTAAACTCTTTGGTTATCTTTGTATTCATTGTATATAACTTTTAACTCATTAACCATTGAACGAACACAAGAGCCACACGTTGTAAACTTAGAACGTCTGTTGAATATTCTATTAGATATTTTTAGAAGTCCGTTTTGCTTTTCAGTTGTTACTGTGTTATATTTATGTTTAAAAAATTCATCTAAATAATTGTATTCGTTTTCTTCTAAACATTCTGGTTTGTTATATGGAAATAGTTTATTCAATATCTTTTTACGTTCATCACATCCGCAGTCATCACCAAAGATAGCCTTAACGGCTTTTTTAATACCTGTAGCTTCTGTTATCTTTTCAATAGTATCACCTAAGCCTTGTGATTTTTTATAAGCCTTAGTTCGTTTGTCTAATTTTTTCGTAGTCATCTTTTAATTTGTTTTTAATTTTACTCTTACAATTTTTTACTGTATGGAATATGGAAACCCAACTAATACCAGTATCATTTGCTATTTTTCTAAACGATGTCTTTTTGTTTTTGTAAATGTCAAAGATTTGTTTATCGTACCAGTGCCACGTTTCGCTTTCTTTATCTACTTTTAAACAGAACTCGTGAAAGTTTTGCTCAGTCTGTAGTGTATCTTCATTATCTTCAATCTCAAAGTCATCAATATTAAATTTAATCATTTTCTTTTGTTCTCTGAAATAAGTGTAAAGAATAGATTTAAGCGTTAGATAAATATAATATCTATTTACACCTTGCTTATTAATAACTTTGTCATAGGTAGCATATTTAAGAAGTTTAATATACATCTCTTGCACAATGTCCTCACTATAATAACCGCCTCCTAGCTTTTGTACTACTTCAATCCATTCTTTATGATGTTTAGCTACTGTTTTTAACATAGTATGAATTTAGTTTCTAAGAACTTTAACAGTTCGTTTGTTTGTTTGAAAGTATAAACTCCAAAATTAAACATTACATTTATACAAGCGTCAACATTATCTTCTTCATCAGGCATATAAAAACCACTGATAGTATTTTCATCTATGTATAAATCACGCCATTCAGTATCTTCTTCTGTTTCAATTAAAAATTGTACTTTCATAAAACAAATATAACTAAAAAATCAATACAAATTAAAAAAAGTTTAAAAAAGTTTGCACAGTAAATAAAAGCGTTATACATTTGTTGAAAATATAAATATTATGGATGATAAAAAATTATGTTACAGAGTGAAAGTTAATAATAAGTTTCACGAATACTCAGGGTTCTTTGATAGTATAGAACTCGCTTTCTTATGGTATATGACTCACGGCAAATGGCTTGAATCACAATGCAATAGAAAATTAATACTATCAATTGTTTGATTTATAACAAATTAAATCGTACATTTACAAAACTAAACAAATAATTATGAAACCATCACACAAATTAGAAGTACTTAATAGAATAAGTGAATTACGTTTCGATAGCGGTTACTTTGAGCATTGTTTAGAAGACAGTAATACAACTACAGCGAGTTACCAATTTGTATTTGAGAGCTTACATTTCGAAATAGTATTAGAGATTATAGAAACCGCAATATGGGACGCTCCTGACTTTTACGAGCCTGACGGAATTGAGATTGGTAACTTTGAAGTTACAGATATGGATGGCAACGACTTCGCAGGATATTTTGAAGAGGATGAAATTATTAATCGTATAAACTATTAATATTATGAAAAAAGCAAACTACACATCAGCAACTGGCTTACAGTTCAGTTATGATAAAAACGACAATATTAAAAAACTAATAAGCAATAAAATGACGGTTGTATTTAACAAGCCATACCCAATGAATTTAACAAACAAAATTATATAATTATGAAACTAATAGCAAAAGCAATAATCTCAGTAATGAAAGAGGTTAAAGGAATGGAAAAGAATAGCCGAGTAGGTAAAGGCACTAAAGCAGCTTACGATGGTACAAAAGACCAAGATGTTAAAGAGGTATTTAATGTTGCATTAGCTAATAATGGTTTGTGTATGTTGCAAATAGGTATTGAAGAAGAAACACAAATAGACCGTTGGCAAGAAGAAGACGCTTGGAGTAAATCAGTACCTAAAGCAATGAAACAAAAACAAAGCGTTTTTACAAAGGTTAAAACAAAATACTTGTTATTACACGAAAGCGGAGAAAGTGTTGAACTTGCAGGCTATGGACACGGAATAGATGCACAAGATAAAGGAGCTGGTAAAGCTACAACATACGCAATGAAGAACGCTTTACTATATTCTTTTTGCACTCCAGTAGGTAAAATAGATGATACTGAAACAACGCACTCACAAGATATTAAAACACCTACACCAACACCTATACCAACACCTAAACGTTTAACAGCTGCACAAGTTAAAGTAATCCCACAAGCCGAAGACGTGAACAAACTACGTACTGTATTAAAATTATACACCTTACAACCTAACGAGAAGTTATTAATCGACAAACGTATTGCTGAATTAACAAAATGAAATAATATAAAATTATTAATTAAAACTTTTAACTTAGTATGAAAACTATAAATTTAACTTTAAAAATAAACGAACACGAGCTAACTACTTTTGAAAGTTGGCTCAGAGAACAATTAGAAGTTATATCCTTTAAGGTTATACCTGATACTAACGAACTATACGAAAGCGATACTACATTTAAAAAGTTAGTTAAAGCCTGTAAAGATGCTAATGATGCTAAAGCTGACTACATAAATAAATTTAATAAATAGTATTATAATTAGGTAATATAGTATTACTTTAAATGGATTTAAATTTGTATATTGCGTTTAAATCCGCCAAGATTAAGAGTTTAATTTAAAGCCCTTTTCTTTGTTTACTTGGCGGTACATTGAAAGGGGTTTTTTAATACACTATATTATGAGTAAAGAAACAGAATTATTTAAAGACATTCCAAACTTTAAAGACTTATATCAAATAAGTAATTTAGGAAATGTTAAATCATTAAGTAGATTAAGAAAACATTATGCTGGTGGTTTTGCAAGAACTAAAGAAAAGATATTAAGTAATTGCATTGATAATAACGGATATTATTTAGTTAATTTAACTAGTAATAATAAAAGTAAAACACACCAAATACACAAATTAATGGCTATTACATTTTTAAATCATATTCCTTGCGGACATAAATTAGTTGTAGACCATATTAATAACAAACCTTTAGATAATAGGATTGAAAATTTACAGTTAATTAGCCATAGAGAAAATTTAACAAAGGATGGTTTTAGAAGAAATTTAACAAGTGATTATGCTGGGGTTTGTTGGGTTAAAAGAGATAGTAAATGGAGAGCGTCACTTAGAATAAACGAATCATTTATAAATATAGGAAGCTATAAAGATGAAAAGGTTGCGAGTGAAATATATGATATTGCAGTAGCAAATAAACATATTTACAAATCAAATAATAGTGAGTTTAGAAAAATTATAAACGAAATACATAACCAATGCTAGTAGTACCCGCAATATTAGATACGTTCGCTTCATTAAAAGATAAGACCATTCGATTAGTGTTCTATTGTAATGAATTAACACCACAACAGCTTTTAAAGGTTGCTGAGAATATACAGCAATTTGGATTTTTGGCTTTTAAAAATGATAAATATAAGAATAGCGAACTTGTAAATTTAGAAAGTTTTAAAACTGGATTTGATGTAAAAAGAAGTAAATCACAGTTGCTCAGGTCGATATTATTTCGTAACTTTGAGAAAAATAAAGAGGGCTATAAAGAGTTTCACGACTACTATGATTTTAAAATGAATAAAATGATAACATTTTTTAAAG
>Ga0307984_1000286_pt1 | contig 22027 bp, 17 predicted proteins | sample EllFjometageno78_FD_203169 | JGI IMG/M metagenome (GOLD analysis project Ga0307984, IMG submission 203169) | Marine microbial communities from Ellis Fjord, Antarctic Ocean - #78 | ecosystem: Environmental > Aquatic > Marine > Unclassified | place: Southern Ocean | collected 2014-10-09
AGATCCAAAGAAAAACACTAAATCTTATGTTAAAAAAGGTGGCACAGCTACTGGTAACATGAAGGATTACAAAATAGGTAGTCAAAAAAGACGTGATGAGTATACAGCTAGAGGTTGGAAACAAGATAAAACTACTGCTGTTAAAGGAGGTGCTAAAAAGAAAAAAGTAGCTGACCCAGTCATTGGAAAAAGTGAACCAACTAAAAAAGTTGCAATTACAACTAAATTAGATCCAACTAAAAAAACTAAAGTTACTTCAGCCCCAAAAGAAACATCTAAAAGAGCTGCGAAATTAAGAGCTAAAGGTAATGCTGTATTAAATGACAAGACCTTATCAGTTAAAGAAAAGCAAAAAAAATCTCGTGTAATAAGAAAGAAATACGATAAGAAAAATGCGAAGGTTGCTAAGAAAACTAAAAAAGGTACTAACAGAGTAGAATACGATGAAAGCACTGGTAAAGGTGGAAGCGTATTAGGTAATGCACTTAGAAGTGTTACTGGTAAAAGAAAAAGAGATAAAGCTGCAGCAGAAAGAAGAAAGAATGCTCCAGGAGGAAACATGATATAAATGAAAAAATTATTTGCATGGCTTACAGGTAGCGTTGTTAAAGAGATTGGCAACGCTATTGATAAGCTTACGACTACTAAAGAGGAAAAGCTTATTATTAAAAAGCAGGTTCTAGAAATATTAGAAAAGGCTGATACCAATGCGCAAGAGCAGGTAACAGATCGTTGGATGGCAGATATGGCAAGTGATAGTTATTTGTCTAAAAATATTCGGCCAATCATACTTATATATATCACTTTTATATTTACAGCATTAGCTTTTACGGATGGTAACATTGGAGAGTTTCAAATAGCAAAAGAATATATACCTATATTTCAAACTTTGTTAGTTACCGTTTACGGTGCTTATTTTGTTGGAAGAACATGGGAAAAAGCAACAAAAATAAATAAAAATAAATAACAATTATGAAAACAAGTGGAAATTTCTATAACAACGATAGAATACTTAGCGCTAAAGCTATTACACCAAGTGCTACTATAGATGCAACAACAAAACTTAATAAAGCGTCTTTATATGTAGGAACAACTGGTAATGTTAAAGCTATTATGTCTACAACATTGGGAGGTCTTACAACTGCATTAGGGGTAACTTCAAACGGGTTAACTTATATTACGGCTAACGGTGTAGCTACAATAAGCGACGATGCTTCTGAAGCTTCAGGGTTAACTGTAAATACAAGTATTCCAGTACCAGCAACAAACTCCATAGTAGCGGGAACAGGATATACTATATCTGCTTTTACAATCACAGGCGGTAATGGTACAGGAATGTCTGGTAACATAACGGCTGTTAATGGAGCGGGAGGAATTACAGGATTTACTATATTGCAAGGTGGATTAGGATACAAAGTAGGTGATGTATTAACAATAGTTTCAGGGGATGGTATTAATGGTGTTATATCTATATCATCGGCACCTAATAGTGTTATGACAGTAGCAGTAGCAGCAGCTGGAACAGGGTATAAAGCAGGTCAAACTGTTTCATTAGCTGGAGGTGACGGATTAGCCGTGCTTACCATCACAAGTGTAAACAATACTCCTATAGCTTCTCAAGCTGTTGAATTTATAGGTGTTCAAGCAGGAACTTACCTACCTGTAGTAGTGGATTATGTATTGCCAGCAACAGCTACAGCGGCAGGATCATTACTAGCAACGTATTAAGAATCAGTAAAAACAAGTAACTATATAGTTATTAATAACGACTTAAATCAAATCGAAATGTCAAAAATTAAATTAAGCGAAGAAGAGTTAAAAGGATTGCAAGAAGCTATCCAAAAAGTAAACAATTTTCAAATGCAAATTGGAGGTTTAGAAACACAAAAGCATCAAATCTTAAGTATGATATTAGATGCCAATGAGGCTTTACAAACAATTCAAAAAGGATTAGAAGAAGTTTACGGAAAAGTTAAAGTAGATATTACTACTGGTGAAATCACGGAAGATGAAGAACATAGTCCGAAAGATTAGTATCGGTAAAGACTATAAAAATGATGCCATGCACTATGCTGTTGGACAGGAAGTGTATGGTGGTCATATTATAAAGAATATAATTGAGGAAGAAACTAAGTACTCAATTTATATTGAAAAGAATAACGAGCTGATGCCTTGGAAAGATTTTAATAAAAACATGGCAATTGCAGTTGAATATGATCTGCAATATTAATGAAAGCTATATACGAGTTTATAGTAGAACCTATAGGAGAGAGATATAACAACTCAATTAAAATAGACGACACAGAGCTTTTACTAAATACCGAAATGCAAAATCATAGTTACTCTAATAGGCAAGCTAGAGTTTTAGCAATACCTACAGGAATAGCTACTGATGTAAAAGTGGGAGATGAAGTATTGCTTCACCATAATGTTTTTAGGCGTTTTAGAGATATTAGAGGAGACGAAGTAAACAGCAGGTCTTATTATAAAGACAATATATATTTTGCGAGCGAGGATCAAATATATGCTTACAGAAGATTAGATAAAAGTTGTGGTTGTAATTCTTGGAAAGCTTGCAAAGGATATAACTTTGTAAAGCCTATTAAAGAAACTAAAATGTTTTCTACTAATTTTGAAAAACCTGGAATAGGTGTTTTGTATTTAAAAGATACAGAATTAGAAGGAATAGTAGAACAAGATTTAATCGGGTTTAGACCCGGGGCAGAATACGAATTCATTGTAAATGGACATAGAGTATTCAGAGTACCCACTAATTCAATTACAATTAAATATGAATATCAAGGAGACGAAGAAGAATATAATCCTGGCTGGACACAAAGCAGTTGAAGAACTTATTAAAGTAGCTAAAGAAGCTATTGTAGATTCAGGAGAAGATATTACAGCGGATAGATTAAAGAATGCAGCAGCTACTAAAAAGCTAGCTATATTTGATGCATTTGAAATCCTTAATAGAATACAAGAAGAACAAGACATACTTGATGAAAAGCCTAAAGAAATAAAAGAAGAAGAGTCTTTTAAAGGTTTCGCTGAAAAAAGATCTAGATAATGTATACTCAATCATTATACAGCATTATAACTCCTATTAAATCTAATACTATTTCAAGACTTAATAAGTCTAAAAAATGGGATTATGGTTATAATAAAGAACATGATATTATTGTCATAAGCAAAACAGGGCAAATAGGTGATATATATAGTATACAGAATCTTAAAATAGCATTACCTAAAAGACCGTCTAATGTAGACAAGGCTAATAACAAATGGACTCCTGAGGAATATCCCAAAGAATTAAAAGCTATTAATAGCATATTTGATTGGAGAGATTATCCTGATAAGTTCAAATCAAAATGGGGGGAATATATAGATGAACAATTTAATAAAAGAGAAAACGGCAGTTGGTTCAATAATAAAGGCGTGGCTACTTACATTACTGGTACTCACTTTATGTACCTGCAGTGGTCCAAGATTGATGTTGGGCAGCCAGACTTTAGAGAATCAAATAGATTATTCTACTTATTCTGGGAGGCTTGTAAAGCAGACAGGCGATGTTATGGTATGTCATATCTCAAGAATAGACGTAGCGGCTTTTCATTCATGGCGTCTGGCGAGACCGTTAATATGGCCACGATATCAAGTGATGCACGGTTTGGGATTTTGTCCAAATCTGGCGCCGATGCGAAAAAAATGTTCACTGATAAGGTTGTACCCATTAGTGTTAACTTCCCGTTTTTCTTTAAACCAGTACAGGATGGGATGGACCGCCCAAAGACCGAACTCGCCTATCGTGTACCCGCATCCAAATTTACCAGGAGGAGACTCGATAGTAATAAAGCCACTGAAACCATTGCGGGTCTGGACACGACCATCGACTGGAAAAACACGGGTGATAACGCCTATGATGGGGAGAAACTCAAACTCCTCGTCCACGATGAAAGTGGTAAATGGGAAAGGCCGAACAACATCCTCAACAATTGGAGGGTTACCAAAACGACATTAAGATTAGGATCTAGAATTATTGGAAAATGCATGATGGGTTCAACCTCAAATGCTTTAGATAAAGGTGGTGCAAATTTTAAAAAGCTTTACGGCAATTCAAACGTATTAAAAAGAAACAAAAACGGACAAACAGCTTCAGGATTATATTCTCTTTTTATTCCAATGGAATGGAATTATGAAGGATTTATAGATGAACACGGGTATCCAGTTTTCGATACACCTAAAGATACTGTTCTAGGTCCATTTGGAGACGTTATAGAAGTCGGAGTTGTTGAGCATTGGAATAATGAGGCTGAAGGATTAAAAGGCGATCAGGATGCTTTAAATGAATTCTACCGACAGTTCCCAAGAACAGAGGAACACGCTTTCCGTGATGAAACAAAAAATAGTATATTTAATTTAGTTAAAATATACGAACAAATAGATTACAATGAAGACCTACATAATACAAATGTATTAACAACTGGAAGTTTTCAATGGGCTAATGGTATAAAAGATACTACAGTTTTATTTACACCTAATCCAAATGGTAGATTTAAAATATCTTGGGTTCCTGGTGCAAATTTGCAAAACAGACAAGAAGTTAGAAAAGGATTAAGAATTCCAGGTAATCAACATATGGGTGCTTTTGGTTGTGATAGTTATGATATATCAGGAACAACTGATGGTCAAGGATCTAAAGGTGCTTTGCACGGATTAACTAAATTCAGCATGGAAGATGCTCCCGCTAATACATTCTTTTTAGAATATATAGCCAGACCACAAACCGCTGAAATGTTTTTTGAAGATGTGCTAATGGCTTGCGTGTTTTATGGTATGCCTTTATTATGTGAAAATAACAAACCAAGACTTTTATATTATTTTAAAAGAAGAGGTTACCGAGGGTATTCTATGAATAGACCAGATAAGGTCTGGAATAAGTTATCAGTTACCGAAAGAGAAATAGGTGGAATGCCTAACTCAAGTGAAGATATCAAGCAGGCTCATGCAGCAGCTATTGAAACATATATTGATAATTATGTGGGATTACAAGAAGATGGTCAGTATGGAACAATGTATTTTAATAATACATTAAATGATTGGGCAGGATTTGATATAAACAATAGAACAAAGTTTGATGCTGCTATAAGTTCTGGACTTGCTATAATGGCTTGTAACAGACATTTATATTATCCAAAACAAAAAGTAGAAAGAGAACAATTAAGTTTAAAAATAGCTAAATACACCAACAGTGGTGGTTTATCAAAATTAATAGAAAAATAAAAATATGGCTGAGTCAGTTGTAACAAGTTATTTTCCAAGCCAGATTGCTAGCGATGCGGAAAAAATGTCTATGGACTATGGAACTACTATTGGTAGAGCTATAGAGCGTGAGTGGTTTAATAATGATAATGGAGGTGGTAGCAGATTTCAAAGTAATCAAATTACATTTCATAATTTAAGATTATATGCAAGAGGAGAACAACCTATACAAAAATACAAAGACGAATTATCTATAAACGGTGACTTGTCTTATCTTAATTTAGATTGGAAACCAGTTCCAATTATACCTAAATTTGTAGATATAGTTGTTAATGGTATATCGGATAGGCAATTTGATATAAGAGCTTATTCTCAAGATCCTTATGGGGTTGACAAAAGAACAAGGTATATGGAATCTCTTATTAGAGATATGCAAACAAAAGAACTTAATGCTTTTGTTCAAGAAAATTTTGGAGTTAATTTATTCGAAAACAATCCGGAAACGCTACCTAAAAATAAAGAAGAATTAGATTTACATATGCAGCTTACCTACAAGCAGCAAGTAGAAATTGCAGAAGAGCAAGCAATACAGGTATTATTAGATGGTAATAAATATGACTTAACAAAAAGACGTTGTAATTATGATTTAACTACAATAGGTATTGGTGCAATTAAAAATACTTTTACAAAAGCTGAAGGAGCTTTAATTGATTACGTAGACCCAGTAAATTTAGTTTGGTCTTACACAGAATCACCTTACTTTGATGATATATATTATGTAGGAGAAGTTAAATCAGTTCATTTAAACGAATTAAAAAAAGAATTTCCTGGATTAACTAACGATGAATTGCAATCAATTGCAGGTCAGTCAGTTAGTAACAATGGGTTTTATGATAGAACTATTAGTAATTCTAACCAGGACGACTCCAATACTGTTCAAGTCCTTTATTTTAATTATAAGACTTTTACAAACGAAGTTTATAAAGTTAAAGAGACTGCAACAGGAGCTGCAAAGATAATACCTAAAACTGATGAATTCAATCCTCCGCCAGAAATGTACGAGGAGTATGGTATTGAAAAATTATCTCAATCAATAGAAGTATTATATGAGGGAGTTAAAATTGTAGGAGGCCGAATGCTTAAATGGGATCTAGCTAAAAACATGATAAGACCTAAAAGTGATTACACTAAGGTTAAAATGAATTATAGTATTACAGCACCTAGAATGTATAAAGGTAGAATAGAATCTGTAGTAAGTCGTATAACAGGCTTTGCAGATATGATTCAACTTACACATTTAAAGCTACAACAAGTAATGTCAAGAATGGTGCCAGATGGTGTTTATCTTGATGCTGATGGTTTAGCTGAAGTTGATTTAGGTAATGGTACAAATTACAATCCTCAGGAAGCTCTTAATATGTTCTTTCAAACAGGTTCTGTAATTGGTAGGTCTATGACCCAAGATGGTGATATGAACCCAGGTAAAGTTCCTATTCAAGAAATACAAACCGGTGCTGGTGGTGGAAAAATGCAAGCGTTAATTGGAAATTACAATTACTACATGCAAATGATCCGTGATGTAACCGGATTAAATGAAGCTAGAGATGGAAGTACTCCTGATGCAAGAGCTTTAGTAGGTGTTCAAAAAATGGCAGCAGCTAATTCAAATGTTGCAACAAGACATATATTAGATGGTAGTTTATTTTTAACATCGGATTTATGTGAAGGTTTATCATTAAGAATATCTGATATTTTAGAATACTCGCCAACACGAGATGCTTTTATACATAAAATAGGTAATCAAAATGTAGCTGTTCTTGAAGAAATGAAAGACTTATATTTATATGACTTTGGTATCTTTATTGAATTACAACCAGATGAAGAAGAAAGAGCTATATTAGAAAACAATATTCAGGCAGCTGTTCAAAGTGGATTAATAGATTTATCAGACGCTATAGATCTTAGAGAAGTAAGAAGTCTTAAACTTGCTAATCAATTGCTAAAAATAAGAAGAGTAGCTAAGCAAAAGCTGGATCAAGAAATGCAACAGCAAAATATTAAAGCACAGGCTCAAGCCAATGCCGAAGCGCAACAAGTAGCTGCTCAAGCAGAAGTTCAGAAAGGTCAAGCTTTAATACAACAAAAGATTTCATTAGTACAAGCTCAAGCAGAAATAGACAAACAAAAAATGATGCAAGAAGCTGCTTTGAAAAAAGAGTTAATGCAATTAGAATTTGAAATGAATATGCAGCTCAAAGGTATTGAAGTTAATGGAGCTAAAAGAGAAATTAAAGAAAAAGAAGATAGAAAAGACGAAAGAACTAAATTGCAAGCTACGCAACAAAGTGAATTAATAAATCAAAGACAAACAGAAGCACCTCCCCAAAACTTCGAATCAAGTGGGTTTGATACAATGGGTGGTGGTTTTAACTTAGGTTCGTCAGACCCTAGGTAATAATAATAGTAATAATTAATCATATTTTATCATGTCAGAACAAACAGAAGAACAAGTACCTGCTGTTGAAGAAATCAAAGCAGAAGAATCAAAACCTATGTCGGTGGAAGATGGTATCATCAAAGTAGATTTAGGTCAACTAAACAAACTAAACGAAGATGCCGATACAAAGCAAAAAACAGCAGACGTGGTTGCAGATCAACCAACCGAGCCTGTACAAAAAGTGGAAGAAGAAATACCACAACAACCAGACGCCATTCAAGATGCTCCCCAATCAGTTATTGAAGAAATAACAGAAGAAGAAATAGAAGAAAAAGTAGAAACAATAGCAGAAGAAATTCAGCAAGCTGTTGTCGAACAAGATCTTGGAGTTCCATTACCGGAAAATATTCAGAAGGTTGTTGAGTTTATGGAAGAAACCGGTGGAAGCCTGGAAGATTACGTAAAATTAAATACAGATTATTCATCTTTAAATGATAATCAATTATTAAGAGAATTCTACGAAAATACAAAACCTCATTTAGATAGAGAAGAGATTGACTTTATAATGGAAGACAACTTTTCTTATGACGAAGAGGTTGATGAAGAAAGAGATATACGTAGAAAAAAATTAGCAAGAAAAGAAGAGCTAGCAAATGCTAAGAATCATCTAGACGGCTTAAAAAGTAAGTACTATAAAGAAATAAAAGCTGGAACTAATTTAGCTCCAGAAACAAAAAAAGCGGTAGAGTTTTTCAACCGTTATAATAATGAAAAACAAGAAGCAACCAAAGTAGCTGAACATCAAGTGTCTACGTTTAATGCTAAAACAGAAAAGCTTTTTTCCAATGATTTCAAAGGTTTTGATTTCAATGTTGGCGAAAAGAAATTTCGTTACAAAGTAAATAACGCAGACCAAGTAAAAGACACCCAAGGAGATATCAATAATTTTGTCAAGAAGTTCTTGAACGATAAAAATGAAATGAATGACGCCGCGGGTTATCACAAGTCTCTATTTACAGCTATGAATCCAGATGCAATTGCAAAACACTTTTATGAGCAAGGAAAAACCGATGCTATGAAAGCAAGCGTAACTAATGCGAAGAATATTGATATGAGTCCGAGAGGAGTTCATGAAAACGTCAAACATTCTACAGGAACTACGTTTAAGTCTGTTAAATCTACAGGTTCTTCGAAGTTTGGAATAAAACAAAGATAATAAAAATTTAAAATTAAAATTATGGCAGGAACATTTACAGGTAGTGTTGGCGCATTGGCGCATTTAACACCAAGACCTACACAAACGTTGTTTAACGACAACTACCTATCTTTAACAGATATGGATTTTACACAACAATTTTTACCAGAAGTATATGAAAAAGAAGTAGAAAGATACGGAAACCGTACTATCTCTGGATTTTTACGTATGGTAGGAGCAGAAATGCCTATGGCTTCAGACAGAGTAGTATGGTCTGAGCAAGGTAGATTACACATTGCATATGACCCAGTTGTTATAACAACTACAACTGTAGTTATTCCAGCAGTAGGAGGAGCATCACAAAATCTTATTGGACCTGGAGCTACTATCGTATGTGCTAGTGCTAACGGACTAGTAGTTGAAAAAGCTTATGTACAAAGTGTTGCAGTTGCTGCAGGAGTTGCTACATTAACAGTAGCAGGTTACAAAGGAAATCTTACACCTGTTGCAGCTAATGGAAAGGTATTTGTATACGGTTCTGAATATGCAAAAGGATCTGAAAAAGCAGGTACTTCAGTTGATGCTGCTTTCGAACAGTTTAACAACAAACCTATTATCCTTAGAGATAAATACAATGTAAGTGGTTCTGATACTGCTCAAATTGGATGGGTTGAAGTAACTACTGAAGCTGGAACTTCTGGATACTTATGGTATTTAAAGTCTGAGCATGAAGCTAGAATTCGTTTTGAAGATCAATTAGAAATGGCTATGTTAGAAGCAGAAACTGCAACTAACCCTATTGCTTCACCAGCATCATTTGGTACTGCAGGAACTATTACAGGTTCTGATGGACTTTTTGCTGCATTAGAAACTAGAGGACTAGTTTATTCTGATGCTGATTTTGGAGGAGCTGCTGGATTAGCTGATTTCGATCTTATTTTACAGGAACTTGATAAGCAAGGAGCTATTGAAGAGAACATGATGTTCTTAGGAAGAGGTACTGCTTTAGCTATTGACAATATGTTAGCTGCTCAAAATGGTTTTGGAACTGGTGGTACTTCTTACGGAGTATTTAACAATTCAGAAGACATGGCACTTAACTTAGGATTTAGCGGTTTCCGTAGAGGATCTTATGATTTCTACAAAACTGACTGGAAATACTTAAATGATGCTACTACTCGTGGATTAATTGACGATATTGAAGGTGTAATGGTTCCAGCTGGAACGTCTACAGTATATGACCAACAATTAGGACAGAATATTTCAAGACCATTCTTACATATTCGTTATAGAGCTTCTGAAGCTGACGATAGAAAGATGAAATCTTGGATTACTGGATCTGTTGGTGGAAACTATACAAGCGACGAGGATGCAATGAACGTTCACTTCTTATCAGAAAGATGTTTATGTGTACAAGCAGCAAACAATTTTGTGTTATTAAAGAAAATTTAGTAGCATAATTAATTAATGTAATTTTTACCCTCGTTGTATTTACGGGGGTAATCATTACTCTTATAAATATTTAATCTTATTATATCATGGCTAAACAAGCTACAGTAGCAAAACAAGTTGAGGTTGCGACTCAACCAAAAGTAAGTAAACAAGTAAAACCGGAATTTGAATTTAAAGATAGAACATACTTTTTAATAACAGGTAACTCTCCTTTAGTATTTACATTACCATGTAAGCATTCTTCTCGTAAACCTTTACTTTATTTCGATAAAGAATTAGGTTCACAAAGAGAAATTAGATATGCTACTAATCAAAAATCTATATTTGCAGACGAGCAAATGGGTACATCAACCTTAGGTCGTATCATATTAAGAAATGGGCAAATTAGTGTTCCCAAAGAACAACAAAATTTACAAAAATTATTATCAATATATCATCCTTTAAAAGATCTTGTTTATAAAGAACTTGATGAGGTAAAAGATTCTGAAAATCATTTAGATTGGATTGAATTAGAATTAGAAGCCTTAATTAAAGCTAAAAGCTTAGATATAGATCACGCTGAAGCAATTTTAAGATCAGAATATGGAGAAGGAGTTACAAATCTTTCTTCTAGTGAACTTAAAAGAGACATAATGTTATTTGCTAAAAAAGATCCAGTATTGTTTTTAGACTTAGCTAGTGATGATCACATACAATTAAGAAATGTTGGCGCTAAAGCGGTAGAGCAAGGATTCTTGCAATTATCTAGTGATCAAAGAACTTTTACATATGGAGATGGTGGTAGAAAATTAATGACAATACCTTTTGACGAACATCCTTATTCTGCATTAGCGTCTTATTTTAAGACTGATGATGGAATGGAAGTTTACAAAGCAATATTAAAGAAACTTAGATAAGTTACTCTATAGTAGTTAGGCTGCTGTAATAGTGGCCTAATTATTATAATAATAAAAAACATACAAATGGCAATAAGCGTAAACACTGTTTATCAAAGAGTGCTCGGAATACTTAACAAAGAGCAAAGAGGTTATGTAACCGCTCAGGAATTTAACTTATTCGCTAATCAAGCACAACAAGATATATTTGAACAATATTTCTATGATATAAATCAATTTGGTAGAATACCAGGAAACAGTACAGAGTACTCAGACATGGTAACTTTACTTAACGAAAAAATTAATATATTTGAAGCAACGGCCGCACCAACTCGCCCCGGTAACTTCTTTATACAGCCTTCGGATCTTTATAGATTAGGTACTGTAGTATATAAAAACTCCACAACAAACTCGTTTGGAATAACTACAATAGAAAATGTAGAAGCAGAGCGTATAAACGCTAATGAATTCTTATATATAGATGCTTCACCTTTTACAAAACCCAAAAACATTAGGCCTGTTTTCGTATCAAATTCATCTGGTATTAAAATATACGGAGACATAGAAATTACTGCAGTGGCAGATGTAGATTATTTTTATATAAAAACGCCAGCATCTGTGCAGTGGGCTTATCAAATTGTATTTAATGAACCTTTATATGATGCTAATAATTCTGTAGATTTTGAATTGCATGAATCCGACGAAGCGGATCTTGTTGTTAAAATACTAGAATTAGCAGGTATACTGATAAAAGATTTAAATCTTTATCAAGTTTTTAATGCAGAAGAACAAGAAACAATTAGACAAGAAAAAGCATAATATATGGGTTTAATAAATCAAACAGACGAACAATACTATTTAGGCCCTGACGGGGTATGGAATAGCTGGGATGAAGATTATGGCAATTATCAATTTGTCAGTATAAAAGATATTATTAATAATTTTATTATATCATATACAGGCGAAGACAAAATCATTCCAAAAATAAAAAGAACAGATGTTGCTTTTCATGCTCAACGCGGAATACAAGAATTTAGTTTTGATATACTACCTTCAGTATTAAGTCAAGAGATTGAAATTGGACCTAACTTAAACTTTGTTTTGCCAAAAGATTATGTAAATTACGTAAAACTTACATGGACAGATAGTAATGGTATTGAAAGGGTTATATATCCTGCTATGAAAACAAGTAATCCTTTTCCTATATTACAAGATGATAACTATGAATACTTATTTGACGAACAAGATCGTGAAATAGTTTCTGCACAATCATCAGAAACACAAAAAAAGTTTCAAAGAAGTACACCTAATCAAAATTTAGATTTACCTACAAGAGAAATTGTAGCTATAAACCATTACGGGCAACGATACGGATTATCTCCAGAGCAAGCTCAAACAAATGGTGTATTCTATATAGATCAACTACAGGGTATTATATTTTTTGATTCAAGCTTTGTTGGAAGAATAGTTACTTTAAAGTATATATCAGACGGAGTACAGAAAGATGAAGATATGTCTGTGCACAAATTTGCTGAAGATGCTTTGTATAAATATATGGCTTACGCAATACTTTCAACAAGAACAAATGTTCCTGAGTATTTAGTTTCTAGATTTAAAAAAGAAAGAGGAGCTGCAAAAAGAACTGCTAAATTAAGATTATCTAATATTAAAATTGAAGAGATTACACAAGTAATGCGTAATAAATCTAAAATTATAAAACACTAACATATGCCAGAGTTTGTACATGTTTTCCAGGCCGGAAGAATGAACAAAGATCTTGATGAAAGACTTGTTCCTAACGGCGAATACCGAGATGCTTTAAATTTAGATTTAGCTAACTCTGATGCAAGTGATGTAGGTGCTTTTCAAAGCGTAAAGGGTAACTTACAGCTTCGAGGTAAGCTAGCGTCTAAAATAACAACTTGGACGACAAATTATATAAGTGATTTATCAAATGCAAAATGTATAGGTACATATAGAGATGATGCTAATGAAAAAATATATTGGTTTATAGCTAGTGACACAGCAAGTGTTATAGCAGAATATGATCAATCTTCAAATGCTATTTCTCCTATATTAGTAGACGTTCAAAGTATCTTAAAATTTTCAACAAGCTATCGTATAACTGGTATTAATATAATTGATGGATTATTATTTTGGACTGATGATCAAACAGAACCAAAAAAGATTAATGTTAATAAATTTAGAACTGGATCTGTAGATTTTGTTACTCAAACAAAAATACCTTTATGGATACCAGCTCAGAATTCTTATTCTACTAATTTAACGGCTCAGCCTAATTTTACAGAAGCGGATGTTACTGTAATAAAAAAATCACCTCTTACAGCATTAAAATTAAACATGGCTCCTTCTTTATTTGGAGTGGATGTAGCTGGTACTGGGGTTACACCTGTATCTACAACTTTTACAGGAATTTTAGAAAACTTTACATTTATTCCAGACGTACCTAATGCCCCAGGAGACAGGGAGTCTTTACCTACTTTTGGTCAATGGTCCGATAATGTTGCAACCGATGCAAATTATTATGCAAACAGTAATTTACCAGGCGGTTATAACGGTACAAATACAATAGTAGTAAGTCAATTAGTCCCGGCTTGGATACAAGAGCCAAATTCTATAATTATATTATCAGGATCATATACTAATGAATACAATGAAGTTTTTAATTATAGTATAAGAGCTTTAATAGTAAGCGTAAACAACACTACTGTTGTTATAAAGATATTAGCTATAACTAATGAGATAGGTATTTTTGCAACACCTATAGTATGGGATTGTTTAATTGTAGAAAAAGAACCTTTATTTGAATATGTATTTCCTAGGTTTGCTTATAGATGGAAGTATATAGATAATGAATATTCTTGTTTTTCACCATTTACAGACGTGGCTTTTATAGGTTCTCAATTTGAATATATTTCATCTGATGGACATAATACTGGAATGACAAATAGTCTTAGAAAACTTATAATAGAAAATATTACATGGGGTTCTCAAGAAGTTTCTGAAATTGATTTATTATATAAAGAATCTAATAGTCAAGCTGTATATAGTGTTGAAACATTAAAAAGAAAAGATTATACTGTTAATGGTGTATTAACTACTTCTTTTGAAATAGAAAATGAAATTGTAGGCGGGGCTGTTGAATCAAATCAATTACTAAGACCTTGGGATAATGTGCCTAGAATGGCTAAGTCGCAAGAAGTAACAGGTAATAGAATTGTATACGGTAATTATTTACAAAATTACAATGTAAATCCCGTATCTTTAAACACCGCTGCTTTTAGTCAACAACACCCAAACTCAGAAGGTACTTCTACTACGAATTTACCTTTAGCTTCAGTTAAGTCTTTAAGAACTTATCAAGCTGGGATTGTTTTTAAAGATGCTTTTGGGAGAGAGACCCCTGTGTTTACTAATAAGACTGCCGCAGTAACTTTTCCTATAGCTACATCAAATTCTGTAAATAAATTAACAATTACACCTACTGGAGCGGCTCCTTCTTTTGCTACTTCTTATAAGGTATTTATAAAAGAAAATTCAACTGAATATTATAATATAGCTTTAGATAGATACTATAATTCGGATGACGGAAATGTATGGCTATCATTCCCTTCTTCAGAAAGAAATAAAGTTGATGAAGAAACTTACTTAATATTAAAAAAACAGCATGCGGCTTCTAAATCTGTAGATGCTTTATACAAATACAAAGTACTTGCTATAGAAAGTGAAGCACCTGATTTTATTAAAATTAATAATAAATCAATAGGTAGAGGCGATTGTACTATTTTATCTGTAAATCAGCCTCAATTAGATGCCATATTTTTTAAATTTGATGGGCCTAGTACAGATAGTAATCCTAATTTTAGAGACGGATTTAATTCCAACTCTTCCTTAAGAATCTCTACAGGTAATTTTTCAACTAAAATATATAAGATAGCATCAGGTGGACCAACTGGCACAGGAAATCAATATTCTGTTCAACTTGATGAGGCTTTAGGTAATGAATCTTTTTGGCTAAATGAATTAGATACAGGTGATGATATAACAATAACATTATTTGAAGAAGAAAGTAAAAACTTGCCTGAGTTTGCTGGTAGATTTTTTGTAAAAATAAATAGAGATTTTGGATTTGATACAAATGTAATTGATACTTTTCCTATACAAGCAACAGAGTATGCTATAAAACAATCTTTTAAAGTTAAAACACAAAAAAATCAAGGTAACAGCGATAGTACTCAGGATGCCGTTTGGTATGATAAAGGTAACACAAGCGGAAGTTCGTCAAGAAGAAAACCTTGGGGATTAGTATGCCCTTGGAGATACCCTGGCGAATGTTCTGATAATACTAAATTTACTGTCATGATGCACGGACTTCTTCGTGACGACAGAAATGATCCAGATAAATGGTTAAATGGAGCAATGGCACCTATTGATGAGGTTGGTACTATTATTAGATTTGCAGATGCTTCGGGAGTTTTTGGAAAACCCTATGTAATAAAAGCTACTGCCAGATCATTTAAAAGAAGAGGTATGCGCTCTAGTAACTCAAACTACACTAACTTCAGTAACGGTAGAAATCAATGGGAAATAGAACTAGAAGAACCTTATTCTGATCAAGATATATTTACAAATAGATTAGGGTCAAATCCTATTACTGAAATACAAATTTTAGAAAAGGTACAAAAAGATGGAAATAAAACTTTAAGTACTAATAATCCTGCAATATTTGAAACTGAACCTAAAGAAACTGTAGATTTAGATTTTTATTACGAAGCTTCTAGTTCTTTTAATATATCAGATTACAATACTACTAAAACAATAGATTGGTTTAACGTATTTTCTTTTGGTAACGGAGTAGAATCAAATCGTATTAGAGATGATTACAATGCTGTTACTATAGATAAAGGACCTAAAGTATCAACTGTATTAGACGAACCATATGCAGTGGAAAGACGAGGCAATGGAATGATATTTTCACAAATATATAATTCCACTTCCGGTATAAATAGATTAAATCAATTTATACAAGCATTGCCTATAACAAAAGATCTTAATCCTATATATGGTACCATTCAAAAACTTCACTCTAGAGACACCGATTTAATATCTTTGTGTGAAGATAAGTGTTTGCGTATATTAGCCAACAAGGACGCTCTATTCAATGCTGACGGTAACGTTAACGTAACATCTAATAATAATGTATTAGGACAAGCTGTTCCTTATGCTGGAGAATATGGAATATCAAAAAATCCAGAGTCATTTGCTGCCTATGGATTTAGAACATATTTTACCGATAAAAACAGAGGAGCTGTTATAAGATTATCAAGAGACGGCATTACTAATATAGCTGAAAATGGCATGTCTAGTTTCTTTGCGGATAACTTAAGAACATCAACAACAGCTATTGGTAGTTATGATGATGATAAAGATTTATACAATTTAACCTTAAACAATTTATCGCCTTATTGGCAATCAAAGTTAAGCGGAGATCAAAGCTTTCAATTGGATCCAGATTGCTCTACTGCTTCTTCTTTAGTATTAAATACAACCGTTTCATTTAAAGAAACTGTTAAGGGGTGGACTGGCAGAAAAGATTTTATAAAAGAAGCTGGAATTACTTTAAATAATATATATTACACTTTTAAAAATGGCCTTTTGTGGCAGCACGGTAGCAACACTTTATATAATAATTTTTATGGCGTACAATACGTAAGCTCTTTTAATGCTATTATAAATGAAATGCCGCAAGCTATTAAAGGATTTAGCACTTTAAACTATACTGGAACACAATCTAAAGTTATTCAATATCAAAGCGGTTCTAAGTGGTATTCTATAGCGGAAGTTAATGCTAATCAAATTGTCCCAACAGCAACAAGACAACAAAAAGCAGGATGGTTTACTAATTATATTAGAACTGATTTAGAAGGAGGAGAAATAAAAGAATTTCAAAAGAAAGAAGGTAAATATTTCAATTACATAAAAGCATTAAGTATATTTAACGATTGTAAGGTTGTTGGAGACGGAATTGGTAATCCTACTGGATCAACGTCTGATGCTCAAAGTTATTTTCTTAATGTAAATATAGATACTACTTGTAGTGACCCTAGTTAAAAAAATTAAATAAAAAATTATCACATGCCTGTAACTAATAACAATTACAATTTTACAAATATTGTATATGAAATACCGGAGAGTGCTGTCGTGTCAGGACTGCACCCTACAGCTGTTATCACAATAATTCCTAATTCAGGATTTACTGCAACGGCATCTGATTTTTCTACATCTACTACAGATGCGGCTATTCTTTCTATAGTGTTTACGCAAAGTGGTTTAAATGTATTATGTACTGTAACTTTTATTACTAGTTTTGTTATGCCTTCAAGTAATTACACTATAAACTTATGTGTAATAGGTGATGCAAATGTTGATTTAGTTACAATAGCAGGTGTTATAAATGCGAGCGTAGGAGGTAATATTAATGGTAATAGCTCAGAAACTAATACTGCTTATTCTAATTCCGGTGCATTTCAAGAAGTAGAAAGTTTATTTATAAGAACCTATAATGCAAATTCTGGTTTTTATTTAGAATCTCCTTCTGCTAATATTGTTACAGGTAATCAATCTAATTACACAATTGTTCAAACACCTACTTATAATTCTGACAATCAATTAACTAATATATCATATAACGTAAATTATATTTACCCTTTGCAAGATATATCGGGTGATTCTATATCTTTTTCAATAAATGCAAAAGCTATATTTAATCAAGCCGTTGAAATTACAGCAATACCTTATAGTGGATGGTTTGTACCTCAACTAGGACTAACCAGAAGTTTAGAAGTTTTTGGAATACAAGGAGCTACATATAGTATTACAGCAACAGATGGCTCAACAACTTTATCAATAGCTACAAATGTAGTTATGACAGCTGGTGGATATCAAGAACAATTAGTAACATTTCCAGCTACAGTTTTAGCTAAAACATGGACTTTTACATATTCCGGAAATATAGCTGCTAGTGTTGCGCCAAACCCTTTAATTATTAGTCAATTAGGATTAAGAGAAATTGTATTTGAGCCTAAAACTTCAAGTATATTTAATGGCGGATTTGATGTTGTACAACAATTTACTAGTATTTCAGAACCTGCTTTAGGTTCTTTTAGCTCTATTGCGACTATTGAATGGATTATTACTTCAGTAAATGGAGACCCTATGAATATATCTACTTTATTATCAGATGTGGTTTGGGAAGGAAATGAATCAATTACACAGCAAGTAACTAGTGCTTCCGGTACTACTATGACATTAGAAAGTACTACGGGAATAGTTGCGGGAATGAGATTTAATTCAGATGGAGGTACTGTTTCAACTTTAGCGTATACGGTTGTTTCTGTGGATTCAGCTACTCAACTTACAGTAACCCCTGGCTTAACAATATCTGCTCCTATAGGTATATCCTTTACAAAAAGTAATGGTTTTAGTGTAAATACTACCGGCCTTGTTGCTGTTTTTGGTAATTCAGATCAAAGCTCTATAACAATAAGCGGCAATATAATTATAAGTAATTACGGGGATACTGATACGGCCATGCTGCTTGACTTTAGCGATTGGATTAGTGTTAATGCTTCGATTGCATGTAGTTCTGCTGTAACCTCAGGAGGACCTGGTATAACGAATAATAATATAGACTTAGAATCTAGTGGTGGTTTAATAGCATTTTTAGTTAGAGCACAAAGTGTTCCTGATAAATTTGAAATAATTCATGATAATGCAAAACAAGCTACTTCAGGAATGACTTCATTAAACTCTGGAACTTATGACAATATATATGGTACTCCACCAACAAATACAATTCCTACAAATTCACAAACACTTGTTGTAGATCAATTTATTGGTAATCAAAAAGGAACAGCTCCTACTAGACAAACTGCATTTACTGTAGATACAGGTAATACTGTTACAACAATGACTGTAGGGGGTATTGCGTATCAACAAGTAATTTGGTTTACATATACCGCAGCAGATTATATAAAGAGTCCTTTTGCGCAAATAAGAACAACAGGTCCTACTGGAACTGGCTGGAATATATTAAGATTATGTTGCCCAGATATAAATTGCACAGGTGCTTCGGCTTCAATACCTACAATAACTACCACAGCAATATCAAGTGTAACAAATACTTCATTTAATACAGGCGGTCAAATTATAAGTGACAACGGCGCTGCTATTACAACCAGAGGTATACAATACAGCACAGATAAATTCTTTAACACTTTTAGCACTTATACTGATAGTGCTGCAGGTACAGCTGACTTTGTTGCTGCTATAACTGGATTAGCGAATTGTACCGCATTCTTTGTAAGAGCTTTTGCTACAAATTCAATTGGCACAGGTGTTGGAGCTAAACAAATTGCAACAACTACAGGATGCTTTAGCGTTCCTTTCCCAGTAACATCTAGTGGTGCAGCATCTGCTAATGCCGCTTGTTTAATAGGTACATTACCTAATACAATTTATTTTGTAGGTAATACATTTAGTACAGGTAAAGTAGCTTATACTAATACTGCTCTTACTACTGTGTATGTAGGGGATGGTGGTTGGTATAATATTAATGATCCTGTGACTGGAGCAACTGTTACTAGGATAGTTGGAAGTGGAATGACTGGACCAACGGGTCAAATATGTTCAATACAACCTTAATAAAAATAAAAAATGGCAAACATAACTATAACTTTTCCTAGTGCATTACCAGTAGGCATACAAGTAAACGATATTGCTTGGTATTTAGATACCTCTACGGATATTGAGATAAAAATGGGCCCTATAGTTTCTATAACGGGGCTTGTTATTGTTGTTAATGCTGCAGCAGGGGTACAGCCTCCAACGTCTGCTGATTTTGTATTTTATGTTCAAGATATAATGACAGTTGTGAGTGCTTTAAAAGGATACTATGCTGAAGCTCAATTTGTAAACAACTCTACATCTTATGGGGAACTATTTTCTATTGGTTCTGAAATATTTGAGAGCAGCAAATAATACGTAATAATAAAACTATAAAACTTAATTAAATGATAGGACAAATAGTAGGTGGTCTTACCGGAATAGCTAGCGGAATAATAGGTAGCGGAAAGAGAAAGCGTGAGCAAAGGGCAGCTCAAGGAGAATATAATAATAGGAAAGCACAATTTGAAAACTTAGATACTTCTAATGTTTATGATGACATGCAAAATACTCAAGAAGATCTTACGGTTAACCAAGGTGCTGCTCAATTTGCTGCAGAACAATCTAATCAAGGATTGTCTAATGTTATGTCAGGACTTCAAGGTGCAGCAGGTGGATCTGGAATTGCTTCTTTAGCTCAATCATTAGCCGGTCAGCAACAGTCACAAACAAGACAAGCTTCATTGGATATTGGAAGGCAAGAACAAAATAATCAAGCAGCAGAACGCCAGCAAGCAGGAAATATACAATTATACGAAAGAAAAGGTGAATTAATATCTAGAGACGCTGAAAAAGACAAAACAGAAACATTGTTAGGTATGTCGCAACAACGATTAGGTGCAGCAAATAAAGCAAGACAAGATGCTACTAATAGTATAGTAGGAGGTGTTACTGGAGCAGTTGGTGCAACATTAGGAGGGTTTGCTGATGGAACAATTGGTAAAGGTAGTGCTTTTGGAGAATTTTTAGGCGCACCTGGAAACGGGGTTTAACGGATAAATAATAAAACTATGAATATAAATTTAGTAAGAGGTGCCGCTGCGTTAGGTCAGAGTAAAGAATCTACCTGGGGAGCTCGTGCTCAAGCCGTAGCAAAAGAGACAGGACAGGAATTAGCTATAATAACTGCTCAAAATATAGCTAAAAAAGCTTTAGTTAATAATAAAGTAGGTGCTTATATAAATTCATTAAACTCTGATATTGATTTAACTCAATTAACAGGAGAACAAAATTCAGCAGTTTCTAACTACTTAGTAGAAAACAAACAAAAATATGCAGAGTATGCTACTCAAATAGCTAAAATAGATGATCCTTCTTCTGGGATGTACATGGAACTTAGAGACAAAATGAATGGTATTCAAAGCAGCTTTAGGAATTTAGCAGGTCAAATGGGTACATACAAGCAAGAAAAAATAGCTTATTTAAAAGATTTTGATGATCAACGATTATCTGATGGTAATAAATTAGGTGCTTTAAAAAATGCTGGTGATATATTTACAGATCAAGGCATAATGGGAATTGGTGAAGGAGGTAACTTAAACTTTTGGAATGAAGGTGATGGTAAGTATTCTAACTATGCTACTATAGAGAAACCTTTCTTAAAAGACTTTGCTTCTGCCGATAAAATTTTGCAGCTAAATGAGAGCGTGTATAGCGCAGGTAAATCTTTAAGTGGCGCTAGACAAAATATGGTTAGGAATAAATTAAAGAACATGATAAACTCAGGAGGTAGAGATACATTGCTGTCTTTAGCATCTGATGATTTTTTAATTGAAGGTGGTTTAAATTTAGAGGATCCATCACTTTTTGAACCGGCTAATGAAGATTTATTAAGAGAACAAGTTCTTAATAGTTATATGGATGCGATGGTAGATAGCGCTGCTCAAGGCGCTGCTGAAAAAAGACCAGCAAATAGTGGAAGTGGAAGAAAAGGAAGTAAGACTGGTTTTAGCGGAGCATTAAATGATGAAATTGATTTATCAGGTCCTGTTATTAATAAAGCAATGGGATTCTCTGAGTTAGCAAATGAAACTCCTGGTCTTGATAAAAACAACAATATAGTTA
>Ga0307984_1000287_pt1 | contig 22010 bp, 28 predicted proteins | sample EllFjometageno78_FD_203169 | JGI IMG/M metagenome (GOLD analysis project Ga0307984, IMG submission 203169) | Marine microbial communities from Ellis Fjord, Antarctic Ocean - #78 | ecosystem: Environmental > Aquatic > Marine > Unclassified | place: Southern Ocean | collected 2014-10-09
GTATTTTGTTGTTGCTCTCGTCGCTGCAACACCGGCGGCACTACGCGCAGCAAGCTTGTCTTCTGCGCCAATTGCTTGTTTTGCAGATTGGTTATAGCCTTGTTGAAACTGTGGGAGCGCTTGCCCTAACGCTTGACCTGTAGACACTGGCATTGTTGACCAACCACCAGATTTCAAAAGTCCAGCGCCGAGTCCAAGAAGCCCCTGAGACAGAGCGTTGTTATGTTGAGATTGATTTAACAATCCAGGAAATTGATTTTTAAAAATTTGCATGTCTATCCCTTACCCTAAAAGCCCGACCAAACCACCAAGCCCCGCTCCCCAGGCTGCGCCGCCGCCGCCTGGTGAAATCATGTTGCCCACCCCTGCGCCAGCCGCTCCGCCACCTAAAAAATTAGCAGCGGTATTACTGAAAACAGGCTGCGAACTTGATCCCTGTGTCCCATATCCGCCTGAGACAACACCCATGTAATTTGCAAGCTTGTTCTGATCGCGACTTTGATCAAAATTCCACCGGTTGACATCATCGGTTAATTGGCTTTGTTGCTCAGACTCACGCGCCGCACCGACGCCTGCAAGACGTTGAGCGTCTAAATAATCATTAGATGCAAAAGCACCACTATTATTTATAGCGGCATTTTGAAGGCCACGTTCTAAACCGTAATTTTGATATGCTAATTTTCCAGCGGTATCTGTCAGCGCGTTTGCAAAAGTTTCGTCTGCGGTGTTGCGAGTCTGAGCGTATGCATTTGAACCCATTCGATTTGCGCCGTTAAATTGGCTGTCGATCCCTGGAGCAGTTTGGTTCATATACTGATTAACCATTGGTCTAACTTGAGCGTTAAATGCCCCTTCAAAAAATGGGTTGCCTGATAAAAAATCACCGTTCAGCGTGTTCTGATATTGTTCAGCCCCCGTAGATTGAATGGGTGAACCCGCCAATGCGCGATCACGGGTCATATTTAATGCGGTGTTTGTTTCAGGTGAATAGTCAACAGTGGTTTGTCCATCATAATACTGAGGATTATCAGAATCGAATATATCCTGTGCAGATTGAAAACCTGTTTTAAGAAATTCCTGTTGCTCTTCCCAGGGCGCAGACGAAGTTGATTGCACCACTGTTTTTTCTTTAGACCCGCCGCCTTTACTCATCTTTTAATTCCTTTGCAACTGTAGTGCATATTTTTTTGTAACCATCTAGTGCGCGAAGCCAACCGTCGCGACCACAAATTTCTAATCGCCGTGCGCCAATGGTTTTTAACGCCCAACGTTCAATCTTTTCGTGTGTCTCTTTTAATTCGTTTAGATCACCACCCGCTAAAAAAATACGAACTGTTTTCATCTGCGGGTATGAAACTATTTCAGTTAATGCCGCTGCGTTTTCTGAAGGCCAAAGCTGAAAGCTTCCGTCTAATGTGCCATCAAGAATATCACGCTGCGTGTGTGTGCCGCCTGTTAAATCAAGCGCCTTCGCCAGCCAAGGCCAGCATCGCAAAAAATCATTAGCCAAATACTGCATAATCAAAGGATCGTGACCCTGAGTTATTTGCGTTTGTAATTGTGAACGTTCCTTTACCCTTTGCTGAAACGTACATACCACCGGCTCCAAATTCTGCCGCAGCCAACGCATCAGTTGGCGTAAAAAATATCTTGCTGTCACCACCGACGCGGTGGTCAACTACAACCGTAGTTGCCGACGATGCTGTTAGCGTGACAGAACCAACAGAATTAATCTTACCGTTACTAAGCTCTCGTAATGCCTGCGCGATTAAGCGACGATGATGTTGATCATCGTTGTGAGTAATTGGGACCGGGATCATCGCGTACCTGAAATCGAGTAATCGACATCGATGCCCAGAACATGACTAAACCCACCGGAAATATTTAGCCGCAATTTGTGGTATCTTGCTCTATTCCGAATGCCGACGTTGCCAGTTTTTGAAGGTGTCTTAGCTACTCCAAATATCTCAGTCTCGCTTAATTGATCTTTGCTGGCGTGTTGCAACGTCACAGTTGCAGAGCCGCCTTCGACTATAGGTCGCGCACGTTTGACCAAAGATCTGCGGCCTTGTTTCAGTTGAAATGATGCTGTTTCAATTGTTGCGTCGAGCGCCTCACCAGCCAAGAAAGATAATTTAAAATCTGTTGAGAACGTGCCTAACAGAAGAGTTCCATTCCCTTTAAACAATCTTGAATCTAACGATATTCCTAAATCATCAATTGAAGAACTAAGGCCGTCGAGGTTATCAAGCGTGAGAGATTCACCAATCTTTTTGTAGACAATATCGTGATCAACCTCTGCTTCTGTCCAACGATTTAAAACCCAATCATACATGATCATCTTGTCTGGTGTGCCGTCTTGGGATGCGACTGAGGGATAAGACCAAACTACCAAGTGCCGCACAGGATCGACACTGGATGACACTCGATCTAGAAAATCGATATTCAAATCAGCGTAAAAAGTTTGGGCAACCTTCTGTGCGCCAATTGGTTTTGTTTGACCGTTTGAGTGAATGTAAAAATCTTCACTAGATATAAAATAAATGTTTTCGTTATGATGGACAATTGAACCTGGAACCGGACAACCTAACCCAGAACTAACTTCATCAAATGACCAGATATTTGGTGTGCCAACGTATGTGCATCGTGTGATTGCACGGGCTTGAAAAATTGTTAATCCATCTCCGCCAACAACGCCGGTGATGGGTCCATTTTCTGATGGCAATTCTTGTGAGTCTGATTGGGTAGTTTGAGACGCAGACCAATCGCTGGCGTCATTCAATCCTGACCATTGGATTCTATGCGGCACTGTAGTTGAACCAACTGTTGTGTAACCTGCAAAAACAAAATTACGCGAAGAGGCGAGATATTTAGCTTTTGGCGGAGTGCCACCAAGCACACCAAAGGTACTGCTAACGCCAAGTTGATATGTCTGCATAACGTCGGTGCCATTGCTTGCAATTACGTGACTGCCAAATTGCAATAACGACCATTTATCTGTTGCGGAGGTGGTATATGTTGCGCCGCTAACGTTAGACCAGGTCGCGCCGCCAAGTTTATATAACTTCGTTGCATCCCCGGCGAAATCGATTACGTCCGCGTCTGTGTGTTGGACTGAGATAGCCCCTTGGCAACGAGCGCCTAACGCATTAGAGAACGTCGCCATGCTGCCCAATTGTTGATAACCGTTTGCGTGTGGTATGACATTGAGTGCTTTTGTGATTCCCATTGAACCAAGCTCTGGTTGGTCTGGAAGCCACTCGCCAAATTTCATCGTCTCGATCATGGAGTGTAATTCTCCACGCGCATGACTAATGGGCCAGAAGACCAGGCGGTGCGAGCGTCAACTTTTTTCATGGCGTCAACGGCGCGATCGTATAATTGAACCCAAACCAATGCTCGATCGTCATCGCCTAAATAAGGCATCGCTTCAAGTAAGGCCCCATACAAATAAATATCTGGTGCGTCTTCTAAAATTGCATTCGATGCGTTGGTTGCGGACAGTGCGGGTGAAGCCGCATAGAATACGACATCAGCGGTTAGAGCAGACCCTGGAACAGGGCCAAAATGAAAATTAGATCCGATAATCGTATAAGCTGCAGGGGTGCCAGCGCTTGAACTACCGTGGTCTTCAAAAAATTGTGTGGGAGTTTTAAATGGCAATACTCTTACTGGGCTGGATTGCAAGACAACCGCACGGGCTTCTAAAAAACCAGTAGGCAATGCGACTTCTTCAGTGCCAGCAATCAGAGTGATTGAACCTTTAGATTCCAACTGGCGGACTCGTAGGTCGCGTAAGAACCGCTTTTCAGCCAAGGCGATGAAAGTTTCGACAGGAGCAGAAATATCATCATCAACGAGATACTCTTCAACTGCAGCTTTCAATCCTGTAAAGGTCGATAAATCCATTTATTTAAATCCTAAATTCCGCAGCCCGAAGGTGCTTCCATTCACTTGAATTAAGCTTCGCGTCAACACGCTTTTGATGTTCTGGGTTGCCAACGATTATGCCCTCTTCAAGCTGCCACTTCATCATCACGCTCGCTGGTATGTGAGCGGCGTGGCGGAGTTCTTTATCTTTTGAAGTCCAGCCGTCATGCCCAGCCGATTGGAGAGCTTTATTGTGTTCTAGTGCTGGCGCGACATCCTCAGTGTATTGGATCAAAAACTCACCACCCTCGATTGGGTGCATAAGCACTTTATAATTGCCGCGTTGGTTTAACAGGCGAGGGCTAGGCATCTAGTTTTTTAACCTGTTTGTTATCTATTAATAGTTTTGCGTCGGCTGCATTAACGCGAGCTTTTTCGCCCTTAAAGATCCGACCACTTGAATGAAAAACGTCATTAACCAGGCATTGCACCCAAACAAAACCTGAAGGCTCTGATGGTTTCTTGTAAGAATTAGCCAATAGAAAATCTCCAAAAAGAAAGGGCCACACCGTGAGGTGCAGCCCTTTTTAAGTTTAACAGGGAGGTAGAAAAGTTAGGGGTTAGGTAAGGTCGGCTATAACGCCCATAGCTGCTTCGTTTTCGACCATTAAGCCCCATTCGCAGACGATGTCGTAAACTTCGGCATCGCCAGTTTTTGCTAGTTTGCGCTGCTTCATTGGTCGAAGCGTTGCAATCTTAGCTTTAGAAGTGTCAACCAAGATAGCTGAATCAGCATCCTGGAAAAGGTTGACTGTAGCTGTCAACGTGCCGAAATCCCCGACATAAACGTCAGCCCCGCCGATGATCTTTGTTTGACCTTCGGGGTTATTTACGCGTGTAGAAGACAAACCAGCAAAACCAGAAAAGACAGTTTTCTGAGTTGGTGACATCATAAGCATAGAAGCTTTACCACCGGACTCGTACACGCTCTGATGCACTGATTTTAAAAGTGCCTCCGTGTAGGTCCGGTCTGTTCCGCCCGTCATTGCAGCAACGACGCCAGATCCGAAACCGCCACCAGATCCACCAGACCCAGCGCTGATGTTAGAAGTACACCAAGCCTGTAACCCGCCTGTCTGAGCGGCTGTCGTAGCGTTACCAGCAACCGAGGCGTAGTTGCCTACGGAGCGAGCTTCCATATCACGCTTTAGCTCAAGTCCTTTTAAAATCATGTTGTATTTAGTATCATTAGCTCGACCAGCTGACGATACTGCGTTTACCGTATCAGCAATCGTGCAGACCTTTTTTGAGATTTGGGTCCGGTTTCCAACTCTAGCAGTCGGAGTTATTGCCGTAGCCGCAGTGATATCACCTTGGATATGTGCGTTTGTCGCATTGCTTGATGCAAGAGATTGGGTCTGCCATTCAAAATATGTATTGTTTATAGACATCTTTCCAACGTTACTTTGGAACGGTGTCTCAACTGGATCTATCCGACTAATTACTTCTGATAAATCTTCGCGGATGCCTATGGTTTCAAAGACATCTTGAGTATTTGCTGCTGCAGCCATGTGACTGTTTCCTTATAAAAGCGACAGGGCATCTTCAATGCTTCCTGTTCGCGTAAGTTGTGCGAGTTGCTTCCCTCGCGCACTTTTTACTGCTTGGCTTCTTGGAACAGGTGAACCAGCCTTAACGACACGCGGCTTGTTGACAAGTTTTTTGGCAATGAGAGGTTTCTTTGCCATTAGCTTGTCGTAAAGCATCGCTTTGCGAGCTAATTGAATCGCACGGCTATCTGCCGCTGATTTTATTTCTAGCTCTGTATATCCAACATCTTCAGATGCCAAATATGTCGAAATTTCTAACTGTTCACGGCTGGCAACATCTGGGTCTTTCCAATCAGGTAGCGCCGACAGTAACTTTTGCTGTTCTTGCTGCAAATGCTGTTGTGCGGTGTTTGCCTGGTGTTCAGCGTTCCGTTTGTTAGCCATTTCACGATCAGCCCGTAATTGTGTGGACTGTTCTTTTTTGTCACGCCAAAGCTCTTTTTGCCGAACATATTCAAATGGGTCTTCTTCGTAGAGAGTGTCCCAATTTGGTTCTTGTTCGACAGTCTGGGCTTGCGCTTCAATCTGTTCCGATAGCCGAGCAAAGTGCGCTCGTTCAGCGGCTAAATTTTCAAGTTGCTCAGAAAGCGAATCTTGCACTCTCTTCACTTCTTGTGTCTTCCGCGTGTAATCTGATTGGCGCATGTTGCCTTTTTGCAAATCAGCCAGGGTTACTTGTTCGCCATCGAGTTCGATAACAGTGTCAAGCTCCAGCGTAAATTCGCCCTCAGCATCAGGCTCATCAGATTCCAAGTCATCGGCTTCAGCTTCAACTTCGGCTGGGGCCTCAACTTCTTCGACTTCAGACGCGGATAATTCCGCCTCGCTTGTGTCGGCATGGTCTTCCACTTCATCTGGCGGGTTGATCGTTTCCGATTCCACATCCATAAATGATAGTGCCTCATCAATGGAAAGACTTTCAGTCCCTTGCGGGTTGCTGAGTTCTGCCATTTAAAATTCTCCTAAATTAGTAAACGCCGAAAAGTTTTTTCTTACCGGCAATGTCGTTTAAATCGCGTTGAGCTAATGTTCCGCCGCCTATGACAGATTGCAATTGCTCTTGGACGCGGGTGATAATATCGAATGCCATCCAAAGACGTTCACGCGCTTGAGCGTCGTTGTTGCCTGTCGCTTTCCAAGCATCCATGTAATTTTGTTCTACTGTTAAAAATGCGTTTTTAAGGGACTCATTTTCCAATAAAAAACGGGCTTCATCTGCCCGTGCTAAATCAGTTTCTAAGGTATGGAGTTCAGCCATTGTTAATAAGCCCCCCTGTCGCCAGTGTCGTTACCAGCATTATCAGACTCACCACCAGAATAGCCGCCAAATCCGCCACCACCATCCGAGAAACTTTCACTTAAAAGCTGCGAATACCAATCATTATTGTGCTTCATATCAGCTTCGGCATTCTTGACCATATCTTTGTGTTGTTGGTCCTTCCAACTTACAGGCACTCCAACGTTGGATGTTTCAGGGGCGTTAACATATAACCCTGGATTTGGTTGGCTATAATTTGGCGATATATAATCACCCAAATTATTATCGTCAGGAAATGAACTAGCTTCTGAAAGAAAGTTATTATATTGGTCTGTTAAATTAGTGCCTAAGAAACCTAGCGACATAGCGTTTTTAAATGCTTCTGGGCCGCTTATGCCGGGGTTAATTCCCGTACTGTTAAATCCCATTTTGTCGGCTGCGTTAGCCCCATAATAAGAACCATAACCAGCCCCCGCCACGCTCGCGCCAGGAATCATCGACACCATGCCTAGGTTACGCAAATCCGTGGGTGCCGTCAGTGGGTTTCCCTCTGGCATTTCTGAGTCAGTGGGTGAATAACCATCACCCTCGCCCTGGTCATATTTAAATGGGTCGCGATATTGTTGAGGGGCTAGGATTTGATCTCCGACAATGCTCATCCCTTGCTCGTCTTGAGCGACGATGTTGGGGGTTATGTTGGGGGTTACTCCAGTTTGTTGATAGGTCGGCGCGTTGCGAAATTTCCATGCATTGTTGCGGTCTTGAAAATGCTCTAGGTAATCTGCAATGGATGGAGCAAACACGCCTGTGGTCCGTCCGCTAGTTGGTGTTTGATCAAGTATACCCATTAGCCTGGACGCCCTCCCATTTTAATATTTGAAATATCTGACTTGGTCACAAGTTCAGCTGCGATCTGCTCACGCTTCAAGTCAAGCTCGCGATCGAACTGGTCTTCATCTTGCGCCATCTCTGCGCTAAACTTCTGGCCTTCAAACTGAAGCTTCTGACCGGCGATCTGTTGATCAGATTGGATCTTAGCTTTCTTTGCTTCTGCATCCATTTGAGCTTTAGCCTGGTCCATTTGCATTTGAGCTTTAAACATTTGCTCTTGTGGAGATGGCTGCGGTTGTTCTGGTTTTTTGTCTTCTGGATTAGCGAAATATGATTCGACTCCCGGCAAGTGAGACGCCTCCACAAGATCAGAAATTGCGTTATATACGTGTGAGGGTTCAACCAAGCCGAGAGACGGGTTTGCCATCGCTTTTTCTTGATACATAAGAACACCTTGCAAAGCGCCAATTCGTTCTTGGTCGGTGCCGTGTCCAATACCAACGTTAGCAATCACGTCCATTTCTGCATCCCATGACCGGGGATCTATCTCAATCCATTTGCCCCGCAAACGAACTGTGCGAGCTTTGTCCTGGTGTGCAATAATTAGACGCAAAACGCCGCGATATAAATCTTTCACGCCGTTTGCAAATATTCGCGCAATCATATCCATGCGCTGGTTTGCAGCTTCTGCGACTTGGTTAGCTGCAGTTGCCGTTGTGTTCTGCAAAGCCTCTCCAGAGAGTGAATTGCCTTGTCTGCTCATGCCGGTTCTAGCTTCTTTCATCTGTTCGATTAATCCGAACATCGGGAGAGCCTGACCGCCAACAAACGTGGTATTTAATTCGCGCACTGCGTCTGACCGTTTTGCACGAACAATGCCGCCAGCCCGTGGCGTCAATAAATCATCGAGATCGACTTGACCTTCGACTGCCAACATCCGAGGGTTGTTCGCTAAATACATAGAATCTAAAACGCCGCGTAAAGTTGCAGTGGCAATGTCTTGCAGCGGCATCGTAAGATCTGCCTGAGACATACCGTAGAAAACGTGCGGGATTGGAATTGGGCAGATTGCCGCGAAGGGTTTCTCTGTCGCTTCTTCCCAACCCAAAATCACTGAGCCGTCTTCGCCGCCGATCCAGCATTTGACCAAACGACCAATGCCAGTGTCATCAAGATCGACTTTTAAGTAACACTCATTGCACCAAAATTCGCGCTCAGATTTGTCCGCGTGTTCATCCGAAAAAGAGACGGACTCCTGATCGTCAAAACGCACCCAATCTTCTTCGGTGATCTCTGAAAGGCTATCCGTTAGCCCTTCCATAGCTTCCCGGTCAAAGCCCATCTGAACGCCCTCAGATACCCGCATACGGACCCTGTGAGCGACTAGGTTAGCGCTTTCAATGTCACGCGCCCTGGCTGAAATTAAGAACTCATCTGGCGGCACATTAACAACGCGAACCTTGCCTGTTTTTGACGTTACTTTTAATTTAACATCGTGCGTAAAGTCTTCGTTTTCTGTGTGTTCTACAACCTCAACATCGTCGCTTTCTGTGAGTTGTATCAACTCTTCAATAGTAAGATTTGAAAACTCTTTTAATTCTTCTGTGTCAGTTTCATCCCAGTACCATTTTACAATTCCGTTTTTCTGACACAACGCATCAAAGAACCAGTTGTAAGCAATTTTAAAAATATCGTTGTCGATGCCAAAGACTACATTGTTGACATAATCCGTTGATTGTTTGGCACCGTCTTCAGCTTCTTCTTTTAGTGCTTCATAACGCACTGATCGACCTGGCTGCGTAAAGATTTTCATCAGCGGCGGCATCATAGCTAGAATTGTGTCTGACACTTCTGATGTGACCACTTGGCTGCGGCCTTTTATTTCATCGCCTCTGACATCGCCCTTAAAATATTTTAATGCTTTGGCGCGGTCTGAATTAACTTCGTCGGACAGATAGCCGACAGAGGATTTAAGCATACCTTTGGCGATGCCATGTATTTTTTCCTCTGGTGTCTGCTTTTCTTCTGACATTAAACAATACCTAAATTTGGATAGTTAAGTTCGCCGCGTTTGTAGTAACCACTTGATCCGCCAACGTTGGAATAAACGCCGGGGGATTCCATCGTCATCATTAATGCATCTGCAACGTCGGGACTTCTAATCCCGCGTTTTTTCATTTCTTGTTTAGTTTCTAATTTTAATTTGCCGGTCGATGTGAACGTAAATCGCGGCGCTGTTAATTCTGATATAAGGGCTGCGTCATCTGGAATTTTACAATCCCGCGCCGCAAACCACTCTTTTAATTCAAACCATAATTCTGATCTGCGATTAATAAATTTATCTTTCACTGTCGCTGATTCTGACACTGCAACTCCACGAACAGGCAAGCCCATTTCGCCCATACGATCAACGACGCCAGCGCCAATGCCAATAACATCTGTCATAATGTCAATCGGCAGATCATCTGTAGATGTTAGTTGATACTCTGCATTCACCAGGCCACAGATTTGCATCGTGTCTTTCTGCGACCAAATCTTTGGCGGCTCTGTCACTGTGTTTCCACGTCGCTTAATTAAGCACGTCCGATCATCGCCAAACCGTGCGACATCGAGGCCCCAAATGACTTGGCCTGTCGGCTCAACATCTCTGCCAACCGCTGCTTCAACTAAGTGCAACGGGATCAGGACATCGTCTTCTTGTTGCGGAAAGATACCTTTAACACGCACACCAAAAATAGAACTATCGGGGCCGTATTGCGTGGACATCTCTTCAATAAATTCTGGAGATACTCTCGTACTCTGTTCGCAGCTAACAGTCATTGAATACCAACGTTCACGCATCTTGTTAAATGCATCAAAAAAGTATCCGCTGCTTCGCGTTGGGTTGCCGGTTAAAACTTGCTTTGCACCTTTTGTAGATAACGAACCGTGAGCCGTTTCAAAGACGATATCAGGGATGCCAGACGCCTCATCAATAAGAAATAATAAATTTTCCTGATGGAAGCCTTGCAAGGATTCTGGCGTCTCCTTTGAACTTGTCCGCGCCACCGCGAATGATTCCGTCGGCGCTTGCTTGAGTTCAATTCTATCAACCTTTATTTCAATCAAATCTGCAAATTCGGGTGTCATTTGACGATGCCATTTAGCGATCTCAGCCATTAGCACGTCTTTAATTTGGGCCGAGGTGTTAGCAGTCAAAACCACCTTTACGGGGTAGCGTGTGCTTATAAACCAAAGCACCAACCAGGACTGAAAACATGACTTGCCGACGCCGTGCCCAGATTTTATGGCGACGCGATCATTGTCTCTAATCGCGTTCAAAGCTTCGATTTGCCACTCTTCTGGCGACGCCCCAATAACCTCACGCACAAAGCGCACTGGGTCGCCTTTTAATCTGTATAAAGATAATGCGAGATCATCGTCTGTTAATGTAGACATTGGTTCCTTGGTCGTGGTATAATTCTAATGACGGTAGTTGCCCGGCGGGTGGATAATTAAGCTAGGGTAATTTGTAGGTAGAGTGGTGTACCACCCTAAAGCCTTTCCTAGCCGTCACGTTCCTTCGTTATATTGTTGGCCCAATAAGCCCTGTCCACCTATTGCAGCGCCAGCCGCAAGTGGTACTGCCAATAAGCCTTTATTCTTGATAAATTCTTGCATAACTTTTTCACGGGTAGAGCCGGTTTTCTTAGCCCTCTTATCCGCTCTGACGCGAAGCAACTCCATAAACGTACCCATGCTGGAATCAGCGACATTTGTCCGGTCCGCGCCGCCCATCCATAAGTTGGCTTGGAACTGAGGGCCGGTCATGCCGTTTGCTTTGGCAATCTCGTTTATATAATCCTCAAACGCTTTATATTCGTTGTCATTAGGCATCTCGGCATACATCGCCGGTTCTTTGGTGTAATCCTTCATATTGGTTACGCCATCATCCATAGCCCGTTTCGCGTCAAAACGAGTTATATCATTCCCAACAGTGTCCGTAGTTCGTTGAATGTAATCGTCAACTTTATTACCATATTTACCGCGCAATTCTTTTTCAAATTTTTGCGACATATCACTAGAATTTTTAATCCAGCTAGGATCACCAGATGCCATCGCCATATAGCGGGTGAAATGGAGATCCGCCGCAATATTGTTGTTGCTACCCAATAAACTCGCCTTAAAACCTTTCGGTTTAGGGTTAACCGACGCGGTGCTATCCGTTGCTTTAACTTTACCTTGAGGTAACGGCTCCCACTCGCCTTTTTGCTGACGTGAAATCGCCATTTCTTGACCACCAGCGGCGTAATGCCCGTATGTAGGTTCACGCCCAGCCGCTAAACGACGACCTTCTGGCAAGTTAACGTCACCTTGTATTTCTTTTGCATATTGTGGGTCTGTCGCTACCCGACGCCGTGCAGCCGACGCATTGCCAAGGTTCTGATCAACCTTAGACGCCGGGGATGTCGCCCCGACTAACTCAACAAATTCTTTCCACTCTGAATGGCCCTTTTTCTCGCCAAGCTCTTGAACGAACCAATCGCGCAATTCTTCAGTATTATACCAATCATTGCCGCCTAATTGCTCGCCGCGTTTAACGTCTGCCATCATCTGGGTCATCAACCCGTTGCGGTCATTTCGTAAGGCGTCAATGGCACTTTCTGTTCTGGCGCTTACCCCTTTTGCCGGTTGATGCCGTAAATAGCTGTATTCTGACCTGTCAGGTGCAGCCCCTAAATAACGAGGGTCTGAACCAGCATCGATGTCATATTTTGACGGTGCAGGGGGTGAGTCGCCTAAAAGCCCCTTTACTCCTGCCTTCACGCCCTTACGTGCAGTTGCGCCGAGTATCCCAGGCAATAATTCAGACGCGCCAAGTGCGGCAGATCCTAAGCCGTATGCTGCCATGTCTCCGTAATTGCCTGCTTGGCGAGACTGTGCCATCTGTCGGCCCATTTGAGCGCCGTCATGCAAACCCGCTCCTGGAAACATACCAGCCGCTGTGGTCGGTGCTATGTCAGGCTTTACCATCCAATCGGGGATGTTTAGACCGGCACGGCGCATCGCCATGAACGGGTTGATGTCTCCGTCAAGTAGGCCCATTAGTTAATATATTCCATATTTTTTAAATTTTTCTGGTATGGCTAGTACGTGTTATGTCCCGACAAAATAATCTCCCCGCCAACGTCTGCGGGGGGGTGCGGGGGCACACCTATGAGTAGATTATGGTCTGACAGGTAGCGGAAATCGCGAGTGAAGAGCGGATATTAATAGAGCGCAAGAACCGCAGAAATCTGGGCTTTTCAAAATGTTGCATTGCGTCATATGCGTTAAATAACGTGATTAATTACTGATATGGCAATAAACCGCAGAACTCAGCCGATGTCTATCGATGTCTATTATCCATAATACAAGTTATGCGATCACCTATAAATTGTATTTAAGCTATATTAACTATCGTTATCTATGACTTCGCCACCGATAAGCTTTGCCTGTGCCGCGTTATCTTCAGCTTCTAGCACAGCCGCTCTGCGTAACACGTCAACAAAGGTGCGTTTGGTCACCTCTACTTCGATAGACTGCGCTGCCTTGCCCCAGGCCCTGTCTAACAGCGTGTTTGCAGCTGTAACGCGCACGTTACCGGGCTGTTCAGTGTCTTCCATCAGGTCAGAAAGTGTCTTGATTGCGCGCTTTGTCTGGCATCTGCACAAGTCCCGCATCTGCGACGGCATCTTGACCGTGCGCTGCAATCCGTTCTTATCAGCAAAAGTCCCGTCAGGATTTCGGCCTTTAACCACTTGCAATGCATAACCTTTCTAAACCAAAAAACCAGCCACGTTTTAAACGCACTGGTGCGGCTATAATATCGCATGCTTTTAACAAATCACCTAAGAAATTCGTGCATAACACTCGACGGCCTTACGGATTCCGAAAGCGTCCCATTTGTCACTTGTGCGTGTGAAGGAGATTTATTCTCTTTTACCGGCGTAGATGTGGCCCGAATGTCGCACTTATAAGAAAAAAGTTGTTTAACGCCTCTACGTCTCGCACGCGCATGTGACGTTTGGGACGTTTTTATCAAATTACCTTCTTCCTGTGTTGACGTTTGGGACGCTTTTAATCGCTGGTACAGGCTCAAACGAACATTTACTAATATATATATACTATTAGCGTTTGTTCGTTTGAGCGACTTCATTATCTGAAACCATAATGCTTAACCAATCGGCTCAACCCATTACGCAATCGGCTTAATTCATTCACGAATACGTCACGATCGAAAAGCACAACGACGCAGACTAAGTCACCATATCGAGGCCCTGCAGCCCGTACAGCGTCTTGCCACCTTTTGTGGGCTAATGCGGCCTTGTCAGTCATCTCGCTCCCTGAGCCACCTTCACGCGGCTCATATGAACAACCAGTGCTTGGGCGCAACCCGGCCTGCTCAAAGTCATCAAGGAACCTCGACGCCGCGTCGTACTGATCTAAACTGATCATGCCTGTATGTTTAAGCTTATCAATCATGCAGCTTGTCACGTTCCAAGCTTTAACATTTCTAGAGTTGGCATCCTCTGGCTTAAACACGATCGATGCACCGTCTGATCTCATGCCAATAGAATAACCCTTCGCATCAACTTTCTTCCCAATCTTGATTGGTAGCGATCCTGTGTCAGTCAAAAAGGAACCTCATCATCTAAATGCTGGCTTGAAATAATTGTTGCATCGGCAAAGACATCTTTCACAGACCCAACGAGCTTCATCTGCTCACCCTCAATAATTCTAACGACTTCGTCGATTGAGAAAACACGCACATCTTTTGAATCTTTTGATACTTTCTGTGCTTCTGCCAACGTCTGAACGAATGCATAGATTTGACCGTCATCACCTTTGGCAGACCAGATGTTTGGTTTTACCGGCGTGGCATTAGAACTCGTTGCTTCTTTATCCAAAGCCATCCAAGCGCGCATCATTACGTTTGCTTTTTTCTGCACCAGGTCCACGTCGCCATCTTGCACGGCTGCATCGAGCTTTGCTTTAGCAGATCCGAACTTAGCCGCAGTCTCCACAGTGACTAAACTAACCAACCGATCGACGCCCCATCGTTGCTCAAGTTTATTCACGATTGCATCCAACGGCCTCAACGATTGATAGATGCTCTCCCAGGTGACAGAAGCAAAATCATCGTGGTTTGTTATTGGGTCTGGCTTTTTCTTCTTTTGCTGTCTCACCTATCGATCCCCCATCGTCCCGAAATCGCCTATTATGATCGAGCGCTGCGCCAATCGCCAAAAGGCGAGTGCGCATGCGCCGATAAATATATAGGCGATATTCATCATCGGAGCAGGTATTTTGCGCTGATGTGCGCTGATGTGCGCTGATGAGCAAAATAATCGGAGCAAACCCATTATCCAATCTCCAAACCGGGCTTTTTTGCCCAATCAACTGTAAGCCCCTTGAGCGTCTTCCGAGCTTTAATGTCGTTATAATCATCACTAACCAGCAACTCAGACTTTACCCATATCTTAATTATTTCTTTTGCTTTGGCGTTATCAACGCCTAATATCATCTCAACTAAGACGTTACTTGCATGTCTGTCACCAGCGTTATGGTGTGATGAATACAAGACGCCATCTTCTGGCCCCTTCTCTATTGCGTAGAGTGCTTCTATAAGTTGTTCGTTTGTGATGCCATCAAATGGATCGGGCGGCGACCACGGCTCTAATATGCCTACACTGTCGCCATCTTCAAAGTCATCCCCATTATCTAAGGTGACTGATTCGCGCTTAAACCATTTGGCTTTTGCTGATGGCGCTGACAGGTTAGCCTTGGCATTGTCAACTCTGATATACCACGGCGCGTCTTCAGCCCTGATGCCAAACGTTGCACCCTCTTTTGCTGTCATTGGAGTGAGTGTTCTGGCTGATCTAACGGCACCAATAAGAGAGCCTGCGCCCCGTGCTTGGTTTGCGTCTCCAGCAACCGCTGTGGCCCCTGTGGGGGCTTTTCTGGTGTGGTGCGGCATATCTATAGCTAGGTTAAACTCACCCGCTAATTCAGCCATCATCGTGCATAAGTAATCGACGTGCTTATTGTTGTTTTCATCCAGGTAATGGACCTTGATCATCGGATCGACGTTTAAAACATCTGGTCTGAAATTCTTTATTTGCTGTCTTAACCAATCATAGTCGGGCATCTGGACACAATCTCCATTTTCACCTAGTTCTGCGACGATTACCTTCTTATCTCTGCCTGAATGCAGCGCGAACCGATCTTTCACGTCGTTGTGATTGATCTTAAAATACCGCAGCGTCGCGTAATACTGGCGGCACAACTCTTCAAACGGATCTTCTAGGTTGATGTGCATAAATCTTAGGTTTGGCTCATGCACTTCTAGGCCCATTAGCGGCCTGCCTGTGACAATTGACGCACCATCAGCGAACACCAGTGTCGTTTTACCAATGCCGCCTGGGCTAATGGTTGATGATAAGTATTCTCTGATTAGGTGCTTGCCATATAAGAAGCGCCTGCGCGGTAGATCGTTCTCCTCTGGCGCGTGTGCCATCGATTGGATGATGCTGCCGTGCGACTTTACTTGTTCTTCTTTAATCTCTTCTATTTTGGCTTCGGCTTTTATGTGGTTTCTGTGTTCCGAAACCTCAAACCCATATTCCTTAGCCTGGTGGAATATCGTACCGGCACCAACATTATTCACTGCGCCGATGCTGTTCCAGACCCGCTCTGTTTCTTTTGCATCGTATTTATCTGACCGCTTTGACCACTTGTCAAAAAGCTCAAATCCATCATTTTGTAACGCACCCTTTAGTGCGTGTGCTTGATAGACCCAATCTTCATAATGCAAATCGAAATTTGGTATGTGCGCCAGCGCGATATCAATCTCTTCTTTTTTGCCTTCTAGCTCAGTCGTAGCCAAAAAATCAGGCGTCTTTGGAACGCCATCGTGATTAATTGATTGTTTCTGTTCGCCATATTTCAACAGTGTTTGATTTACGAGGGCTAAGAAATCTTGTAATTGAGCCGGGAAAACTTCTGTGAGTTCGTTGATTGGTATAGCTAATAAATTGTCGCCAGGCCAACTGTAATTCACGCCGGAATCATGTATGCCGCTCGCGACAAATTGTTGGCCTTCAGCCAAAATTTCAACGGCACAATCTTTTTGATCGATGTTGACAATGATCGATCTCAGCTTTCTGGTCGGCTCTGAAAGCCGATAAATTAACATTGTCTTAGGGGCTTGCCCGATTCTTTCAGGCGCTTCGCCTAGCATCTCTATTGCGAAACCTTTAATAATCTCTGCGACTTCTTTGGTGTACACATCTACATCAACCGCAAAAAGATGAGACAAGCCACCACATAAGATGCCGGTATTTTTTCCGTTATATTTATTGAACTCTAAAGCTGTATTCGGTCTGTGTTGCCATCTCTGCAGGATTGGCTTTTTGCCGTCTAGCGGCGTTGTGTCGTATCCATTCCCGGTTAACTCAGGCGCAAACTTTGCATATCTGGTAATTAGTGTTGTAATGTTCCTGGCTTCCACTCTTTGAGTTCCCCTCGATAAGCGTTGACGGTGATTTTAGTGGGGTAGCTAGAGGGAGAAGTGTTCGACGCACTTCCCCCTCAACCCCAGAGCGAGCGAGGGTTAACCCGCTCTAAAGGTGTTAAAACTCTTCAACAGGCTTTGCCGCAGGGGCCGGTGCCGGTGCATCAAAGCTATCTGGGCGGTCTACCCACTTCATAACCTCAAGTTCGGCATACTTTGTGCCGCCGACAGTAAAAACAAGATTGCCCACACCGGTCATTTTGACCATTGGCAACTGACCACGTTGACCATCTTTAAGCTGCGGCGCTAAACACTTAATCGCTTCCCAGGTGCCAGATCCAGATTGTATCCAGGTGCCGACATCACCGCCGCCTAAAGCAATCTGAATAGAGACGCCTTTTTTCCAATCGTCGCCATCTGTGGGTTTAGATGCCCAACGGCTAACGTTGTCGTTCCACTCCCAACGACTGAGAGCGAAACTATTCCAGCCCGTCTTCATATTATCTATGTCTAAAATTACACCCTTTTGAAACTTAGCTGTAATGTCAGATCTATTGTCGCCCTCTTTAAGTGAGAACGTTTTGCTATCCGCAGTGCCATCTTGTCTGCCATTTGCATGCCAATTAATAAACGGACCTGATGATCCTTCTGAACCTGTGTCTAAATCAAAACTCATTTTTCTTTTTTTCCTTTTGCAGCATTGTGAATGCGAAAGCCGCGCATCCTTCGGCTTTTTAGCTAAACGCCAAAATACTTTTTTCTCTCTTCAACAGCGCCACCCCAAAAGAAATGACCTGGGTCAACAGGGACAATTGATGTCAGCAAATCTTTGTCGCCTAGCGCTAAGAATTTTTCTTGTCTATTAAGTGTTGCTTTAATCGCTGCAAGCTCTTCTTCAACGTCACCATCTTCTAGCCAGCCGGTTTTCTTTGGTGTCACGTAGAGGAACTTGACCGAAATGTTGCCCATGCACTTTTCATAAAAGCATCGCTGGCGTCTGTGACCAGCTGACATTTTAGAAGGCATTTTCATCGTGGTTTTAAGATCTACGACAAGGCCATGTTCAGGATATACAAAATCTAAAAATCCAATTATCGGCAGCGTCCAACCGTCACCTTTACAATCGATCGTGACCTTTTGTTGGCCCCCATCAACGCTGAAATCCGGTTTTCCAAATTTTGCTAATTGATCGACAGCTAGTTCAACCATGTCAGGGATAGCTGCGCGTTCCTTTTCTGATTTTTCATCAGATAATAAGCCTATCTGTTTATCAAATTTTATGAGGCATTTATTAGTCGCTTCTTTAATGCCTTCACCAGTTGTTAAAATTTCGGCACAGGCATCTTCAACAACAATCCCACGCCACATAGCTGCGGAGGCAGGGCGCTTAATCTTATGCAGCTTCTCCAGCATCCATAATGCTGGGTTGCCTTCCCAGCTATTAATTTGGCTAACTGAACTGTGTTTAATCCCGTGAGCTTGCCAACCGTTCATACTTGCATTCCCTGTTTCCAAGTTTTTGGAGCAGCGGTTTTACATAAATCACTTGAAACAGAATAGGCCGCTCGTAATGCACTATTTTTTTGGGCAATAGAAACGACGGAAACATCAACTTCATGACCAAGCTGTAACCAATAGTCCTTGATAATTGCGGCAAGAATTTCGGCTCCGGTTTTTGTTAAGTAATCAGGCATCATTTGAGTGATCCTTCTTGTGTGACTAACCCAATCTGACTGAAAAGAGCTACCACTGTTTCTTCTGTCATAATGTATATGCGGTGATTGCGATCTTCTCGGACAACCAGCATGTCAGAATCATCTTGAGCCAGAGAATCGTACAAAAACTTAAAACCAGTTTTCTTGCGCTTGCATTCAACTGTGTAGCCAGCGAGCATTAAATCACCTTCAAATTCTGGCCCCAGATGTTTATATTGACCTGAAGCAAAAACGCGCTTTGCTTCGACGCCTTTTTCTTTCCAGAAGTCCACTGTTTCTTTTTCTAATTCGTAGCCCCGCTGCTTATTTCTATTAGTCATTAAAAAACCCTTTCGGAATTTCGACGTTTATCCGATTCGCATAGTCCACAAATCGCATCCGGTAGCGCCAGGGAATACCTCTTTTTTTCCAGAGTGAGACAAGCTGGGACTTGACTTCCATCGCTCTCGCGACTTTTGCAGTGCCGCCTAAAGCGGTGATAAAATCTGAATGTATCATAATTGTTACGTAGCAAATTGTTACGTTAACAGCAAGTGAAATAACGGTCTTAATTGTTACGTGGCAAATAAAATAAAAAAGATTCGCACCAAATTGTTACGAAAAGTCTTGAACTCGATGTCTTTGAGGGCGATAAATAAAAGCGATTAGCATAAATATAGAAATAATTTGGGAAGGTAGTAGAAAAATTTTCTACTAGGAGTGGAAAAAATGGATAAAAAAAGACACGATTATTTACAAAATGTGATTCAAAGTATGATGTCGTCCAACAACAACAGGCACAAAGTAGAAATTGAAGAACACCGCGAAAGCATAATTGCAGCGCAATGGGCTGAGTTCAATTATGAGATTACAGCGTATAGAAATAAGCAAAAAGGGCTCATTAAAAAAGATCCGTATCACTTCTGGGTAACAACAGAAAAACATCGATTGGTCGTGATGGCGGTTGTGATGAATTATTTTCGTGGTGTACCATTAGTTATAAAAACAGTGGCGCATGATCTAGGTTACAGCAACAAAACCGTTTCTAATATATTAGCAGAAGCTAAAAAATTAGGCTTAATTGAAACAGTAAATGACTGCAAATTTAAGCCGTCGTTTGACACCATTGACGGTTATGTTCACTACACAAACCAAGCCATGAAATTGGATGCCATGCAGAGATTAAGCGCGTCAATTTTCAGAGATGTCGTTGGTGCATTTGCAAAGCCTAATACGTCTGTGCCAAACAACAATCGGGTTGATTTGTGGCGGTAATCTGTTTGTCGGCGACTAGAAAAATTTTCTAGTTGTCGATTTGACACGATTGTAGAAATATATTTTTATAACAACTATAGAGCAGTTTACAAAAAAAGCTCAAATCTTGACAACAATGGCAAGATAGCAGTTGATTATAAAGAGGTTGCAAAATGTTACGAGTATGCGATGTTCAAAAAAAGTTAAATTATAACCTGGAAGAAATGGAGGACGATATCGTGGCGGACAAAAAAATGATGAACGCATTTGCCGACCGCCTCCGTTCATGCCGAATAGCTGGCGGGTATGAAACAGCCGCAGATTTAGCTGCAGCATTAAATCTAAGTGATTACGCATATCGCAGATATGAGCGCGGCGAAGCATTGCCGCCTTACGACCGTTTGGACCGGATTGCACAATTAACAAATGTGGACTTTCGCTGGTTAGCCACCGGCAACAAATAACACTGCTTTGAAAAAACTCTTTGCACCTTCGGGTGCTTTTCTTTTGACACAAGCGAAACAATTTGTTACGTATGTATTTGTTACAATAGAATTTATATGAGGTATTAAAATGAGCATAGCTGAAAGTGTCGCATTTCAGATTGAATTTGGTGGGGGCATTTTAGATATCCTCGCCACTGTCCACGCGCCAACCAGGGGCCACTACGGTCCATCAACTCTTCCAGGAGACAGCTATCCTGATGAACCTGGCTCAGTTGAGATTGAGAGATGTTTTTACACTGATGAAGGCCCTTACGCAGTCCCGTTTGAACATTTAGGCGTCGGTGTTTGGGATGCGCTGCGGAAAAAATACCACAGTTTAACAGATCTTATCATCGAAGAAGCTGAAGACGTAGCGGAGGCGGGTAGAGAATGAACAATTTTTACACTCGACCTCGGCAAGTTTTTACAGAAGCACAACGCGAAGAAACCAAAGCTGAATTAAAAAAGCGCCAAGATTATGAAATAGGCAAAAAATGCAGACAGGCGATTGCGACGCTCGCTAAGTCTGAGAATTGCGAAGACGTTCACATAGCTGTGAAGCATTTGAGCAAGGCAATGAAGAAAGAAAACTGGGCCTTAGTCGATAGAATTTCCGGTAAGTGCGGCGACATTCGCGCTGTCGATGGCTGCAAAGTTTGCGGCATCAATATTATGCCTGACGGCTTGCCGAAATCACTGCCGTGCGGGGTTAGAGATGTAACCGTCAAAGGCGTGATGCGTGAACCGAAACGCGCAGGCGTTACTTGTCCATATGAAACAGAAGATATTTTAGACGTTAGAAAATTGGAGCTTTCAGAATGAGCAACGAAAAACAGATCGCATACGACACTATGATTAAGCGGAATCTTTACTGGTCGCGTCTTGTCATTAGAAATTTTGAGGAATTTTCCGACAGTCTTATAGCTAGGGCTACTGACATCATCCAGCAACACGGGCGGAAATACGGATGAGAGAAGCCGACCCAAATGGGATTGACGCAAAAAGCCCAGGATCAAAACTTGATAAAAACAAAGTGCGCGTCGGTCTTATGTTGAAAGGCTTTTCAGGTGCGCTTTTAGAGGTGGCAAAAGTGACTACCTATGGGGCTAAAAAATACTCTGACGGGGGCTGGCAAAGCGTACCAGACGGCATCGAGCGATATGATGACGCCAAGGGGCGTCACTTGTTAGAGGGTTACCAATACGCGACAGACGCCGACAGTAATTTAAAGCACCTGGCGATGGAAGCCTGGAACGCTCTAGCAAAACTAGAATTAGTCTTACGAAAGGAACGAACAGATGACTAAAGCTTTTTTCTTAGCTTCTACAATTCTTATTATAATCCTTGGTCTTGAAATTTTAGCACTGCAAGCGATGGCCCAATGACAAAAAGACATCACTTAATCACTCAAAAAGTAGTAACGAATTTTGGTTCAATGTTTATTCACGTTGACTTTAACGACAACGGCCA
>Ga0307984_1000289_pt1 | contig 22000 bp, 39 predicted proteins | sample EllFjometageno78_FD_203169 | JGI IMG/M metagenome (GOLD analysis project Ga0307984, IMG submission 203169) | Marine microbial communities from Ellis Fjord, Antarctic Ocean - #78 | ecosystem: Environmental > Aquatic > Marine > Unclassified | place: Southern Ocean | collected 2014-10-09
TACTGTGAGCCATCTGAAACTTGTATGGTATATTTAAATACAAAATGGAACTATCAATGGGGCGGCGAAACTGTACTCATTAATGATGATACGAAGGATATAGATCATTCGGTTTTACCAAAATGTGGGCGACTGATTATATTCGATTCTAATGCTCTACATGGCGCTAGACCATTATCTAGAAAGTGCAACGATCTTCGACTTGTTCTTGTATTAAAAACTATTAGAAATAATATCAATCACCCTGCCATTAAATATATGATTCAAAATGAATTCGATAGTAAACTGCATTCGAATATATCTTGGTTTCAATATTTTTATAGCATTACTGATGAGGCAATGAAACAAATTAAATTGACTAGTAGTCAAATAAATGCTATACTATACCATAAAATATATCAAATGTCATTTTTAACTACAAATAGAGATGAAATACGAAATGTTATTGGTGATAAAGCTGAAGACATTGTATGGAGATACACAGAATTTCAAAAAGCAGGCCAAGGTCTAGACCAAGCGCATCCGCTATTTGTTGATGCTGCAAATAATAGAGATTTGACGACAATACAAAATGATATAGATTTGATGAAGATAGAGTTTGCTAGATTGTTGCGAGAAGCGCCTGAAAGTAATAATTTGCATATACTTAAAAATAAACTAGAAGAATATATTACATAAGGAACGAATGAAAAATGGAACATATGGGTATTACAATTAGTCCGAATAAAGATCAGTTATTTGACGATTTAGGCATTCGTCGTCTAAAAGAATCGTATATGAACGATGATGAGCTAAGCCCACAAGAACGATTTGCTTTTGTTTCTAAAACGTTTAGTTCTAACATTCAACACGCTCAACGGCTATATGAATATTCATCGAATCATTGGTTAAGCTACTCTACACCTATTTTATCTTATGGTAAATCGTCGAAAGGATTGCCTATTTCATGCTATTTGAATTGGATTCCAGATACAGCGGAGGGTTTAGTTGACACACTCTCTGAAACGAACTGGCTTAGTATGCTTGGTGGTGGCGTTGGTGTCGGCTTCGGCATTCGTTCTGCTGGTGATAAGTCTACAGGTGTTCTCCCACATCTAAAGATGTATGATGCTTCTTCTCTTGCGTATCGTCAAGGCAAAACTCGCCGTGGCTCTTATGCTGCGTATCTAGATATTGACCATCCAGATATTCTGTTGTTTCTTGAGATGAGAAAGCCTACTGGTGACCAAAACTTCCGTTGTCTCAATCTTCATCATGGTATCAATATCTCTGATAAGTTTATGAGCCTTGTAGAAAAGTCTATGCTTGATCCAAATGCAGATGATAGCTGGGAACTCAAAGAACCAGAGACTAATGAAGTTAGAGAGATCATACCTGCTCGTGAGTTGTGGCAACGTATTCTTGAAATGCGTATGCAGACTGGTGAGCCATACCTTCATTATATCGATACATCAAATCGAGCGCTTCCATATTGGCTCAAAGACAAAGGTCTAAAAGTTCGTCAATCAAACCTATGCTCTGAAATCACATTGCCAACAGACATTGACCGCACTGCTGTTTGTTGCTTATCATCTTTGAACCTAGAATACTTTGACGAATGGTCTCAGAATGAACAGTTTCTCGAAGATGTTCTAGAAATGCTGGATAACGTGTTACAGCATTTTATTACCAATGCTCCTGATTTTGTTTCACGAGCTAAATACTCTGCTATGCGTGAGCGTTCTGTTGGTGTTGGCGCTCTTGGATTTCATGCTTATCTTCAGAAGAAAAATGTTCCGTTTGAATCTGCTGTTGCGAAGTCTCTCAACATGCGTGTCTTCAAGCACATTAGAGAAGGTCTAGATGCAGCAAATTTGAAGCTGGGCAGTATTAGAGGAGAAGCACCTGACGCTAAGGACACTGGTCGTCGTTGCAGTCATGTTATGGCTGTTGCTCCTAACGCATCTTCTTCCATTATTATGGGCAATACGTCTCCTTCTGTCGAGCCTTGGAGAGCTAATGCATACAGGCAAGACACATTAAGTGGCGCATTTCTAAATAAGAACAAATTTCTTGATGCTTTAATTAAGAAAAAGATTGACGAAGACTCTTCAATCAACTATGATAGAGTTTGGTCATCGATAATTGCACACGAAGGTTCTGTACAGCATGTGAGATTTCTTTCTGATTATGAAAAAGATATATATAAGACAGCAATGGAAATTGACCAACGATGGGTTATTGAACATGCTGCGGATAGACAAATGTTTATTGACCAAGCACAGTCTTTAAATGTGTTTTTTCGTCCAGATGTAAATGTGAAATATCTACATGCGGTTCATTTCTTGGCATGGAAAAAAGGTCTGAAAACGATGTACTACTGTCGGTCTGAGAAGATTGGTAAAGCAGACAAGGTATCTCGTCGTATTGAAAGGCAAGTTATTCAAGAACTGGATATGTCCGCTATCGCTATGGGCGAAGATTGTATGGCCTGTGAGGGTTAATGATTAAAGGAGAGTTATAATGTTTATGAGTGCAGACACAAAGACTGTGTGGAATATGAAAAAGAGTGGTTACGAACTAATTGAGAAGCTATCGTTTGAAGATATTGCCATCAAGCAGTTTGTGCCCGTATTGAAAGAAATTGGTGTTCATCCTTATCGATGGGTTCGTCTCACTGTTCCACAAGGATTTGTTTATAAGTCACATACTGTGCAAACTGCCCCTGGTCTAAAGCTACTACTTGATTTTGAATTTGCTAGAAAGTCTTACACTACATATGATTATCTAGCGTGGAAACTACGTTGCTATAAAAACAGACTGCCAAATTCTAAGAATGATGTAACAGTAAATGAAGCAGAGATTATTATCAATGAACTATTCTTGATGATGCTTGATTCCGAAACAGCAAATAATCCTATTTCAAAATCGAAAAGGTGTGTTATTGGATTTATGATTATGCATTTAAATGGTAGTGCTTTAAATTTTCGCCCTGATGACACAAGGATGGCTGATTGATCCACGTCAAAATAATCACGGCAGATTGGTGCACAGCACCCGAGCACTGGTATTGCGAGTCTGCAAAAAAACTTCTGAGTGATAGTGGAATCAACTATACTGAGCTTGACTTAGACGATAGCCATAGTATATTGGAATTTTGGGAGCTTACAGGTGTACCACAGATTTTTGTTAATGGTAAACTATTAGAAGGAGGTTATACTGCACTTAGAGAAAATATAGATACTCTAAAGAAAGGAAATACCGATGATTAAAGTTGTTATTAGTGTACTTGGTTTCGTTGCTGTTATTGTTGTTGTAGCATATTTTATGGAAGCAGATATTACATCTTCTACGCATATGTTCGCAGAAGAACCAGTAGCACCAGTTGTTGTTGAGGCACCTGTCCCAACACAGAAAAAATAAGGAGAACTACAATGCAATGGGTTAAAGATAGATTATCAGAACGCACGACACTAGACGGCACTGTAATGGTTGCCGGCGGTGCTGTATTACTTCTATTGCCAGTAACGGTTGTTAAGATTGTTGCAGTTTGCGCCCTTGCTTATGGCGCATATACATTATTCATGAAGGGCTAACAAACATATGCTAACTGATGAGAGGCTTTATTTTAAGCCATTTAACTATCCTAATATGTACACACTTTGGTTAAAGCACGAGCAGTCTCATTGGTTGCATGGTGAAGTTCCGATGATGGAAGATCTTAAAGATTGGCGTAATCGTTTATCAAGCGCTGAAAAATATTTTCTAGTACAAATCTTTCGATTCTTCACACAGTCTGATATCGATGTGGCGGGTGGTTACGTTAAAAACTACCTGCCACATTTCCCTCAACCAGAAGTCCGTATGATGCTTATGGGGTTTGCTGCTCGTGAAGCGATCCATATCGCTGCGTATTCACATTTGATTGAAACTCTTGGTATGCCAGAAAGCACATATAACGAGTTTCTAGAATACGATGCAATGCGTGAGAAGCACGAGTACTTCATGGCGAAGGTAGACAATGATGCAGTTCTACCTGTTAAGATGGCAGCAATCTCTGCATTCACTGAAGGTCTAGCACTATTCAGTTCGTTTATTATGCTACTGAACTTTCCTCGTCATGGTAAGATGAAGGGTATGGGTCAGATTGTTACTTGGTCTATCGTTGATGAAACGATGCACGCCGAAGGCATCATTGCACTGTTTCGTGCATATCTTGAAGAGAACCCTGAAATCTGGAATGACGATACAAAGGGCCAAATCTACTCTATCGCTGAGAAAATGGTAGAACTTGAAGATGATTTCGTTGACTTAGCGTTTCAGATGGGCGAGATGGAAAATCTCACAGCAGTGGATGTAAAGCAGTATATTCGTTACATTGCTGACCGTCGCTTGATTTCTATGGGTATGAGGGGCATCTTTAAAGTTAAGAAGAATCCTCTGCCTTGGGTAGAAGAAATGATTAACGCACCAACACACACTAACTTTTTCGAGAATCGTTCCACAGACTATGCTACAGCAGCACTCAGTGGTTCTTGGGAAGACGTTTGGGGAGCAAACAATGGATGAAGCATATGATAAAGAACGCATCTGTGATAACTGCGGAGCAATTTTCACTATAAAGCATGAGTTATATGATGATGTACTCTATTGTCCTTTCTGTGGAGATGAAGAGTTGATGAGAGACGAAGAGGAGATGCTGCCATAACATGGTTTTACAATAATGAAGAATTCTTAGATGTACCTGAAGATTATGTCGGATTCGTTTATATTATCACACAATTAGATACTGATAAAAAGTATGTTGGTAAAAAGCTATTTTGGTCTAAAAAGACCTTACCTCCACTCAAAGGTAAGATTCGCAAGAGACGTAAGATAGTTGAATCGGATTGGAAAGACTATTTTGGTAGTTCTGAGTTGGTGAAGCGTCTTCTACTAGAGAATGGTAGAGGCGCTTTTCGCCGTAATATTCTACATCTTTGTAAATCTAAAGGAGAGATGGGGTATCTAGAAGCCCAGGAGCAATTTGATAGAAACGTTCTGCTAGATGATTCGTATCTCAATGGTATCATCAACTGCAAAATTCACCGCAATCATGTAAAATCTTTAAAAAGAGGTTGACATTCGTTTCTAAAATGATGTAATATAGATATATCAGAAACGAAAAGGAATGACAATGAACAAATCTCAGATAACTTACGATCAGATTATGTGTGAATGTGAGAGCGCCATTGACTATCTAGTCGATCAATTGGTCGATATCAACAAAATGCATTCTCTAGAGACAAAGAGTTCGAACCTCCTCAAAATAGAACAGAGTTGCAGGAATTTGAAGCCCAAGTTCAGTCTGTATCGTAGGCTGATTGTTCTGAAGCCTGCTAAGAAATATGCAGCTAATATTGCGGAATATTATTCTCGCTTACAGAAAGAGCTACGAGAGTTGGTTGAGGATAAAACTCCAGAACTCGTCGAGTCTTATCAATTTCTCAAAATCCCACAGCATAAGAAGTATCTTGACTTTGTGAATTCTCTCATCGATGACGCCAATTCTTATGCGACGGGTCAGAAGAAGGTTCGTGTGAAGTGCAAGGTATCTTTCGAAAAAATAGTCTCAAAGTTAAAATACAAGGAGTTTGATGCTGACCTTAAAATCAGCAGCATCGACCCCATTGTAATTCCACAGAGCGAAATACTGTTCGTTTTCAATACGAAGTATCGTGATTTGTTTATCTATCAAGCGAAGGATGGCGAGAAATTTTCTGTGAAGGGCACGACTCTTCAGAATTTCGACGAAGATAAATCCTTCAAGAAGAAAATTCGCAAACCAGAAGACGTGCTTAACAGCGTGTTAAAGACTACTAAACTTCGTGCTATCAGGGCGTTTGGTGAAATTAAAACCAAGCCTGGTATTGCTACGGGCCGCATCAACGGCGAATGCATTCTATTACGAGCAATATAGGAGATAAAAATGGATATCACTTTTACACCAGATGACCTAGAAGTTGACGAAGTAGAATTTAAACTGGATAAGGAAATGCTTTCCTCGAATGTGATTCTCTTTCCCAGGCGAAACACAGAGTTCGAACCTCCTCAAAATAGAACAGAGTTACACGAACGAATTCAAGAGGAGCAGGTAGAAGTTGCGATTGACATTGCAACTGAAGTCCTCGTTCAAACGCTAGGCTCACTACGAGATATGGGATTCAACATCGAAAAAACTGAAAAACTGGGATATGATGCTGCTTTGATGCTAGAGTGCACCAAAGCGCTCATTATGAGAATGCAGGGTAACGATCACCCATTGCACAATAATCTTGAAAAAATTATCCCAATGGCAGAATTTGAGTCTGACCCTATGAGCTACTACACTCAGTTTTTGAATATTCTAAAGGGCGGTGCAGACGATATCGACTAATTTTTCATGTAAAAAATGAAAAAAATGAAAAAAGTGAAAAAATACACTTTAAATTGTCAAATTTTTTATAAAAAAAAGTGAAAAAGTGCTTGACTTTTGTTTTGAAAACAGATATAATATCTATATCGAATCGAGAAATGGAGAGTTAACGTGGTTGCAAGAGTTCAAATGAGCAAAAGAGTTTCGCTTGGATACGGTAATCTAGACGACGTAGAACTCGTTGGCCGTGCTTTCGGATACGATATATACTTCGACTCTGATGAGTCTACATATAACACAGTGTGGGTTTATGACCGCAATGCGACTAGACGATTTCGCAATTACGACGGCGACATGGAAACTCGCTATCGCATCGCTGCAAGTATAGACTTGACAAAGGAGCGATGTGGCTGGCACGTTGATCTGTTGAAGGTCGATAATCGATACAAGGGTAAAAACCTTGCTCTTAAAATTTACAAGTTCCTCATGAGGAAGATGAATATCACACTCATGGCTGGCTCTAGTCAATCTGCTGGCGGACAGTATGTCTGGAACAAACTAGCAAAGACTTCCGGCGTTGTAGTGTATGCTAAGAAGTCTCCCTACTCTAAGGTGGTCGACTTTCCCAAAGCAGGAAAGCGTGAATTGGCAAGTGAGTTGTTTGACCTGTACGATAGCAGAGCAGAAATGTTTGCTGTTGCTGTGTGAATTTTGTAAAAAAGTCGAGAAAGTGCTTGACTTTTGTTTTCAAAACTGTTATTATATATATATTGAATGCTTGAAAAGGAAGACTAAAAATGAGCGGTGAAATTGAAATTGTAAACGGTGAAGCACAGATGGCCTATGTAGGCGCAGTGCCATGGCATGGTCTGGGGGTTGAAGTACCAGAAGACACTTCTGCTATGGACATGATGACGCTCGCAGGGCTCGACTGGCGTGTTGAGGAACTCGAATCTTTTGTTGAGTTCGACGGTGAGAAAATCCCAACTGGCCAGAAAGCGCTTGTACGTGACATTGACAGTAAGGTGATGACACAGGTTGGTGCTAATTGGAATCCGGTTCAGAATTCTGAAGCATTTGAGTTTTTCAATGAGTTCGTCGAAGCGGGCGACATGAAGATGCACACTGCTGGTTCTCTCAAAGACGGTCAGATTGTATGGGCGCTTGCTAAGGTTGAAGATGACTTTGAACTCTTCAACGGAGACAAGGTTGAATCGTTCCTGCTGTTTTCTAACCCTCATCAGTATGGTAAGTCGATTGATATTCGATTCACTCCTATTCGTGTGGTGTGCAACAATACGCTGACTTATTCTCTCAGCAAAGATGCGGCAAACGCTGTTAAGTTAAATCATCGTAAAGCGTTTGATGCTGAGAACGTCAAATCCACTCTCGGTATCGCTCACAGCAAGATGGAAGACTATCGTGAGATGGCTCAGTATCTTGGTTCAAAGCGCTACACCACTACCTCTCTGGATGAGTATCTCACTGAACTGTTTGGTACTAAGACTGGTACGAAGGGCGATCTTACTCGCACGGGTGAGACTGTTCGTGACCTGATGGAAACTCAGCCTGGTGCTGAGTATGCTGAAGGCTCCTGGTGGACTGCTTACAATGCAGTGACCTACTTCACTGACCACGTTGCTGGTCGCTCAAATGACACTCGGATGCAGTCTGCTTGGTTTGGTGCGAACCAGAAAAAGAAGATGGATTCCCTACAGAAAGCACTGGAATATGCCGATGCGTAAAATACTATTCACTGTTACTCTCGCACTTGCATTGTCTGCTTGTGTTACAAATCAAGGTGGCGGTACTATTGCTGGTGGCGCTGTTGGAGGTCTCCTCGGTAGTACTGTCGGCAAAGGCTCAGGTCGAGTGCTAGCCACTGTAGGCGGCGCTGTTCTTGGCGCTGTTCTGGGGTCTAAAGTGGGCGAGAATATGGACAAGAACAATGAGACTCCAGCAGCACCAGTCGTTAGACCGCCTCACTATGTGGAGCGCCAACAGGTAAAACGAGTTCCGTCTGATTTTTCCTGTGAAAGCTACGCTGACAATCCAGGAGCATATGCTTCCTGTCAGCGTGGCGTAGCAGAGCGCAAGGAGAAACACCAGCGGAATCTTGAAAACGAAGCTTATCGTATTGGCAGAGAGAGGTAAAATTCATGAGTTTTAATAAAGTATGTAAATTGTTAGTGATTGCTCTAGTTGTTCTGGCTTCTCTGATTGTTGCTTACTTTGTTAATGGCACTAGTCGCACTTCAGCTAATCAAGTTGAGCCGATGCTTGCGCTAGCGCCTGCGCCTGCACAGACATTAGATTTAGAAATTGAGCCGGTCAAAATAATACATCGATACTACGTAGTACCTCAGACAACTGATGCATCTACAATAGACCAAGCACATTGTCTTGCTACCAACATCTACTTCGAAGCAAGGAATCAGAAGGACGACGAGAAAACGGCAATCGCTAATGTGGTCCTCAACCGTGTTAAGGATAAATCATTTCCTGATACAATTTGTGGCGTCGTCTATCAAGCAGTAAGAAACTCTAAAGGCGCACCTATTCGCAACAAGTGCCAGTTCTCTTGGTATTGCGATGGTAAATCAGACATGGTGAAAAATACTGTTGCTTATGAAAAAGATTTTAACATCGCATTAATCACAATGAAAAATCGTGAAGAAGGACCAGATAATGATAACACTAACAATTCCCTTTGGTATCATGCCCATTACGTTGTTCCATACTGGGCAGCAGCATACACATTTCAAGAGCGCATTGGTGCTCATCTCTTCTACCGCCGCCAATGATTGAATACACAACTGCAATCATGATTAACAAACTAAACAAATCTCGTTTGGAAAAGGAAAAGGAGCTAAACTACTATCAAGAAGAGTTAACGGAACTACAAGAGAAAATGGAGAATCTTCAGATGGATATCGATGCAACGAATACCATCATTCGAATGATTAAGATTGTTGAGCCCATTATGGATTCTAAATGAAAACATACTCAATTGGAAAGGAGCCAACAGATGGGTAAGTATATACTACACTGCGACACGGATGATCTGATCCGTGATGATTTCATTAAAGTGGTGACAAATTATAAACGACGATATATGATTGTCTATAATCCCTCTGGTGGACGTAGACAGGCTGATGGAAAATACATCATAACTTTTAATGGTGCCGTCTTTGAAAATATGTCAGAATTTTTAGACCATGTAGAAGATACAAGTGGAGGTTATGATGGATTATTCGGTTATTCTAGAAAAGCTACTAGCTGAACGTTGTTGGGTTACGTTTACGAAGGTGAACGGCGATATGAGGACGATGTGGTGCACTCTTCAGACAAAATATTTACCAGAGCAAAAAGACATCGAAGAAGTGCTTAATAAGCCAAATTTTGAAGAATATCACAGCAGACATTGGAAAAATCTACCAGAAGATCCTAAATCGATTGCTGTGTGGGATTTAGAGAAGAGTGCTTGGCGTTCTTTTCGTTTGGATTCCATGGTTAAATTTGAAATTAATAGCTTAAACAGCAATGCAAAACAGAGTGATTTTTTATGGTCGAAATCGTAGCAGGTAAGCTTGTTCGCAATGAAATTAATGCGAATGCGATGGGTGGAACTGAAATGATGGCACTGGGAATGAAGCAACGCATTCCCCAAAAGCTGCTAAAGAAATTTCAGATTATCCACTCACGCACTCGTGGACTGCGAGACGATTTAAAAAAAATTCTCGTATGTCACGACCTAGCTGGAGACCCTGAAGCAGCACATCTAAAAGATGGTGGCTATAAGAAGTACGACAAACTCGTATTCGTTTCTCAGTGGCAGTTTCAGCAATATCATGATTTTTTAGGTGTTCCATATAGTCATTCTTATATTCTGAAGAATGCTATTGAGCCTATTGACGAACATGAAAAGCCGAAGGATGGCAAGATTCGTATCATCTACCATACAACGCCTCATCGTGGATTAAGTTTATTGTATCCTATCTTCGATGCTCTATCAAAACAGTACAAAAACATCGAGCTTGATGTGTATAGTTCCTTCAAGATTTATGGATGGGAGCAAAGAGACGAGCCATACAAGGACTTGTTTGAAAAACTTAAACAGCATCCACAAATCAATTATCATGGTTCAGTATCTAACGAAGAGGTTAGAAAGGCGCTACAGAACGCTCACATCTTCGCCTATCCGTCTATCTGGCAAGAGACCTCTTGTATTGCATTGATTGAAGCTATGTCTGCTGGTTGTCTATGTGTGCATCCAAACTATGCTGCTCTACCAGAGACCGCTGCTAATATGACTGCTATGTATCAGTGGGATGAGGATGCACAAATACATGCTAATAGGGCATACAGTTATTTGAAGAATGCTATAGAGCATGTCAGCACATATGGTGTGCTAGATATGAATAGGCAAATACACGATACGAACTATGCTTTCAATTGGACTCGCCGTCAAAAAGAATGGATTCAATTTTTATCATCGCACCCATCTTTTTAGAAAAAAAGATTGACATTTATTTACATATGATATATGATATATATTAAGTATAGTGAACAACAAAGGATAAGAAAGTGATTCTAGTTGACATGAATCAAGTTATGATTAGTAACGTCATGGTTCAAATTGGCAACCATCACAATGTTGAGTTTGAAGAAAGTCTCATTCGACATATGATTCTCAATTCAATTCGCTCGTATCGTCGAAAGTTCAAAAGTGATTATGGAGAACTTGTTCTCTGCTTTGACGATAAGAACTACTGGCGACGAGACATTTTTCCATACTATAAGGCAAATCGTAAAAAGTCTCGTGAGTCTTCTGAACTCAACTGGAATGAACTATTTCGTATTCTAAATATTGTGCGAGATGAACTCAAAGAAGTTTTTCCATACAAGGTAGTTCAAGTTGACCGTGCTGAAGCAGATGATGCTATTGGCACAATTTGTCATAAGTTTGGCGTTGAATTGAACGCTGGTTCTACAGAAAAGATTTTGATTCTTTCTGCTGATAAAGACTTTATTCAACTACATAAGTATGCTAATGTAACGCAATACGATCCTATTCGTAAGCGCTGGGTTCGTCATGCTAACCCTATCCAGTATATATTGGAGCACATTATGAAGGGTGATACTGGCGATGGTGTTCCAAATATGCTATCGCCCGATGATTGTCTTGTTATGAAAACTCGTCAAAAGCCTATGACACAAAAGCGTATCACACAATATACTACTGAACTTAAAAATGATTGTATGTCGAACGAAACGATCCTTCGTGGCTATCAACGCAATAAAGCTATGATTGATTTGTCTATGGTGCCCGAATATATTCAGAAGCAGGTAATGACTAAATACAACGAAGCAGGGGGCGATAGATCAAAATTGTTCAACTACTTTATTGAAAAACGATTGAAAAATCTTATTGAAAACATAGGTGAATTTTAAATGCAACTATCTATTTCTGAAATCTTAGGCAAAGCATCTAAGATGAAATCTAAATCAGACAAAGTAAAATGGCTGAAGCAGAATGAAGCGAGGTCTGTCAAGACTGTGTTGAAAGCAATGTATTGCTCTTCTCTCAAATGTCTGTTACCTGAAGGCGTTCCACCATATAGTCCATCAACCCTTATCGAAGACCATGGTATGCTCTTTACCAATACTAGACGTATACCATATTTCTATGAAGGTACAGGATCTCAATTACAATCATCGAGGCGAGAAAATTTGTTCATTGAACTCCTTGAATCAGTTCATAAGGACGATGCTCTGCTGCTTATCGATATGAAAGATAAGAAACGCATGAAGGGATTGACTGTAAAGACTATCAACGAAGCATATGCTAATTTAATTGTAGAGGATACAAACACTTCAAATGGGTAAAACATATCGACGTGAGAAAAGCACCTGGGACGAAGGCCCAGAACGGTTCGAACGCAATGCAAGGAATCGAAAGAACTCTCAAAAAATGAAAGAATACGCCTATCAAGAAAAACGTAGGCAGAAAAGCAAGATTCGGGAAAGTGAAAAGTATGAAGAACTCTAAGTTAATATTAACAGATTGCGATGGTGTTCTACTTGATTGGTCGTATAGATTCTTTGAATTTATGGAGCAAAAGGAATACACGCTATCTGATGATTATGCATATAGGTATGGCATTGATAAAATATTTGAAGAGATAACAGATAAGGCTCATGGTCGACGACTTGTAACAGAATTCAACGAAAGCGCATGGATTGGATTCTTGCCTTCTTTCAGAGATGCAGTTAAGTATGTAAAAAAACTGAATGAAGAGCATGGTTACGTCTTCGGTGTCATTACGTCACTTTCCACAAACCAATATGCCATGGCACTTCGTGAAGAAAACTTAGTCAGAATTTTTGGCGAAAACGTTTTCGACTTCATTCACTGTATCGAAACTGGTGCTGATAAAGATTGTGAATTGATGGAATTTCAAGATAGCGAATGTTGGTGGATTGAAGATAAAGTAGAGAATGCAGAATGTGGGTTGAAGTTCGGCCTTAAACCAATTTTGATGAGACACACTCATAATGAAAGCTACGAATTCACTGACTTCCATATACCTGTTGCAAGGAATTGGAAAGAAGTGTATAATATCGTCACTGGAGAAGCATAATGCCTACATATTCGTTTGAACATATAGAAACTGGCGACACTATGACATCCTTTTGCACATGGAAGGAAGCGCAACTAATAATTAAAGATGGGTATAAACTGTTAATCTTTGCTCCTGCTATTGTAACGGGCACTGGTAGTATTACGGGTAAAATCGATAACGGATTCAATGATGTTTTGACAAGAGTGAAAAAAGCGAATATAGGATCCAACATTCAAACAAAATAGGACAATCCATGCTCGCAAGTCCGGACCGACTAACAAAAAGACAAAAAAGAAAATTGCGCCAAGATAAAGTTTTGGACAACTCTGGGAAACTGAATGTAGGAGAAAGATTTAAACTGTTAGACGTTGAGCCGATGACAGTAGCACAAGAAGATGCATTTGACTCGTGGGATAACGATTTTCATTTGATGCTTCATGGTATTGCTGGCACAGGTAAAACGTTTATTGGATTATATCTAGCACTCAAATCAGTGCTTCAAGATAAAGATTTTAGTAAAGTTTTTATTATTAGATCAGTAGTACCAACAAGAGATATTGGGTTCTTACCCGGTAATCAAAAAGAGAAGATGCGGGTCTACGAAGCGCCCTATCAAGATATTGCTAGAAAGCTGTTTAATCGTGGTGATGCTTATGAAATTTTAAAGACAAAGAACGTTGTAGAATTTATGTCCACCTCATTCATTCGTGGTATCACACTAGACGATTCAATTATCATTGTAGATGAAGTTCAAAACATGAATGCGATGGAGTTACATTCTGTTATGACAAGAGTTGGTGAAAATTGTAAGATCATATTTTGTGGTGATGTTCGTCAAGATGATTTGACAAGCGAACGAAAAAAAGAGTTGAGCGGGTTAAGAGATTTTTTACGCATTATAGATAGTATGAAAGAATTCGATTTCGTTGAATTCACTTCCAAAGACATTGTGAGATCAGGCCTCGTAAAATCCTATATTATAGCGAGGTCCAAACTAGGACTAGATTGATGAAACATTTTAATCATGTACAGGCTTCAACCCTAACGGAGCTTGTTGCCGAAACTACGGGTAGCGGTAGAGTGTACAATACACCTGACGGAAATCGCTACCCGTCAGTTACGACTGTATTATCAGAACTAAGCAAAGCAGGTATTGCCGCTTGGAGAAAACGTGTTGGCGCAGAAGAAGCCAACCGTATCTCTACACAAGCCAGTTCTAGAGGTACAAAAGTTCACCAAATATGTGAAGACTACCTCAACAATAAGCCTGACGTATTTGATGGCCAAATGCCAGCGAACATCTTTATGTTCAAACAAATCCAACCCATTCTAGACACACATATTGATAACATTCAATATTTAGAAGCACCTCTGTATTCAGATTTTCTAAAAACAGCAGGTCGGGTAGATTGTATTGCAGAGTTCGACGGGAAACTCTCTATTATTGATTTCAAAACATCTCGTAAACCCAAAAAGAAAGAATGGATTTCTAACTACTTTATGCAAGCATCTTGTTATGCTGTAATGTACGAAGAACGAACTAAAATACCAGTCAGTCGCACTGTAGTGATTATTGCGGTAGATGGTTCTGAGTCTCAGGTGTTTATTGAAAACAGAGATAATTTCATTGAACAATTTGTAGAACTCAGAGTCTCATACAAAGAGAAATACGGTATCTAGAGTCTCTTTATCCAAGCTTCTTTTATTTTCTGTTTATACGAACAACAACTTGAGAGAAAAATCAATCATGTTTAAAACACTCGCTACTATCACTTTATGGTATTCAATCACTTTTATGTCTTTAATTATGTTCTCTAGTAATGCAAAATCTCAAACGACAGAGGATGCTTTTATTATGAACGTTAAGATGGTATGTGATGATACAAAAAAGATTGCAGCATTTGTGAATGAAAACCAATATAAGTTAATCGCAGGTGGCCTGACAACGACTAGTAATAGAGGCAATGTTCTAATAACAGTATATGGGAATAAAGAAAACGTAGTTGTTCTTGGTGTTGACCCAAGTGGGTTTACATGCTTTATTGTTGAAATTAACCATGCTCTTCATTACGAGTATGGTATTAAGAAGCATATGCTGGCTCCTAAAAAAGATACTGGCCCAAAAATTGCTTCATAAAGCATTATTTAAAGAAACCTCTAGCACACAATATTTGCCAATTGTGTGCTTTGCATCGGGTAATGGTACAAATCTACAAGCACTCATTGATGCACATATTAAAATAGATACGCTCATCACAGACAATCCAAACGCATATGCAATTCAAAGAGCGCAGAATGCAAATATACCTTATTATGTTATAACAAAGAAAAAAGAATGGATAAACGCAATACCAAACAACACTGTATTGATTATACTCGCTGGATTTATGAGAATACTACCATTGGATTTCGTAAACAAGTTTCGTGATCGCATAATCAACATACACCCAAGCCTGTTACCATCATTTCCTGGTCTTGATGCTATTAAACAAGCATACGACTATGGTGTAAAGTATACAGGTGTAACAGTACACTATGTTGATGAAGGTATAGACACTGGTAGCATCATCGCACAGAAGGCTGTGTACATTCCATCAGTGTGTACTCTTGCTGACCTAGAAGAAAACATTCACCAAGTAGAACACGAGTTGTATTCAATGGTGATAAAACGAATGCTACGGTATGAGGATTTAGATTGAGTAACGCCCATATCGATTGTGTTTGGGCGTCATATGAAAACAGTTTGACTAAACACTTGACAACATCACTGAACCGCTGTATAATAACTATTATAGACACTGAGAAGAGAAAAGCAATGTTCACAAACTATCAATTCGCAACACAGGTAGCAGCAACCCTGAAGGGGAGCGAAGATCGTTACGATCAAATCGCTGCTATCAAGAAAGTCATCAACGAATCTGAGCAAAAGCTCCTCGCAACAGACAGAGAAACGATTGATAGCATTTTGGACATTCTGTATTACGAGATGGGATACAAAGCGTAATAATGACTACCCGTCATATGAAAACAGTTTGACTAAACACTTGACAACATCACTGAACCGCTGTATAATAACTATTATAGACACTGAGAAGAGAAAGAGAAAATGGAAACACTTGAAGCAGCAACTGTAGAAACTATTGCAGTAATTCACTGTGTACATGAGAATTCTCCAAGAACGGTTGCATTGATTGAAGTTGACTCATTATTGACGGATAGAAAAAAGATAGAAATGGCGTATGAGCTTACTATCAGTCATGATACCGAATGGTGGAAAAATAAAAATGTTACAGCAATGTTTCCAAACAAAACTTGTCGCTCAAGTGATGTTGGGGATCGAGTATTGATTGAAGATAGAAAATACGCATTCAATGGTGAACGTGGCGCTACTATACATAGAGTGTACAAATAAAAGGCTATTGAGTGTGCTTAGACGGGCAGTGTGTATGGTGACAGGTGGCGACAATAAGTTATAATAGCTATTATACAGTGTTTGTGTGTCCACCTATTCCGGTAGCTCCGGATGATTCCATACAATTGTTACTGAGGTAGGTGGGTAGTGCCGCCGATACAGGTAACAATAAAGCGACATTCACTGGTCGTTTGCAGCGAAAACCTGCTTGCCCGTCTAATCACATTTATGCCAAAAGATCACTGAAGAGAAAAATCAATGACTATCAAAATTGGTGATATTGTAGAGTTAATGCCAGTCAGTACACGTAATAGACAATTACGCAAGCAAAATGGTATGATAGATTGGGAAGTGATGCAAATCAAAAACACTCAATGCTTTGATGGTGAAATTGGGTTTGATATAAAAGCGATGGGTTCTACGAAGTCTCGATGGGTGCAAAGACATGAAATTATAGTTCGAATCTGTCGTGAAAATAGATACTAACAAAGATGAGATGATAATGAGTGAAATAATTAACCGGCTTGACAACATTTCAACTAACATGTTTAACGAAAATCGAATATTCGAACTTGATACTGTAAAAGATGCTAAGGAGTATATTGAAAAATTAGAAAACATCTTTAATTTCTTTGATTTAACATCACCAGAATATTCTGGCCATTACTTTATCTCTGGTGAACTTGGAAACAAAGACAACAATGGACTGCCTGATAGAATTAAAATCTGTCCGTCGCAAGGATGCGACTTTTCTGTAATCTATGAAAAGACTGATACTACAATGGGAGGCATAGAACTATAATGGACCCACTTCCATCTAAACAGATGATAACTGTTGCAAAGGCAAAAGTCGCTGCCAAATCAGTTGCAGTCAACGCCATAGCCGAATATCAGAAGCGCATTCGCATTCGGCTATCCCTTGCTGCTTATGCATATGAGAAGAAAAACTATTCACTCATGAGCGATGGCCAGTTTGATGCTCTTGCAAAAAAAGTGAATACGAGCATTCTAACTGATGATTATGTAATGGATAAGTTCTTTAAAGAGCAGTTTTCGCCTGATACCGGTATGTGGGTCAACTCACATCCAGAACTGAAAAAGTTAGCTGCCCTTTATAATAGGGTATATTCTGAAAAAAGGAAAGGGCAAGATGAAAGTTAGCATTGAAGAGTATATTTATGATGCCCCAGAAGCCAATCAAGAAATTAGCGTGAAAATTGACACATGGGATACTTGGAGTATGGATAGCACCCTTGCTCATATTATTGTTCCTATGCTAAAGCAGTTGAAGTCTACTCAACTCGGTGGACCTGATGTGGATCTAGAAGATGTGCCTACAGGATTACATCCTACTGAAGAAGAATTATTATCATATACTACGAACAGCACCATTGATGAAAAGTTCTTTGCTCGTTGGCATTGGGTTCTAGACGAAATGATTTGGTCATTCGAACAAAAATGCCGTGATGATTGGGAAGAGGATTACTATGGTCATCATACGGTAAAAGACATGCTCGAAGACCAAGATGAAAAATTCGACTGGACCCTTGTCGTCGATGCCCCCATTTGGGTCGATACTGAAGGACGCAAAGCCCATCAAGAACGTATGGCTAAAGGGTTTAAACTGTTTGGTAAATATTATGAATCACTTTGGGATTGATTAATGTTATATAAAATATATAAAAACGTTGGAATCGATCCATTCAAAGCTGATAAGTTTGTCAAAATGATTGGCAGCGACAACTCATATGCAGCAACAGTACCACTTCCTGGTGGAGATACTGTTGCTCTTGCTACAGATGGTGTTGGTACTAAGCTACTTATAGCGAAACATTTTAAAAAGTATGATACGATTGGCATTGATTTGGTAGCCATGTGTGTAAATGATTTATTGTGTGTTGGTGCAAGACCAGTATCTTTTCTAGACTATTATGCGACTGGCAAGCTAGACTTAGGTGTGTCTATGGATATAATCAAAGGTATTAAAGATGGTTGCTCCCTAGCACGATGTGATTTAGTTGGTGGTGAAACAGCAGAGATGCCAGATTGTTATCACAATGGTGAGTTCGACCTTGCGGGATTTGCTATGGGCATCGTTGAGAAGAAACTATCAACGAATGTGCGCCCAGGTAATCTTATTATAGGCATTCCTAGCAGTGGCCCACACTCTAATGGGTATAGTTTGATACGTTCTCTATTTGCATATGATGAAATACCTTTAACACCAACACGAATCTACGTTAATGAAATTATGGACAATTTACAAAACATCAACGCTTGCGCTCATATCACGGGTGGGGGCATTCATGGTAATCTGACTAGAGTGTTGAATGGGTTATCATATAAATTCGATTATGGAGTGTTGGAGTCTTATTTAAATGACAATTGGTGGGGCGAACTTTTCGGTCGTTCTTATATGAGTCACGTTGAATTTCAATCTACCTTCAATTGTGGTTGGGGTATGTTAATAATCGCAGAAGAAGAACTGGATATTCCAGGCTCAGAAATACTAGGGAAGATTTTGTAATGCCAGAAGAGATTACGTTAAAGAAATATACAATGAGATATATCACACATTGTGAGAATAAAAATATTGACTTCAATGAGGCTATGTATTATAATCTAGTTAAACTGAAGTATGGTAACGAGGCAGTAATCTCTGCTAAAATGTTAGTTCAGAAATATTTCAACGAATGGCCATTCAGCGCTTGGTGACAAATTGCGTATACTTATAAACATGAGAGAGAGTTCTCTCTGACGTTTTAGTAAAAAAAAGACCAAAGTGCGTCAATATGCGCATTGACAGTTGCCTCTAAACCGTTTATAATATGATTATGAAATAGAGAAATGCTTCTCTATAAATCGAAAGTGAGAAATACGATGGATATGATTGGTTTTGACACCTACTTCAACCACGATGCCTTCAAATCTGCTCAAGTGACGCCTCAAGCGATGCTGAACGATGCTGAGATTCCCTGCGACACTTGCGAGTTGGCTACTTCATGTGCAACCAACTTCACTGAATGCTCGGCATTTCGCACTTGGTCTAAGAACGGTCAATTCAAAGATAGCGATGTTGGCCGCTTCGTTCGTGCAATGAAATAAGAGATATATATGAACTTATTTAAAAACACATGCATGTGTGTTGTAATGCTCTTTGGTGCGCTGATGTTTGCATGTGCGATTGTGGGCGTAACGCCATGGGATTTTGTGTGGAGTCTATAAGCATATGAAGGATTTGTTGATTAATGTATGAACAGTAAGGAAAAGAGATAATGAGTGAATCGCACGATGTTTATATCGCTAGTTGGAATCTCTTCGAAGTCACTGAAGAGATTGTTCTAGAAGAAATGTGCAATCTCAATGAAGAAATGTTCGACGGTCTTCTCAATATCGATGCTATTGAGATTGATATCGACTTCCTTGATACAGAATGGGGCTCCTGTGTAGATGAGGAAGATGGTCGAGGCACCATTCTTAGTCTAAACGATACGTTTAATTCATATGAATCATTTCGTACTATTCTCGCTCATGAAATGATTCATGCTTATCAGATTCAGGAATCGATGAACGTTAACCACAAAACAGTGTTCAGACTGTTTGGCCAATATGCTAATCAAAAACTTGGTCTTGATATTCAAGCCATCCACTAAGAAGATATGTAATGACTAACCTATTACCAATAAATGACCGCAGGTGTTCTGAGCCAGGCTGTAATAAACTAGGACAGCACAAGGGTGCGTACCGCAAAGACGGATCACCTGGTCGTCGTGCCACGTGTGCCAAGCACCACTCAATCAACTACGGACTCAACGGTTGGGACTACAAGCAATACCGCAAAGACCACTGTGAGAATCAAGACGGTCGTTTGGGCTTTACATGCACAACAACTATTGTGGACGCTGAATGGCAACTGGACGCAGATCACATCAACGGCGTCCCTACAGACAATCGACCAGAGAACATCCAAACACTTTGCAAGTGCTGTCACGCAATCAAAACACGGGATGGGAAGGATTACCTAACAGCTGGCAGAAAAACTTTGAAAAGAGCCTAATAAACGTCAGAACCGGTTGACGATCTGCTAATCAAAAACTTGGTCTTGATATTCAAGCCATCCACTAAGGAGATATGTAATGACTAAAGTACTTGGCGACATTTTTGGCCAATCGTTGGTTGATGCTGAAACGATGAACGCCAAGTTGTCTCCTATGACAGACTTCGAGCGTTCTGTGATGGAAGATATCATCGACTTCGGCGAAGAGGCTTTCGGTCTCAATAAGAACGAACTTATTGTTGATGATGTGATTGACCCTATTACCCGTAGGTATTGGGCATCAAAGTTAGGCTAGCCACATGAATAGAGCAAATCATTAAGGTTATTGTTCTTATAGATAGAATAAAGCGTCTATGGTGAAACTGGAAATCACACTAGTCTTCTAAACTTGCATTCCAGGTTCGAGTCCTGGTAGGCGCACCAATTCTATTATATCGAAGGACTTCATAATTATGAAAAATTATGTCGATGCGTTCTTGATAGGAGCGCTTATTGGATTATTATTGGGTATCGGCGACTCGATTCTGTAAACATTGTGTAAGGAGAATATAATATAAATGCCTAGTCAAAATGCTAAACTTGAAGGATGGTCTCAGCGTATGGGCGCTGGTCCGGACGAAACTCTCATGGACCAAGTGGCGTATTACGCAAGGGTGTCCAATCCCACGAGCCAAATCTCAGCGTTGAAAAGTGCCGGACTTATTAAATACCTCATGCGCCACAGGCATTGGTCGCCTTTTGAGATGGTGAACGTCTGTATACAGGTAGATACCACTCGTGATATCGGACGCCAGTTGCTTCGACATCGTAGTTTTTCGTTCCAGGAATTCAGTCAGCGATATGCTGCTACGGAGACGATTGGAGATTTGCGTGAAACTCGTATGCAGGATTATCAGAATCGCCAGAACTCTCTAGAGAACGATGACCCAGAGGTAGATAAGTGGTGGAAAGATAAGCAAAACGAGATTATCAAATTGTCCTTCGATATCTATGATCAAGCCTTAAAGAAAAATATCGCTAAAGAACAGGTTCGAGCCATTCTACCCGAAGGCCTCACATGGTCACGGCTGTATGTTAATGGTACACTTCGTAGCTGGATTCACTACATCGAATTGAGGACCGATCCTTCAACTCAGAAGGAGCATCGTGATTTAGCAAAAATGTGTGCTGCTCAGATTGATAAAGTATTTCCAATACGTTTGGCAATTTCAAGAGATATGTTCCTTGACAAGGAATTGAAACATCCGAAGCGAGATTTCTTTCTGTAGAAGATGTACTTCAATAAGTCAATGTAATTATAGAAAAAGTATTTACTCAGTATACTTCTATTTGTTATAATAGACTATAGATCGAGTTAACAGTAAATCATCTCAACATTAAGTTTTTATTTTAATGGAATAAGAGATATAAGAAGATGGAAAATAAATGAACGATACGACGTCGAGTGCTGACTTTGATAAGGGTTTAACCGCATACAATAGTAGTGATTTCGCAACTGCTCTACGTAAATGGATGCCTCTTGCGAAACAGGG
>Ga0307984_1000291_pt1 | contig 21982 bp, 18 predicted proteins | sample EllFjometageno78_FD_203169 | JGI IMG/M metagenome (GOLD analysis project Ga0307984, IMG submission 203169) | Marine microbial communities from Ellis Fjord, Antarctic Ocean - #78 | ecosystem: Environmental > Aquatic > Marine > Unclassified | place: Southern Ocean | collected 2014-10-09
GCATAGATCCCCGGAACATTTGTAGAATAGTCGAACGTATCTACTTCAATCGCGTTTTTAGAAATATTGAGATTCCATTCTGCAATAGGCCCCAGCTTGGGACTTAATCCGAAAAGAGGAACCCAGTGGTCTGTTGCAATGGACATCATCCCTTCAGATTTATGCTTTACTTCCAAAGCGTTTAAGTTTCCATCACCTGAAACACCCACGACTTCAGCATTTGTGATGAGGTTTATTTTTCCAGCTTCTGCAAGATCCAACACCTTTTGGACGCTGTCCGGATGACCTCTGAAACTTGGACGACGATGAACGAGAGTCACCTCAGATGCGACACCTTCTGCCAAAAATATGGTCCAATCAAGTGCAGAATCTCCCCCTCCAGAGATCACGACTTTTTTACCTCTGTAGAATTCTGGATCTTTAATAATATACTCAACGCCCTTGTCTTCAAATGATGCAAGATTTTCAACAGGCGGCTTGCGGGGCTCAAAACATCCCAATCCGGCAGCAATAGCGATAATCGGGGCACGGTGCTTGGTTCCCCTATTCGTCGTTAACACAAACTGACCGTCTTCATCCTTTTCTACGATCTCTGCTCTTTCGCCGAGTGTGAAACCGGGAGAAAAAGGCTCGATCTGTTCCATTAAACGCTCGGTAAGCTCACCCGCAAGTATTGAGGGATAAGCAGGGATATCGTAAATAGGTTTCTTCGGGTAAATTTCTGTACACTGACCCCCTGGATGAGGAAGGGAATCAATTAGATGGCATCTCATCTTCAGCAATCCAGCTTCAAAAACAGTAAATAAACCACATGGACCTGCACCAATTATCAAAATATCTGTTTGAATCATCGATTAATTGCTTCTATAGATTTTACTTCTGGAGCGACACTTCTAATCGCAGATTCTACGCCTCCTTTGATCGTCATATCGATTAAAGCACACCCGACACAAGAACCGTGAAGTTTAATTTTTACAATGAAATCGTCCGTGATTTCATGCAAAGTAATATCTCCTGCATCAGCTTCGAGATAAGGACGCAGCTGAGCGAGTGCGCCTTGCACTCTTTTCGCTAAATCTGCCAGCTCTTCTGGTACGATTGGGTCGGTCATTTTTTTACGTTTTTCCCTAGGACTTCAAGCAAGTTAGCCACGACAGCACGAAAAGCAGCGGCAGCATCTGTATCTCCTTGCAATACGACAGGGCGACCTACATCACATGCCTCACGTATTGTTTGTAATAACGGGAGTTCTCCAAGGAAGGGCACGGCCAAAGTCTCTGACAGTCTTTTCACGCCATCACGTCCGAAAATATGGTACTTAAACTGCTTTGCATCGGGTGGCACGAAGTAGGACATGTTTTCGATCATGCCTAAAACAGGAACATTAATGGCCTCTAATTGAAACATACCGACGCCTCTGCGCGCATCGGCTAAGGCAACATCTTGAGGTGTTGAAACGATCACCGCACCCGTTAAATCGATGTCACTGACAAGGCTGAGATGAATGTCACCTGTTCCTGGAGGAAGATCAACGATCATGAAATCTAGCTCGCCCCAATGAACATCCGAAAACAGTTGCTTCAAAGCTTTTGTAGCCATCGGACCTCGCCATACAATCGCTTGGTCTGAATCGGCAAAAAATCCAATGGACAGCATTTTTACGCCATGCATTTCAACAGGTTCCATCAGGTGCTTCCCATCCACTTCAATTGGTTTGGGATTGTGACCCTGTACGCCGAACATTGTAGGAATACTGGGGCCATAAATATCGGCGTCGCACAGGCCTACTTTATACCCAAGTTGGGCAAGGGCAACGGCTATATTTGAACTGACTGTACTTTTACCCACGCCCCCTTTTCCCGAGGCGATGGCAATAATTTGCTTTACTCCAGGGAGTACTTTCCTCGTTTCCAGCGTTCTCTCCTCAGCGGGCAAGGCACCTACTTTCACCAGGGCCTTCACTTCGGAACCGAAGGCTCTTTCAACTGCAAATTCAACAGCCTCTTGCATTCTCTTGCGCGCATGCAAAGCTGGATTGCTCGACTTCACTTCAATAGAAATCGTACTCCCGTCAATATGAATACCCGATACAAGATTCATAGACACGATATCTTTCCCGAAATCTGGATCTACAACCCCACTTAACGCAGATACAATTTGTTCTTTAGTAATATTCATCTCTTATATAAGAACCTCAAAGTTCGGTCATAGGGTCCCAAAAGTGCCTGTCAAAAGTAACAACTTGGCCATCTTTTACATTTACGCCTTCTTTTGACAATTCATCTTCCATAGAGCGCTGTGTAGGGAAGTGAATCGCACCTGACAACACCCCCAATCTATTAACCACTCGATGCGCAGGGACGTAAGGTGAAACAGTGAAACTTTGATTCAAAGCCCACCCCACTCTCCTACTTGCTATGGCATCTCCAAGACATTTGGCAATGGCACCATAAGAAGTAACTCTTCCTCGTGGAATGTTTCGGACTACTTCAAATACATCTTCATTGAAACCCATTGAGAGGACTGATTATACTTCGAGTTGAATGAAATGAATCTTCTTTCCCTCAGAAAGCCACCTCTTCTCGTAATACGTGATGATTTCAAGTGCTTCACGAAGGTCTTTGGGTACCCTGTGAACCAAATCGCCATATACATCCTGACTGTCTATATGAATTGTATAGCCCTTTTCTAGATAACTTTCCTTGGACAATTCATACAAAAGAACAGAATCTGTTTTGACGTTTATAAAACTACCTGGTTTTAATATTTTTTTGTAAATCTCAATATAAACGGAGGAGGTAATACGTTTGGTACCCTTTTCATCTTTCGGTTGTGGATCGGAAAAAGTAAGCCAAATCTCGGACACCTCATCGGTGTCAAAATATTTATTTATAAACTCGAGACGGGTACGTAAAAAGGCAACATTCGGAAGAGATTCCTCCTTCGCTGTTTTTGCACCTCTCCAAAATCTATGACCTTTAATATCCACGCCCACAAAATTTCTATTTGGATACTTTCTCGCAAGTCCTACTGTATACTCTCCTTTACCACAACCTAACTCAAGAGTAATGGGATTGTCGTTTTTGAAAATCTCAGACGCCCAACTCCCTTTGAGGGTTCCATCCAATCCTTTGACTGCATCTTGAAGGCACGGTTCAAACACGTGATTAAACGTCTCGTTTTCCGCCCATTTTCTAAGTTTATCTTTTCCCATTGTACTATTTATCGCAAATGTAATTTGCTGGTGCAAAATTAAGAACTTGCGGCCATGTCTCGAATATTAATTACAGTACTAAATTGGGGGATGGGACATGCAAGTAGAACCCTCCCAATTATTGAAGGCGCGCTCGATCTCGGATGGGAAGTCGATGTCGCGAGTACGGGAGATGCATTAATATGGCTGAAAAATCGTCTCAAAAACAGGTCGGGAGTGACCTTTTTCGACAAACCTGGGGCGGCAATTACCTACAGTCACAAATTCACCATGCTTAAGCTTGTAGCCCAAACCCCCAAGCTTCTTTTAAGCATTTCTGAGGAGAAGAAATGGACTTCAAAACACGTAAAAGAGCGATCAATTACGAAGATCTTTAGTGACAATTGCCTGGGCACGTATGACGCAAATGTACCGTCTGTACTTATGACCCATCTCCTGAAATTCCCTATTCCAAAACCTTTCAGCCCAGTTGCCCAATTTCTGATCCGCAGATTTACAAGCCGTTTTTCAGAATTATGGGTCCCCGACTTGCCACCTGGTCCGACGTCAATATCCGGCCCTCTCACATCGAAAACGATACATCCAACAACAAAATTCATCGGGATTCTAAGCCGACTCGAACCACCTTTAAAAGATCTGACCCAAACTTCCTCCACGACCTACCCACTTGTAGGAATTGTTAGCGGACCTGAGCCCCATCGAACAACCATGGAAAACGCACTGCGAAAATGGATGCAAAACCGATCTGAAAAAGGGATTATTTTTGCTGGCAAACCTGGGCGAAGTTCTCGAAAAGATGGAGAAGTGTTCACGCTTTACGATCCAAGCGATGTTGAGATTTCAGAAGCGATTTGCGCTTCTCAAATCCTAATATGCAGAAGCGGATATACCTCACTGCTCGATTTGGTTGCTTTAAAAAAACGAGCGATTCTCATTCCCACTCCTGGACAGATGGAACAAGAAGTGTTAAGTGCGGTTTGGTCTGAAAAGTTCGGATTCGCGTCTTGCACCCAGAAAGACTTGAACAATCTTTTGATTCCTGAGATGTCTGGAGGATTTCCTCCAGAATTATTTTTAAAAGCACCAAACAAAACCGCGATGAACGAACTTGCAGTATGGTTGAAGAAATAAATAATCAAAGCGCCGAACAACGCCAAAAAGAGGATGAAAGGTTTATGCGATTGGCTTTACAAGAAGCCGAAGAAGCTGGAAGCCTTGATGAAGTTCCCGTTGGAGCTGTGATTGTTTTTCAAGGATCTGTCATCGCTCGTGGGCACAACCTATGTGAACGGTTACGTGACTTCACCGCCCATGCTGAAATGCAAGCATTTACAAGTGCCTCAGAATTCCTAGGCGGCAAATTCTTAGATAAATGCACGCTCTATGTTACGCTGGAGCCGTGTCCCATGTGTGCGGGAGCAGGGTTTTGGACGAGAATAGGCCGGATTGTGTATGGCGCACAGGATTTAAAACGTGGCTATAAAAGATGGGGCGTCTTGCAGGAAAAAGAAGGCCATGGTGGTCAAGTCGGTGAGAATGGATTGCTTCACCCTAAGACCGAAGTTCATGCTGGCGTTTTAGAAGAAGAATGCGCGAAGTTGGTCAAAGATTTTTTCATCAAAAAACGCAACAAGCTACAAAACTAAACTGGCATAACTTTGTCTCCGTATTTCTGCGCTCATGCTCGATCTGTCAAAAGAATATCTAAGTAAGTTTCACTCTTTAATTGAAGGGGGCAAGGACCGTGCGCTAATCAAAAAACTAGAGACGCTTCATGCAAATGATATCGCGTTGATTTTAAACCAAATCAAGCGTGACGATGTTCATTATATATATCGACTGCTGGCTGATGACTCGCGCTCAGACGTACTTGCCGAATTGGACGAAGAAGTACGTGAAGATCTTCTATCCACGCTTACGTCAAAGGAAATTGCGGAGGATGTGATTGACGGACTCGCATCAGACGATGCCGCAGATATTATCAGCGAACTTTCTTCTGAAAAAATAGAAGAAGTGTTTTCGCACGTAAAGGACAAGGAATCTGTCTCGGATGTGCAGTCTCTGCTAGAATATCCTGAAGGTACTGCGGGCGCATTGATGGCAAAAGAACTTGTTCAGGTAGAAGAAACGTGGAGTGTTGCAAGAGCTGTAAAAGAGATACGCGTTCAATCTGAAGACATCGAAAATCTATACACCATCTACGTGGTAGATGAAAAGGGGAAACTTACAGGACGATTAAGCCTTCAAAACCTCCTGTTGTCATCTTCAAGCACCAGGACTCCCATTAGTGACATCAAAGATTCCGACGAAACTGTATGGATCAACTCAAATGAAAACGAGGACCTGGTTGTGAGTTTGATGGAGAGATATGACCTGGTCGCCCTTCCCGTTGTAGACGATGATGGGGTTCTACTGGGCCGGATTACGATAGATGATGCTGTGGATGTTATTATTGAAGACGCAGAACGCGATTATCAGCTTGCCTCAGGAATTTCAGAGGATGTAGAATCGTATGATTCTGTTTGGACGTTAACCAGAGCCCGATTGCCATGGTTGTTGATCGGACTGGGAGGAGGAGTAGGTGGCGCATATGTCATCGGAGCATTTGACATCGTAGCAAACCCAGAAATGGCCCTATTCATCCCCCTCATTGCCGCCATGGGAGGAAACGTTGGAGTACAGTCATCTGCCATCGTTGTGCAAGGCCTTGCAACTTCCAGCATCAGCACATCTGACATTGCAGGTCGTCTCACAAAAGAACTTAGCGTGGGCCTTTTAAATGGTGCCATCTGTGCGAGTATTATTTTCATCGTGACTTTAATATTAGGGTTCGACAAAGCACTCAGCACGACTGTAGGGATTTCGTTGATGTTTGTCATCGTATTCGCCGCTCTATTTGGCGCGTTCGTTCCGCTGATGCTCGAAAAACGCAACATAGATCCTGCGTTAGCGACAGGTCCATTCATTACGACTGCAAATGACATCATAGGACTCATTATCTATTTCAGTGTCGGGTCATTTGTCAGTTCGTTTATTTAACAGATCATGATGAGGGTTGCTATTCTAGATACCGTACACCCTGTTATAAAAACGCGTTTAATTGAAAACGGATTCGAATGTGAGGAACATTTTCTTCTTTCGAGGGAGGAAATACAACAAGGTCTTTTAAAGGACATACAAGGAATCGTCCTGAGGTCACGAATAAGAATTGACGATCAAATGCTCGATGCAATGCCTCAGCTTAAGTGGATCGCACGCAGTGGATCTGGTCTCGAAAATATCAATGTACAGGCCGCAAAATCCCGTGACATTCACGTCTATAATTCTCCAGAAGGCAACAGTGATGCTGTGGGGGAGCACGTCCTCGGAATGCTGCTGATGATTATGCACAAACTTAGAAGTTGCGACAAGAGTGTGCACGAAAAAGTTTGGGAAAGAGAGAAGCACAGGGGAATGGAATTGGGGAACAAGACCGTAGGAATCATTGGGTATGGAGTGATGGGGAAAGCGCTTGCTACAAAACTTCGCGGGATTGGTTGCACAATCATTGCGTATGATAAGTATACCTCTGGATTCAGTGATGAATATGTCACCGAAGTGACCGAGGAAGAATTTTTCAGACGCAGTGAGATTGTGAGCGTTCATCTACCATTGACAGATGAAACAAATGGATTAATAGATTCTACTTGGCTCGCTCGATTCTCACATCCTTTTATTTTTGTCAACAGCTCAAGAGGGGCTGTGGTAAAGACAAAAGATCTCTTGGATGCATTAGACGCGAATCAAGTCACTTCAATCGCTTTAGATGTACTTGAGTTTGAGGGAAGATCTTTGGAAGGATTAACATCCATGGGCACAACCGATGATCAAAAAACATTGTCGCGACTTCTAAAATCTCCTAATGTATACTTGAGTCCTCATGTCGCTGGATGGACCACAGAGAGTTACTTCAAACTGAGTCATTTCTTGGCCGAAAAAATACTGAAAGACTTCTCTGCTTAACAACTGCTCTGCTTAACGACTTGCTTTATTCTTCGCTGCCTGTTCGCGCACGACTTGTCGCAGAATAAAGAACCTTCAGTGCCGAAGCTTGTCTTAATTCCTGTTTCACAGAAGTCACAATGCCCATTTTTGTTTCCTGATCAACCTTCAGTGATACCCACATTTTACTTTGCTCGGACTCAGATAACGTTTGACGTTCTTTCAAAATCCAATCCTGAACTTCAGAAGCCTGTGAAAATTGATCGTTTAATTGAATCACCGGCTCAGTACCATACCTATTGTCCATCGGAGTCCCAATGTTGATGTATCTAATCAGATGCTTCTTCTCAATCTTGTATAGCTCGGAAGCCTCTGGTCTAGTCACCTGGACTTTTTCATCCTCAGTACGCAAAACTGTTGCAACCATGAAGAAAAACAAGAGCATGAAAACAATATCCGGCAATGATGCTGTTGAAATCGCTCCAGTAGGGCGCTTACCTCCTTTCTTAAACTTACTCATAATTAGTAATATGTTGCTCCAGCATCGCGCGGTTCAGCTTCAGAAATACGCTGTGGATATACGGCTCTCACTGCAGTGATTTTCTCAAGAGTACTCTTGTCTTGCTTGTTTTTTCCATAAACTTCTTCTAACTCACGATAACTGACACCAAACTTTGAAAAAGACAATTCATCTCTCAGCTCATTCACAGCTGATTGTAATTCATTCTGTACCTGTAGATATGTATTGTAGGTCGTATTGTTGTCGTTCTGCATAGAAATAAGTGCAGATGACGGAAGCTTTTTGTAATCACCTCCAAGAAGCTTGATCGTTGTGAGTTTATCTTTCCAGTCCTTCAGAACTTTTCTGAAAGCATCTTTGTTTTTCTCTTCAGCAATGATTACAATTTGCTCATATTCAGCGATTTTTGCTCTAACATCAGCTTTGCGAACCCACTCCCTTTCAGGAAAAGCCGCATTTGTTTTTCCGTTTGCACCCGTAATTAAAATGACATCACGGTTCTTGCCTATTTCTTCATTGCCTATTTGGTGAGAAATCAAGCCGTCACCAGTAGCAATAAGGAAACTCTTCGTTTTATTCTTGAGTTCTTTAATATCCAAAGACTGACCCTCTACAAGTAACTGATCTAAGAAGTTAACTTTTACGTTAAAGATGTTTTGTTCTTTTGCTTGTGGGACATCTATATCTGGCGGAACAGGAGGAGGCAACTGGCGTTTAATCCCCATGTCGGACTCAATCGTAGTTGTTACTAGCCAGAAAATGAGTAGCAAGAACGCGATATCGGCCATAGAGCCTGCGTTTATTTCTTGTAATTCTCGACGTGCCATTTATGTTTCTACTTAAATATACTGCTTACTTCAGCCCAAACAATAGAAGCCAAAGCGACTATACCCAGCAAATAAACGTAGATCATACTTCCTCCAGCAAATACACTCTCCGACTCCGTAACAGTGAGTCCACTGGATTCATACGCACTCATCACAGTCCCATCAGCGAAGGCAAAATAGCTTAAAAAACCGATTAACAAGAAGACGGACATCCCCGCTAGGGTGCCTATCTGAGATTTAAAGTCATTGACCAATTTAATTACAAAGGTAACAAGCCCAAATAACACTGCCGCTAAAGCTGAAGCGATACCCACTGTATAAATAATATAGAACATCCAATCAAGAAATTCTCCGTAGCTTGCTTCTGCCTCAATGCGGGATTCATCGGCAACACTACTACTCACAATTATCACAATAAGAATAACGCCAAGTACCATAATTGCCATCCGAAGGGTTTTTAGGATGATATTGATTATATTCTCTTTCATAATCCTTTTTATTTTCCTTGTATCTTACGCTTGTAAAGAAGATCAACTAAATCCATACTTGCCTCTTCCATATCAAGAACAATTCCATCAATTTTAGAAAGAATGTAGTTGTAAAATACTTGAAGTATAATCGCAACAACTAGACCGGAAACTGTTGTAATCAAGGCAATTTTAATACCTCCAGCGACAATAGATGCGTTGATCGTATTTGCTTCCGCGATATCGTCGAACGCAGAGATCATACCTATTACAGTACCCATGAAACCTAGCATAGGAGCAAGAGCAATAAAGAGTGAGATCCAGCTTAATCCACGCTCTAATTTAGACATTTCTACAGACCCATAATCCTCAATGGCCTTCGCGACCTCTTCATAGCTTCCTGAAGATCTGTCGAGCCCTTGTCTGAATATGCTTGCAACAGGTCCAGGCGTATTTCTACATATTTCCTTCGCAGCGTCAACACCTCCTTTCTCAAGACTTTCGTCTATCTTATGCACTAATTTCCTCGTGTTTGTTGTCGCCAGATTCAAGTATATGATCCGCTCAATGCTCAGAGCAAGTCCAAGAATCAAACAAATTAATACCGATGACATAAAGACAGCACCACCCTCAATAAAGTATCTCTTTACTGTTTGGTGAAAGCTCAACACTTCACGCGTATCTTCAATGTCAGCAGCCGATTCAGCGACCTCTATAGAAGCTGGTTCAGCAACCACTGTGTCCGAAGATGCGCTATCTACTTCCATAGATACTACTTCTGTGGATACGGCCTCTATAGAGTCCGTTTGATCCTGTAGTGCAAAAACCGCAGCTGGTGTAGCTGCAAACATTACTCCCGCAATTGCGAGAAGTGAAAACAAATTCTTCATAGTCTATATTCTTGTTGAATGTATTTCATAATTATCTAACAACATCGCGGAGAGACAGGGATTCGAACCCTGGATACGTTTCCGTAAACACGCTTTCCAAGCGTGCGCCATAAACCACTCGGCCATCCCTCCAATCCTCGTTAGGACCTTACTCCTGAGAAAAAACCCAAGAGGCTGCGCAAATTACTGCACAATTATGTTTTAACCACATTTGAAAGCATAGAATTTTACCGATTCCGTGTTAAACTGTTCTCTCACCTCTTAAATCCTTCAAAATTCCTTTTTTAATCGCCTGATTGTCTTCAGTTTCTCCCAACAACATCATTAATTTTATCAGCGCAGCTTCAGTGGTCATATCTCCACCTGAAATAACACCACAATCAGCCAGCATCAGACTTGTTGCATACATTTCTTGTTTTACACCTCCGTGTCCACACTGGGTAATATTGACCATCGCAACACCTCGGCTTTGCGCATGCTTCAATAAAGACTTGAATTGATTGTTGTCTGGAGCATTGCCACTGCCATACGTACCCAACACGACGCCTCTTAGTTCATCCCAACACAACACCCTTTCTATGACCTCAAGCGACATCCCAGGAAAAAGTGGGAGCCAAGCCACTTTTGACTCAAATTGATCATGTCGTATTAATTCACCTTCTGGCGCCCGATAAAGATTGTGTTTCCGAACATTAAATTCCACTCCAGCCGTAACAAGTGATGGGTAATTTGGGCTTACAATCGCATGCAAGCTCTCTGCACTTTCTTTGTGCGTTCTGTTTCCTCGGAAAAGCTGGTTTCCAAAATATACTGCGACCTCTTGTATTGTGGACGCTCCCCATTCAACGCGATCAGAATCAGGATTCTTCGGATTGGGATGTGCCGCTAACATCACAGCACTAAGTAAATTCTCTCTGCCATCCGTCCGAGGCATACCTATTGGAAGTTGGCTTCCTGTCAATATTACGGGCTTCCGAAGCCCTTCCAACATAAAACTCAAAGCTGAAGCAGTATATGCGATTGTATCTGTGCCATGCAACACAACAAATCCATCATATTTGTCATGGTGTTTATACACCACATTGGCAATATTCATCCAATGAGAAGGATTGACATTCGAGCTGTCTATGGGAGGGTTGAAACTCACTGCATCGATATTAATTCCAGCTCTATTCAGCTCAGGAACATGGCTCGTAATCTGACTGAAGTCAATCGGCACAAGAGACCCATTCATAGGGTCATGAACACTGCCAATGGTGCCTCCCGTATAAATAATTAGTATTTTTCTTTCTGCGCTCATTTTATTTGATCTCACTGACAAGATGAAACATCTTTTCTGCATTCCCAGTCGTCACACTTGCAACTTCTTCTATGCTTAGCCCTTTTATTTCTGCCACTCTACGTGCCACATGAACAACATATGAACTCTCATTCCTTTTTCCCCGATGGGGTACAGGCGACAAATATGGGCTGTCTGTTTCTAGGACCAAATGTTCAAGTGACACTTCAGGCAACACCAAATCAAGCCCTCCGTTTTTATACGTGCTCACCCCACCTATCCCCAGCATAAATCCACCATACTCAATGGCTTTCTCAGCTTCTTTTTTGCCTCCCGTAAAACAATGAAAAACGCCCGTTAACGAATCGTCATTCAATTTGTCCATTTCTTCAAAAAGCGCCTCCCAAGCATTCCGTACATGAATAACAATCGGAACCCCCCGCTCTTTTGCCCATCCTACCTGTATCCTAAACGCCTCACGTTGGGCCTCAATATGCTGGGTTTCCCAATATAAATCTATTCCTATTTCTCCCACAGCAATGAACTTTTTACCTTTTGGAGGGGCGTCCAAGGCTTTGCGAATTCCTTCTAACTCCACTTCCCATCCATCCCCTACGTGACACGGATGGAGCCCCATCATTCCGAAACAAGCATCCGGCCATTTCTCCATCATGCTTAACACTCTGGGGACACTTTCCAAATCTATATTGGGAAGCAACAACGTATCTACTCCTTCTGCAAAACATCTTTCGACAGCTTCTTCTCGATCTGCATCAAACTTAGGTTGATATAAATGTGTGTGTGTATCTATTAATCGCATGACTTTACTTTTATCATCTCTGCCACATCTTTTGCTTTCTGTACCAAATCTTCAATATTTTCTTCTCCAAATGCAATCGCAACGCCCATTCTCCGGTTTGGTCTGGTGGAAGGTTTGCCAAATAAGATGAAATCTGCACCCTCCACACTAGAAGCCTTCTCGACTCCAAGAAATTCAGGGAACGCACTCCCTTCATCTTCTGCCAATATCACTGAGGACGCACCATTTCTAATTTGAGCGACTTCCTTCACGGGGATCCCGACAATCGCTCTTGCATGTAGTTCAAACTCCGAATAATTCTGTGTCCCTCCTAGCGTCACCATTCCAGTGTCGTGGGGACGGGGAGACAACTCGGAAAAATAAACACCTTCCTTTCCTACAAAAAACTCGACACCCCAAATCCCGCTCCCTCCAAGTGACTTTGTCACCTTGTCTGCCATTTCTCGCGCTGTGTTGAGGGTGCCAGCCTCCATCGCTTTGGGCTGCCAACTCTGTTGATAATCTCCGCTCTCTTGCCGGTGACCTATCGGTGCACAGAAGAGCGTATTCCCATCATTTTGGGTCAATGTTAACAGTGTAATCTCATAGTCGAAGTCGACAAATTCTTCTACGATGACTTCCATTAAATCACCCCTAGAGCCTGCAAGCGCAACCTCCCACGCACCCTTAACGTCACCCTCCACCCTGATCACAGACTGCCCCTTTCCTGAACTCGACATCAAAGGCTTTACAACACATGGCATTCCTACATACGCTACTCCTGCCTGCAATTCTTCCAGATTTGCCGCATATTTATACTTCGCCGTTTTCAAACCCAATTCTACAGATGCCAAATCTCTAATGGCCTTTCTATTCATTGTAAAATGAGCCGCTCGGGCGGACGGAATAACGTTGTACCCTCTTTTTTCATATTCATAAAACCGCTCTGTCCTGATACTTTCTACTTCCGGCACGATGAAATCAGGTTCATGTTTTGCGACAACTCTATCTAACTCATCCCCATTGAGCATATTGATCACTTCAAACTCATTCGCCAATTGCATCGCAGGAGCATTCGCATATGAATCAACTGCCACCACATGCTGCCCTAATCTTTGGAGCGCGATTACCACTTCTCTACCTAACTCCCCAGACCCCAATAGAAGTATTTTGTTTCTTATCATAGATACAAAGATACCTGCGTATACCTTTGGGGAGTGAAAGCACCACGATTTCTTATAGTTAGATTTAGCGCGATAGGAGATATTATTCTATCCGCACCTGTGATTCATGCCATTCGGGAACATTACGGTCCGGAATCCCGAATAGATTTTGTGACCTTAAAACGTTTTTCAGGCGCAGCAGATCTTCTCCCAGGCGTGAATGAGATTCATTTGGTTGACAAAACCACCAGCGAAGTAGTCCCTAAGCTCAAAGCACTTGAGTTCGATTATCTCATTGACTTACATGGAAACGTTCGCTCTCGATCGCTTTCTAAAGCGCTCAACATCCTCACCTTCAACGTAAACAAGCAAACCATACAACGTTTCGCTCTTGTACTGGGGCTCCGCAAAAAACCGATACGACACTTCGTTGAACGGTCACTCGATGTACTTCAACCGTTTGGAATCCCCGCCCCCGCATATCCTTGGGGCTCACTCAAATCAAAACCCAACTCTGACAATTCTCTGCCCCACCTCTACATTACAATTGCTCCAGGAGCTGCACATATAGGCAAAATCATTCCAGAGTCCACGCTTCTCACTATTTGTCAGGAATTCGCTGCACGGGACATACATGTTGCAATCGTTGGAGGTCCCGATTCTATTCCTATTGCTACGAAGCTTCTTTCTGCAAATCCAAAGAACACAATCACTTCATTCTGTGGAATCACGACGCTTCAAGAAACAGCAACAATAATTGAAAACGCGCAGCTCGTCATAGGGGGTGATACAGGAGCGATGCATCTCGCTTCAGCGCTTCACACACCTCTCATCTCTATTTGGGGTTGTACAAGACCATCTCTAGGTCTATCTCCGTGGCGACCCCACCGCGCAACAATAATCCTTCTTCCTCAAGACCGTGGAGCTAGGCCATGTTCACGTCACGGATCAAAATGCCGTTTTACTCGTAGAGGCCAGGACCTATGCATCCAGCATGTTTCTCCATCACGCATCATCGATGCCACGACCCAGATACTCAACTCCGAGCAACTACATAAATAACGCCTTCAACTCAGTAGCATCTTCAGGCTTCATTTTCCCTGCAAGTATTAATCTCAACTGACGTCTTCTCAACGCACCGTCATACCTCTGCTTCTCCTCCTTCGTCTCTGGTACCGTTTTTGGCACCTCTATAGGCGCACCTTGTTGATCCACTGCAACAAACGTATACATCGCTTCATTACATCTCGACTTTTCGCCTGTGAGTGAACTCTCTACAAAGACTTCAAGGTATACTTCCATAGAAGACCTAAAGGACCGTGTCACTTGTGATTCAATGATGACTATCTCACCCAGTTTGATGGGTTTCTGAAATGACACATTGTTCACCGCAGCTGTAACGACAACACGCCTGCAATGTCTATTCGCAGAAATAGCAGCTGCAATATCCATCCAATGAAGGAGGTTGCCCCCCATTAAATTTCCAAGTGTATTTGTATCGTTTGGAAGAACTAAACTTGTTGTAGACGAAAAAGTCTCTCTTGGGTGTCGTGATGTGACCATGGTACAAAATTAAGAAAGCCGCCCCACATTGGGACGGCTTTCTTTTTATAATGTTAAGCTTGTCGCTTTTTTGCTAGAACTTAGTTCGTTACAAGCAACTTCTTCGTTACCATGAAGTTTTTTGAGGTCAAACGAACTTGGTACATACCCGCATCAAGGTTTCCTGAAGAAATCTCAAGTGTTACAGGCGTATTTGCGAATACGCTACCTTGGAACAAGTCCTGAACAAGCGTACCGCTCATCGTCATAAGAGAAATGTTCACTGAGATATCATCCCCTGTCTCAAAGACAAGCGTACTGTTGTCAGCGGTAGGGTTAGGCATCAAGCTCTCAATAACGATGAGATCCTTAAGGGTCACTAAACCACTGTTTGAATCATCACCACTGTTTCCAACAATACCTCCGTCAGAATCATCACAAGCCTCACCAGTCACAGATACTGTGTATCCGAACGTAGTTTCGTTGCCTGCGCAATCGCTCACTGTGTAGTCTCGTGAAAGATCGTACGCAAGACAGCAGTCTAAATCTCCGAATACATCTCCAGAACCCATCACTCCCTCCTCGAGGAATGTTCCTGAGTAGTAAATCCATCCTGAGAATCCATAGTTGCCATTCTTATTGTTTGCTCCTTCTCCAATTTGGAATCCGAAGTAACCATTTGAAGGCTGGTGACTTAAAGCAAGCTCACTTCCTGCGTAATCGCCAGTACCAGAAGCAGAACCATCAATCATCTCACTGTACAACCATGTCGTGTGATCGCCTATACCGCAATCACTCTTGTAGCTATGGTAACCAGGCTGAGTACTCCAAGCATCCCAATCCATGCCACCTGCATAGTTTAATGAAACAGTCCAACCAGCATTGGCATTGTCTAATGACACAACATTCATTGTGTATGTCTGTGTACCATCTGAGTTGTTCGCAACAGTTCCATCTACAGTATTGTAGAATTCACTTCCAGAGAAGTTGAATAAACGCAAACTGTGGGGAGCGTAGTTGTCACATGTCTCACCATCAGCCATAGCCTCAGGAGCAGAAATATCACACCAGCTTTCAACAGTCTCAGTAGGACAGTTAGGGCCTACACAAGTCTCGGTGAACGTAGAACTTGCGTCAGCATCACAGTTGTCGATGAACGTAAGCTCACAAGCAGCAGGGATCGTAACCGAACCAGATAGGTCCTCACAGCAAACCTCAACGACTTCTGCATTGTCAAGATCACATGTATTTGTGATCTGAGGAGCAGTAGTATCAACCACTGAAATTGTCTGCGTCGCACTTGTTGCGTTGCCACAATCATCAGTAGCGGTCCAAGTACGGACTAACGTGTATTGCTGATCGCAGGAAGTCGCAATTGTTTCTTCAGAGTAGTCAATCGCTACCGCTCCACAGTTGTCTGTAGCTGTAGCATCTTCTAAAACAAGAGCCACATCACACTCTGTCGTGTAATCAGCAGGAACGCTAAGTACTGGAGCAGTCGTGTCGATAATCGTAATTGTCTGAGTCGCTGAAGTAGCGTTGCCACAATCGTCCGTCGCAGTAAACGCTCTCAAGATCGAGTAATCACCAGTACAATCACCAGCAATCGTAGTCTCAACAACATTGATCGTCACCTCTCCACAGTTGTCAGTAGCAGAAGCGTCGTCCATAGGATGTTCGTCTGAACACTCAGCTGTGTAATCCGATGGGATTGTAAGCTCAGGAGATGTTGTGTCGATAATTGTGATTGTCTGAGTCGCTGAAGTAGCGTTGCCACACTCATCAGTAGCAGTAAACGCACGTGTGATACTGTAATCTCCAGCACATAGGCCAGGAATCGTCGTTTCAACAACAGCAATCGTTACTTCACTGCAGTTATCTGTAGCAGATGCATCGTCCATTGGATGCTCGTCTGAACACTCTGCTGTGTAATCCGATGGGATTGTAAGAACTGGAGAAGTCGTATCTACAACAGTGATCGTCTGGGTAGCAGTAGAAAAGTTGTCGCAGTTATCGGTCGCTGTAAACGTACGTACAAGAGTGTACTCGGCTGGACAAGATCCAGTAGTGAGCAACTCACTTACGGTTACAACAGCACCAGAACAGTTGTCCTCAGCTGTAGCATCATCGTATGTGATCGTTTCATCACACTCGATCGTGTAGTCTGATGGAACACCCGTAAAGACAGGTGCAGTATCGTCAAACAAAGTAATGATCTGGGTAGAAGTAGATGCGTTGCCACAATCATCTGTAGCTGTATACGTACGGATAAACTGTCCGACAGGGAGAACACATCCTCCACTTCCCTCTAAGTCTGAGAAAGTAATAGTAGAGGTTCCACAGTTGTCCTCAGCTGTAGCATAAATAATCGCATCTGGATACTCATCACAAGAGATAAATTCCTCTGGAGTATTTGTGAGTACTGGAGCAACATCATCAAATACTGTGATGATCTGCTCAGCTGTAGAAGAATTTCCACAATCATCCGTAAAGGTGTACTCACGACGAACGCTGTAGCAACCTCCACCGGACTCATCGAAAGTCTCAATATTGAGCCAAGAAGAAGCTACGTTAGAATCGCAGTTGTCAGATTCTGAATGTGAACCGTACTCAACACTTGAATCGTATTCAGCACAAGGCACGGTCGCTGTAACAGTAGTTCCAACTGGAGCTGTAACATCAGATACAGTAATGATCTGGTCTAAAGACGATGCATTGTCACAACGGTCTGTCGCTGTCCAAGTACGCGTTAATGTACGTGTTCCTTGAGTGTCCTCATCGTCACCAGTACAGGTGTAAGCCCAATCACTGTCAACGTATGTGATGAAAATCATCTGAGAACCCCAGCAATCTTCAACGCCACAGTTGTCGATAGCAGAAGCTTCTCCTGCAGCAGCTGGCGTAATGTCAGCACTACAATCAGCAGCGTCAGCATCTACAAAGTAATCACCAGGAATGGCAAGTTCAGGTGCTGTAACGTCGTAAAGACTTACATACTGTTCTACTGTTTCAGATACGTTTCCACAATCGTCAGTAGCAGTCCAAAAACGTATCATGCTATATGGACAACCACCTGAAGCGCAAATACCCGTCACAGAGTAGGTCACAGCTCCACAGTTGTCAGAGGCGGTAATAGGAAGGTATAAAATGCTGTTTTCATCACCATCTGTACATTCAACTGTTACGTTGGGCTCAAACTCATCCCAAACTGGAGATGTCGTATCGACAATCGTAATCGTCTGAGTAGCGCTGGAAGCGTTGCCACAGTCATCTGTAGCGGTAAACTCTCTCGTGATCGAGTAATCCCCAGCACAATCGCCATCTACAGTAGTCGTTACGACTTCTATCATTACCTCTCCACAGTTGTCAGTAGCAGAAGCCTCATCCATCGGATGATTGTCTGAACACTCAGCTGTATAATCTGCGGGGATGCTCGTAAATTCTGGTGAAGTCGTATCAATAATCGTGATCGTCTGAGTTGCGCTTGAAGCGTTGCCACAATCGTCTGTAGCGGTAAACACACGAGTAGTCGTGTAATCACCAGCACAATCGCCCTCTACAGTAGTCGCTACGACTTCTATCGTCACCTCTCCACAGTTATCTGTAGCAGTAGCCTCATCCATCGGATGAACATCTGAACACTCTGCTGTGTAATCCGCTGGGATGCTCGTGAATTCTGGCGAAGTTGTGTCTATAATAGTGATCGTTTGAGTTGCGCTTGAAGCGTTGCCACACTCATCTGTAGCTGTAAACACACGAGTAATCGTGTAATCACCGGCACATAAGCCAGGAATCGTAGTCTCTACTTCCGATATAGTTACAGAACCACAGTTGTCAATAGCTGTAGCAGATTCCATCGGGTGAGTGTCTGAACACTCTGCCGTGTAATCCGATGGGACAGTAAGTACAGGGGCAATTACATCAGTAAGCGTAATCACCTGCTCAGATGTAGCAGAATTCCCACAGTCATCTGTCGCTGTATAAACACGCAGATAAGATCCAATGGGTAGAACACAACCGCCACTGACTTGGTTGTCAGCAAATGTGATCGTAACATCTAAGTCACAGTTGTCAGTAGCAGAAGCATAAATAATTCCATCTGGATACGCATCACAAGAGATCGTAATCTGTGGATCGTTCGTAAGAACAGGCGATGTTGTATCTTCAATCGTGATTGTCTGAGTAGCACTTGTTGCGTTTCCACAGCCATCAGTAGCGGTAAACTCACGAATGATCGTGTAGCATCCATCACCAGTGCCAGGAATCGTAGTCTCAAGCACATCAATTCCGACATCTCCAGGGCAGGTGTCGGTAGCAGAAGCATCATCCATCGGATGCGCGTCTGAACACTCTGCTGTGTAATCCGCTGGGATCGTAAGCTCAGGAGCTGTAGTATCAACAACTTGTATGTTTTGAGAAACGAATGTTGTGTTGTCACACTCATCAGTAACGCTCCATCGACGTACGATAAGATAGCTGTTGTCACAATCTTGTGAGCCTAAGTTATCAAACACTGTTGCGTCAACGAAAGCAATGACAATATCTTCATCAGATGCACAGTTGTCAGTAGCAACAATGTCGCTGTTAGGTGCGACAGGAGGTACTGCATCACATTCAGCAGTAACATCAGCTGGACTAGATGAAACAACTGGCGCTATTGTATCGTCGCGATCAATTCTAGCAGTCTGTGTAAGCACACGTCCACAATCAAGATCTAGAGCCGTAAAAACAAACTCTGCATACTCTTGACAGTCGTCAAAAATTTCAACGCAATTGTCTAAATCAATTACAATATCTCCTGTTACTCCGCTAACACTTATTCCATTCATGAATCCCTCCCATGCAAACCATCCACTTAGACCATAGTTACAGTTGTGGTATGTAACACCATCTCCAAGCTGAAAACGCTTGTTATGAGAGGTAGGCATATGAGACAGTGCAAGTACGCCAGAAAGATCACCGCCACCTACAAGGTGACTGCCCTCAGCTAAGTCAAAGACAGATACCAAAGATTCATCTACAGCACACAGTTGATATCCAGCTTGGTCTGGATCGTCTGAAATAAGTAGAGAGTTTGAAGAGTTTTGTGCCAACCAATCAGCAGCATTTTCTTCATTGTCGAACGTTGCATCAAGATGTAAAATCTGATTTGAGTTCTCTCTACAGTAAAGAGTACCAGTTAATCTAGCAGAATTAGAATTTGGTGTATGTACGAACGCCAAAGGAGCAGATGGATCTTCAACGAAATAATCGCTGTCCGTAATCCCCGCTTCACTTAATCCGTAAATACGAAGTGCGCCATCAATTGCGCCGTATTCATCATCACCAAGTTCACTGTCAAGTTTTGCAGTGAAACCATCACATTCTCTGTGAAGAGCGCTTGATACATCTGGTGTTAATTCGCTGTTTGAGCTAAGTATTGTACAGAAAACATCGTAGTCAGAATCATCACAACCGTTACCAGCAGTGAGATTTACAATACCGAGATCTAACAAATACGCTTCGCAAGAAGCAGGAAGATCATCTTCACACTCTACTACAGCAGAAGTTAATACAGCAGAAAATGACAATGGGCAGTCAATGTCTGAACATGGGTCAACGCAAGTTGATCCGTCTCCATTACAAATACCACACGCATCGAGTACGTTTCCTTCGCAATCACATTCGCCTTCTGCAATACCTGAACCTCCACAAACTCCACACTCATCTATTACGTTTCCGTCGCAGTCGCAGTCTCCTTCTGGAATACCTGATCCACCACATGTGCCACACTCATCGAGAACGTTTCCGTCGCAGTCACAGTCTCCTTCTGGGATACCTGATCCGTCACATGTTCCACACTCATCTAGGTACTGACAAGATCCATCATCGCAAGAGTAGTCTGCATAGAAGTTACAAGCAGAAGGATCCGTACAACCTGAAACTGCACCACCACCACATGTGCCACACTCGTCTAACACGTTTCCGTCGCAGTCACAGTTTCCCTCTGGGATACCTGATCCGCCACATGTGCCACACTCGTCTAATACGTTTCCGTCGCAGTCACAGTCTCCTTCTGGAATACCTGCACCGCCACATGTACCACACTCGTCCAATACGTTTCCGTCACAATCACAATCGCCTGCAGGAATTCCTGAACAAGACCCATCATTAATCGTTGCATCTGGATTGAAGTTACATGCCGTAGCATCAGTACATCCATTGGGATTGTTATATAAAAGAGGAAGAACGTCACGCCACTCTTGACTTTGGTCTCCATTCATAAACATCTGGAAATACATTTGTCCTGAAATTTCACCATCAGTTGTTAACTGTCCAATTAAAATTTTAAGTTCAGCACCCGCAAAAGTAGGGAGGTGTGAGTCTACAAGCCCAGGGAAGGGAGCATACAATGCAGAACCAACAGAGTCGTTCATAACAACACTCAAGCCACTTTCGAAAACCACCATTGGGTCAGTAACACTTGGAACGGTGGAAGCTATATAATTCAATAAACTCTCCCCATTTCCGTCTTCTTCCCCGATAGTTAACCAGCTGTCATATGCAAGGGTCGGGACATATTGAAAAAATTCGGAATTTATATACCAACCAAGTGCACTTCCAGAATCATCTTGATACCAAGTGGTGGTGGTGTTTAGCGCAAATACATGGTCATCATCACCTGAAACAGCAGATAAATAGTCCTCTGTATTTAAGCAATGAAGATATACCCTGTAGGTTGTTAAACCATCTAAATCACCTTCCGTATGGGATGTGACCTCCTCAATGCCAGCCCAATACCCCTCAGGTGCGGGCGGAAAAACTCCAGGAGAAAGAAATTGTGCTTGAGCTGTAAACAATAGGCAAAGCGACAATGAAAAGAAGGATAAGAGTCTACGCATTAGGAAACAGATTGATTTACGATTTAATAGTTAAGCAATTAACACCGCTAATTTAACACATAAAAGTCTAAACTCCAATTATTCTTAACCTTAAACAATAGTTATTTATGTATTATCGAGGCAATACTCCCATTCGTCGAAAAAGATTTATGTAACCAAATTAGGCGTTCGCAGAAAATCGCATCGGGTTTCATTAAAGCCTGTGAAGTCTTTTGTTTTCACTTAAAAAACAGGTTCGTTATGAGCAACTTCATCGTTGCTTCGAAGTCTCTTAAGTAGAGACGAACTCAATACATACCAGCATGAAGGTTACCAGAAATAATTCAAGTATTATTTTTAAAGTTATTCACTTTTGCTTAGGAGTAATCCACTATATTTGCCGTCTCTTAATCGGTACTATAGCTCAGTTGGTAGAGCAA